>Ga0207433_10017246_pt1 | contig 10020 bp, 8 predicted proteins | sample YelNatPaOPGAMG01_FD_187559 | JGI IMG/M metagenome (GOLD analysis project Ga0207433, IMG submission 187559) | Hot spring thermophilic microbial communities from Obsidian Pool, Yellowstone National Park, USA - OP-RAMG-01 (SPAdes) (version 3) | ecosystem: Environmental > Aquatic > Thermal springs >... | reverse complement strand
AAAGGTGGACGCGCTCACAGGCTGAAGATATTGTCAAGAGGCTTGGTGGGCGTCCAGCATCCAGCGTTTCGCGGCAAACAGACTTTTTGGTTGTCGGTCAAAATCCGGGCAGCAAATTGCAGCGGGCGCAAGAGTTGGGCGTTCGGATTTTAACCGAAGAAGAATTCGCAGCAATGGTGGCTCCCTTCTTGGGCGAGGGGCAAGGGACAGATGACAAGGGGCGAGCAGAGGAACAGCCAACACTTTTGGGCAATTGACAAGTTGCCTTTATCGTCGCAATCTGTTAAACGCAATCCCAAATGGGGGTAAGGGAGAAGGGACATGACAACAGGGCAACAGACAACGGGACAACAGACAACAGGACAACATGGAAGGGACTTGTCTGTTTTGGGAAAGGCAATTGCCTTGGGGCGACAAAATTATCTTCGAGAAGCGCTAAGCGCATTGTTGGATTGGCTGGGAGCGGAAGGGGGAGGGATTTACTGTTTGCGGGGCAAAGGGAAAGAGGTAAGTGGCGAAAGTGAGGAGGGCAAGTGGGAGGTTGCGGTCAACTTGGAGACCGGTGGTTGGGAACCGGAGATTTTGGACAACATGACAGCGGACAAAAGGACAATCTACCGCCTCCCGACAGGGCAACGGGTTTTGTGGGTGGCAAAAGTTCCGCCGGAAATGGACCAACCCGCTTATCTTTTCGTCGCTGCTTTTTCGGGGGAATCTGCCGAACCAGACGAAGTTGCTATCCAAGTTTCGGCAGAGTTAGTTGCCAGTTGGGTTTGCGGAAAGGAGAAAGAGACAACTGACCACAGGACAACAGGACAACAGGGCGAAGGTTGGGAGCACTTGGCGAGGTCTTTCCGAGTCGCAACACTGGGTGAGTTGGCTGCTGGGATTGCCCACGAAATCAACAACCCACTTCAGGTCATCATGGGCAATGCTGAGTTGATTTTGGACACCGAGGATTTGAAGGAGCGAACGAAGGAGAAATTGGCAGACATCTTACAAGCGGCGGAGCAAATTCGCGAAATTGCCCACTCCATCACTCACTTCGCTGACGCCCGGCGGACAGAAGAAAAGGAACTTCTGGACTTCAACAAGGTCATTCAGGAAGCGGCTCAGTTGGTTTCTTACTCGTTGGTGCGTGACGGAATTCAAGTCAACCTTGAACTCTCGCCCGTCCCGCCTATATGGGGACGGAGGGGTGACTTGGAGGAAATCGTCGTCCAATTGGTCAGGAACGCCGGGGAAGCCATAGCCGAAAGTGGCAAAGGCAGCAAAGTTATCATCCGAACAGGTGTCCGAGGGAATTGGGCAAGGTTGGAAGTTGAAGACGACGGACCAGGCGTTCCTGTGGAATTGCGTGACCGAATTTTTGACCCCTTCGTGACGACTAAAGCCGCGAGGGGTGGAACTGGTCTGGGATTGGCAATAGTCCAAAACCTAATCACAGCCCACAACGGTCGCATCTGGTTGGAAGATTCGCCATTAGGTGGAGCCAAATTCGTCGTGGAATTGCCACTGTGGCAGATAGGCGACAAAGGCGAAAACCGAGAGGAGGGTGAGTGAGAGATGTTCCCCGAAGTCAAAGAGCGGAAGGCAGAGATTGGGGTTTTCGGCGGTTCGGGACTTTACAACATTGAAGGTGCAACAGTGCTTGAGGAAATCAAAGTTGAAACTCCTTTCGGCATGCCGAGTGACTTGATTACCATCGTTGAAATCGCTGGCAAGAGGGTGGCTTTCCTGCCTCGGCACGGTCGCAAGCACCAATATCCGCCCCACAAAATCCCCTACAAAGCGAACATCTGGGCGATGAAGGTTCTCGGCGTCGAGCGAATTCTCGCTCCCAACGCCGTCGGCAGTTTGCAACGACACATCAAGCCCGGCGATTTCGTCATTTGCGACCAGTTCGTTGACCGAACCCGACACCGTGATGACACTTTCTTTGACGGTCCCATCACAACCCATGTCAGCACTGCTGACCCTTATTGCCCTCAGTTGAGGGAAATCGCCATTCAGGCGTGCAAGGATTTGGGCATCCCTCACCACGAGCGGGGGACTGTCGTCGTCATTGAAGGTCCACGCTTCTCCACAAAAGCAGAAAGCCGCTGGTTCACACAAATGGGTTGGGAAGTCATCAACATGACTCAGTATCCTGAGGTCGTGTTGGCTCGCGAGGCTGAACTCTGCTATGTCAACATCTCCATCGTCACCGATTACGACACCGGTTTGGTGGCAGAAGGCGAGGTTGAACCCGTCTCCGCCGAAGAAGTCATGCGAAATTTCGCGGCGAGCATAGACAAGGCAAGGGCGCTGTTGGTTGAGATGATAAAGCGAATCCCACCCGAACGAACATGCCAATGTGGCGAAGCCCTCAAACACGCAAGGGTCATTGTTTAGGTGGGACAAGGGCAAGGGGCAAGAAGGAAGAACAACTGGACAACGGGACTACGGGACAACAGGACCACAGGACAGCGGAGAATTAGCCCTGAACGCGTAACACGCAACTCACAACTTCTTTTGCGACTTGTTCCGTCGTTTTGCCTGTTGTGTCAATCCAGCGGACATAAGGGCGTCTTTTGAACCAATACCACTGCCTCTTAGCAAAGGCTTTTGCGTTGCGCAAGTATTCCTGCTGTCCCTTCTCCAGAGTCCAGTTGCCGAGCACGACTTGGGTGAACTCGCGGTAACCCAAAGAGCGCATTGACTTGAGTTCGGGCGAGTAACCCATGTCTAAAAGCCTGCGAATTTCGTCAAGCCAACCTTCCTTGAGTAGCCTGTGCATTCTACTCTCAATGCGACTGAAAAGTTCTCCGCGTTCGCAAATTAAGCCGATCACTAAAGCGTTTGGGTAGCGGCGGAGTTGAGGGGTTTCAAAAGCGCCGTGCCAAAAAGCAGAGATGGGCTTGCCCGTTTGCTCGTAAACTTCCAAAGCTCGAACTATCCTCACGAGGTCGTGAGGGTGAATGCGCTGGGCTGCTTGAGGGTCAATTTCCTTCAAACGACGGTGCAAGAATTCTGTGCCTTCCCGCTCTGCCAGTTCATAGAGTCGCTTCCGGATTTCCTCGTTAGGCGGAGCAATGGGCAAGTCAAAGTTTTCAAGCAAAGCCGACAAGTAAAGCGATGTCCCGCCTACAACCATCGCGACCTTACCGCGTTCCCATATCTCCTTGATCGCCCTTTCGGCGTCTGGCACATACATAGCGACATTGTAGGGCTCATCAGGGTTGACGACATCGATCAAATAGTGAGGCACCCTCGCCCGTTGCTCTGGCGTCGGTTTAGCTGAACCGATGTCCATGTAGCGGTAAACCGCGACGCTGTCGCAAGAAACTATCTCGGCGTCAATGGCTTCAGCAACCAGAATTGAGACATCGGTCTTCCCCACAGCCGTCGGACCGAGAAGGACGATAAGGGGTGGATGACCCATTCCCTTCTCACCCACGCTTTGAGATGGGGCACGGGACAGTGCCAGAGTTCAATCCACGACGAATATGCCGTCAATTTGAGCCAAATTGATGAACTGGTCACAAACGCGAATCAGGTCTGGAGAGGTGAGCCTGTCCGGACCGATGACTTTGACAATTTTCCCCATCCGAGCAACATGGTCAACGATGGGAGCGAAATCGCCGTCTCCTGTCACCAAAACGATTTCGTCGAGGTAAGGGGCGGAGACCAAAATTTCCAACGCCATCTCCATGTCCATGCTAGCTTTGATGTTGCCGTCGGGCATCCTCTTCAGCGGCTTTGCAACTACTCGGTAACCCATCAGCGCTAAAGCGTGCATGAAGTCAACTTGTGAGCGGTTTTCGGGATCATAGCAGGTGAAGGCGACCATCTTGACTAACGCTCCGTCGCGGGTCAAAAAGTCGCGCAGCACTTTGTAGTTGATTTTGGTGTGCCCGAAAACTGACTTGACACACATGTAGATGTTCTGGACATCGATGAAAGCACCGACCCGCCAGATGCGGTGGGGCGGTTTCGGGACGAACTCGTCCATAGGGATGTTCCATTGTTGACGCGCAACCTTTTCAATGTCCTGTTCTAAATCCTTCCCGGTGCCTTCAGCCCAATCATTTGTGCTCCTCCAGTTGAAAAACCTCATGGCAAACACCTCCAAAGCGCTGTGCTCAAAGTGTCTTGGGCAAGCGTAAATCATGAGTCAATCTGCTGAGTAAGGGCAGTTGACCACACAGCCTTGAGGTTTTTCACCTCCTCCCTAATCAACTCCTTGCCATCAAAGGCTATCACCAACTCTTCGCCACCGACTTCACCCAGCACGAACATTGGACAATTTTGTTCTTCGGCGATAGCACTCAGTTCCGGCAACTTGGAAGCCTCAACGGTCACAACGATGCGCGACGCCGTTTCGCCGAAAAGAATGGGCGAATAGCGACCGGTGATTGGCGATTGGATCATTTCGGCTGTCAAGTTAACTTTGCCACCAATCTCACCCGCAATGCAACATTCAGCCAAGCACACTGCTAAGCCACCTTCGGAGCAATCGTGGGCGGACTTAATTATGCCCCGTTTGATTCCTTCCCGACAAACAACTTGCACCGCTTTCTCTAAACGCCAATCGAGCCTCGGCGGTTCCCCGACTTCCAACCCGAACCTCCAGCGCAAATACTCGCTACCCCCAAGTTCATCCCTGCAAACCCCTAACAGGACGATAATGTCGCCTTCGTCCTTGAACGCCATAGTGGCGTGTTTGCTCACATCCTCCAGCACCCCCACCATCCCAATCAATGGCGACGGATGGATAACACTCACTTCGCTCTCGTTGTAGAAACTGACATTCCCACTCACGACGGGAATGCCTAATTCGCGACAAGCATCGGCGATACCCTTGACGCTCTCGACGAACTGCCAGTAACGGTCAGGTTTGTCAGGGTTGCCAAAGCATAGGCAGTCAGTAACACCAGCAGGCTCTGCGCCAACGCAACTTAAGTTGCGAGCCGCCTCCGCCACAGCCAATTGAGCGCCCAAGTATGGGTCAAGGTAGCAGTAAAGGGAATTGCAATCGGCGGTCACGGCTATGCCAAGTTTTTCGTCCCAGTCTTTAAGCCTGAGAACAGCAGCGTCAGCAGCGCCGGGCGGAACAACGGTGTTCACCTGAACCATGTGGTCATATTGTTCGTAAACCCAAGCCTTGCTGGCTATGTTGGGCGAAGACAACAGATGCAAAAGCGCATCGGTGTAATCGTCGGGTTCGGGCAATTGAGAAAAGTCAAAGCGTTTTACCTGCTCAACATATTCTGGCTTCTGCATTGGAAGTTCCTTGATGGGTGCTTCAGCTATGGCTTTTGCCGGGATTTCAGCGACCAGTTGTTTGCCATCGTAAATTCGCACAATGCCATCGTCAGTGATTTGACCGATGACGACGCAATGCAACCCCCACTTGTCAAAAATTCGCTTGACCTCATCTTCTCGTCCCTTTTGGACAACAAGTAGCATCCTCTCTTGGCTCTCACTCATCATAACTTCCCACGCTTCCATATCCGGTTCGCGTTTCGGCACAAGGGAGATGTCCACGACCATGCCCACATTCCCTGCAGCAGCCATCTCAACGGTCGTGCATGTCAGACCCGCAGCGCCCATGTCTTTGACAGCGACGACGGCACCTGTTTTGAAGACTTCAAGACACGCTTCAATCAAACATTTCTCCGCAAACGGGTCTCCCAGTTGAACAGTTGGGCGCATTTCCAATTCCTCTCGCATTTCCTTGCTGGCAAGGATTGAACATCCGCCGATGCCGTCCCGCCCTGTCGCGTTGCCGACATAGACGACGGCATTCCCGACGCCTTTCGCTGCGCTCGTCATCAATTCGTGTTCCCAAGCGACACCTATACACATGACCCCGACAAGGCAATTAGTCTTGTAGCAGTCATTGAAACCGACCTCGCCAGCAACAGTAGGGACGCCAATGCAATTACCATACCAACTGATGCCGTCAACGACGCCCGTGAATATGTAGCGGGATTTTCGGTCTGAAGGTTCGGCGAACCTCAAAGTGTCAACGAGCGCGATGGGGCGTGCACCCATCGCCAAAATATCGCGGACTATGCCACCAATGCCTGTTGCTGCACCGCTTTTGGGTTCAATTTGTGATGGGTGGTTGTGGCTTTCCATCTTGAACAAGACCCATAAGCCCGGCTTGACTTCAATGCCGCCCGCATCGCCACCAACGGCTGCACGATATTTGCCTACATCGCGCGGCAACAATTTTAGCCACCGTTTTGACCTACCATAGCCGCAGTGTTCGCTCCATTCAACGCTGAACATCGCCAATTCCGTATCTGTCGGCTCGCGCCCTAAAATCTCGCAGACTTGCCGAAACTCATCCTCGGTCATCCCTAAAGCCAACGCTTTCTCCAGCATCGTTTCAGCCATCAACACTCACCCCTTACTGTCAGGCAAATGGCGAGTAGCGAGTCCCTCCAATTTTTGCGTGCATGTATGCGTGCAAGATGAGTTTTGAAAACTCATGGTTTTTAACTCCGCATCCGTCAGACCTAAAAGTATTCTGAAGCCCCATTTAGTTTCATGCCACAGGCTTTATTCCTTACCGTCGTCAACGCAAAGTGAGTCGCCCATCCTTCGGACTTCAATCCGTGGTTAATAAACGCAAGTTAATGACACAATCAAAAACAAACCGTGCTACGGACTTTAGTCTGTAATTAATGACGCAGAGCCTAAGCGACGACTTTAAGTCGGCGATTTCCTGCAAAATTTCGGCGTGGCAGAATAGGAACAAATCATCCACAGGCTAAATTAGAGGTAGCAGGAGCAATAAGATTGACACCAACTACTCAACCTTCTAATGCTACAACAGGTATGATGTATTTTGATCAATCAAGTGGTGTATTTAAATGTTTTCAAAAGGATCAATATGGTAATTATAGTTGGGTGAATTGTGGAGAAAGAGTTACTCCTCCACCAGGTGGAGGTGTAGCAACCTTAACTGTTCCTGTTAGAATTTACGATTCTTCTGGTCAAAGAATAGTTTTAGAAATAAACGAAGAATATTAGAAATTAACGAAGAATAAAAAATAAAAAAGGGATTTAGAACACCCTGAACCCAAGGTTCAGGGTGTCATATTTATTTTTGGTTTAGCTAGCAATTTTTACATAATATCTCCAGGATTTTTACTATACATTATTTTACAAGCTAATTGTTGATAAGTATGAAGCATTCCAGAGCCTCTATACAGATCCATTAAGCTATTATCTTGAGTATGAATATCTATAGTTATTAACAAAACATGGCCTAATTCATGCGCTAATGCTGTTATTTTATAGTAGTCATCACCTCTTAACCATCCTGCATATAAAGCTATGCTCCCACCAATTATTTCATGGGGGTCATTTTGAGTACCAACCCGTGTTCCTGCTCCTCCATCCTGGTCAAATTTAGCTGCTATTCCTATCATATAAGGAGCTGGGCCTGTTTCATTTCTAATATCGAATTGCATGCCTGTATATTTTGTCCAGAATTCACAAGCTTTTTGAACATAGATATGGTATTCTGGAGGAAGTAGGCCTACTTTTACTAATACAGGTTTCCCATATGGTCCATCTATAGGATTAGAGAATCTTACTATTCTATATTTTCCTTCATCTTCATGATATATACAACTATACTTTCTTATAAATTCTACTGCTAAGCTATATAAGAGGTTATTGTCATAGATAATGTTCAGTTTATATTCACCTATAGCATTGTCTGTAGTTGTTGCTTTGAGGATTAGTTCCTTATTTCCTTGTCTATTTCCAAACTTAGTAATGTCTAGTTCAAAATAGTCGTAATTTGGTATAGTTTCTGCTACTTTCTCATTATCTATATAAGCTTCTACTTTATTAACATAGCCATTACTTCTTGAATAAACATAGCCTTTTACTGTTAAGATTATATTATCTCCTACTACATTTACTTTATTATCTTCCCATGGATATATTACTTGTATTGACGGAGGATTAGGTTGTGGAGGTTGTGAAGAAGGAAGGACAGTGATTGTGGTAGAGGCTTGGCGGGTAGTTGTAAGGAAAGTAACAGTTGCTGTGAGGGTAAAGGTTGTTCTGGCTGATACACTCGGCGCTTTCCATGCCCATCTCCTGCTATCTGCCTTCTGAAATTGACCGGCGGGTTGGCTTGGAGATTGTGCCCATTCTATATTGATAGGAACTCCATTCTGAATCACTATTTCTAAAGATACATCATTTCCGCTATTTACTTCCTTTGGAGAAGCGTTTATAGATACTGTCGGATTTTCTTGACTACCATTACTTGGAGATGAAGGAAGTGAGGGCGGTATAGGGTTGTTCTTCTCTCCACCGCTACAACCCACTATTGTGGCAATAAAGAAGGTCAAAACGACAAAAATTACCTTTCTAAAAAACTGTTGGCACAGCATCGTTTTCACCGCCTTCGTTTTTGTCGGTTGTTCATCTTTCGCCAAAGGTGACCATCCCTTCCCTCTCCCTTGCCGTCCCTCTCTTAACCGCCTTTTGTCTCAGTGCGAGTGTGTTCGGAAGTTGAGCCCAATGGGAGGGCGAACCTCCTGGTGAGCCTCATTCACCCGAACTGCCTATCTACCGAATGGCCAAAATTTTCGGCTCGGCGGGAGCCTCGCCCTCCCTTTCCGAACACCCTCGCTCGGTGCTTACAAAGATAGCAGGGTTCGCCTCTCCCGTCAAGACCAAATCCTTCCTTTTTAGGGAGAATTTTTTGTCCCCTCCTGCCCCCTTCGCCTTCCCTCCCTTAACCTTCCGCCGACCTTTGGCTTACTTTTCGTCTACTTTTCGTTTACTTGTCTTTTACCTTTCTTTTACCCTTGCCCAGCCCAAGGGGGAAAGGGTTCTGACCCGACAAGTTCGCTGCGATGATGGGCACTTCCGTGCCTTCCTGTTTCACAAATTCGCTTCAGCAATCATTTTGACTTGCGCTTGGAAAAAGCGCTTGATGTCCGACCAACGCACAGGCACAAGCATCGTGGGCATCGGTTCTTTCTCGGCATCGTCAAAGTAAACCAAACTGCGCAGGATGTGGGGCAGGCTGTAATTGACACCTGCAAACTTTTGTGGCAACGATGCCAAAAGTTCAGTCAGCGGGATGCTTTGACGGCAAATGAAAAACAGGTCAACGAAATCCCGCCGAGTGCCTCTTTGGGAGATGGCAATGAGTTTCATCAAGCCGATGTCCAGAAGGGAAGCGATGCGAACACCCCATAACTTTTGGGGCGGATGCAGTAGCGGGTAAGGGTAGGTGAAAAAACTGACACGCACACCTTCCAACACGCCTATCAAAGTGCCCCATGCTTCCTTCGTCAAGTCAAATTTACCAACCTTTTGAAGGCGATGAAGCAAAAGCGGTGTGTTGAGTTCCTTCGGGCAGAAGAAGTCCAAATCCTCCGAACGACGATGCCCAAGATGCAAGGCAGCGGCGCTGTCACCTGCCAAGTAGAAATTCGCCATCCAACGCTGTCGCCCTAATCGGACCAAAAGTCTTTGAGCGGGTTGTGGGAGCGTTTGGACAAGCATGTCACCTTCCCCTTTGGGATGTTCAACAGCAAGCACCAGAAGTTGGCGGTGCGTTTGGAGATGCGTCGGCTTTGGCAGACGACTTGACGGATGGCGTCATCGCCGAAAGTCCGTCGCACCCATCGGATGGCTTTCTCATCACCGAACTCCAAAATCCGCTCTATGATGAACTGCCGATACTTGCGGATGTTCAACCGCTTTGCGTCCACATCCCAAAAGTAGCGGTGTAACGCTTTCGGCAAAGCGTTGCGCTTCATTTGCCCTCCCACTCCCGAAAGCGGTTGGTGATGGGTAACCGTCGGTCTTTGCCGAAGGCTCGGTGAGTGATTTTTGGTCCTGGCGCAAATTGACGGCGCTTATATTCGCTGCTGTCCACCATCCAAGCCACCTTCCGAACAGTCGCTTCATCGTAACCCATCGCCACGATGTCAGCGACGCTTCGGTCTTCTTCCACATACGCTTGCAAGATGGCATCAAGCAGCGGAT
>Ga0207433_10017244_pt1 | contig 10020 bp, 7 predicted proteins | sample YelNatPaOPGAMG01_FD_187559 | JGI IMG/M metagenome (GOLD analysis project Ga0207433, IMG submission 187559) | Hot spring thermophilic microbial communities from Obsidian Pool, Yellowstone National Park, USA - OP-RAMG-01 (SPAdes) (version 3) | ecosystem: Environmental > Aquatic > Thermal springs >... | reverse complement strand
AACGGCCCGGGCGATCGCGTGGGCCGTGGCAACGTTGATGACGACGACCCCCACATCCAGCGGAAGCCCCTTCGGCGCGCTCGGTACCGTGCGGCCCAGCACGGCCGGGATCAGTTGTCGCTCGCCGCCCATCGGATACTTGGAATCGCAGACGACCACCTCGATGCCGGGCCGGCCGGCCGCCGCCGCACGCATCGCGTCGATGGCGTCCGGCTTGTTGCTCTCGATGCAGATCAGGCCGCGGTCGGCCCCGGAGGAACGCATCGCCAGTTGGAGCCCGACGATGATTCCCTCGGGGCATTCGAGCATGAGCCGATGATCGGCCGTCAGGTAGGGCTCGCACTCCGCCCCGTTGAGCAGCACGGTATCCACGGGGCGATTGGGGTCCTTCTTCAGCTTGATGAACGTGGGGAAAGTGGCCCCGCCCTGGCCGACGATCCCCCCGGCGCGGATCGCGTGGCAGATTTCGTCCGGCTCGTAGCGGGTTGCGTCGGTTCCGTCCCAGTGCCGGTCGAGAAAGTCGGCCAGAAAACCGGACGGCTGTGCGCCGCCGTCCGGCGCGGGCTTGATGGGCAGCGCCGGCACTCGCCGGCCGCTCGGCAGGAGTCCGACGGTGCCGGCCCCGATCGTTCCGTTGATGGATGCATGTATGGGGGCCGAGACCGGCGCATCACTGTCACCGATCTTCTCTCCGATCCGCACCGTCTGTCCGGATTGGACGGTCGGCGTGCACGCGGCGCCGATGTGCTGGGCCATCGGTATCAGCACGTCCTTCACCGGCGTGAAGAGCTGAATCGGCGACGCCTCGGTGTACTTCCGGCTCGGCGGATGAATGCCACGTGGGAAGCTCTTGCGCCTTCCCAACGAGACGATTCTCATATGTTCTCCTCGCCCGGTTTGCCTGCCGTATCCCGTCCGTGGCGCCACCCGGCCACAAACAGCCTTGCCACGCCGACGCCCGCGGCGAAGCCGACCAACAGCCCGCCCAGTTCATACAACCCCGTCGCGTCGGGAACGGGGGACGTCAGGCGCCTTGCCAGGATGGCGGTTGCGATAGCCAGCGCTAACGGCAGCAGGAAAACCAGAACGGCCGGGATTGCCACAGGCCCGTTCGCCTCTGCGGAGGTCGCTCCGTGCGGATCCGACGACGAGACGAGGTGGCATCCCTCTCGTCCGTGACAACCCCCGCAACCGAGCCAGAATCGTTCGAGCATCCTCACGATGGCTACCTCGTGCGATCGTGCCCTTGCATCCGTGCCGCCAAGGGATTCCGACCAGCGGCGGCGACTTGCCGTCGCTCGATCGGCCACCAGAATATGTTGTCGGGCGTCGGGATTCAATGGCCCGGACGCAAAGCCCCGCCCGGTGGTTGTGCGAAGTCTTCGCCTCGCGCCGGGATCCGCGCCGCGTTCAGCATGGCCGTGCCGCAGGGCGCGCAGCTCGCAGGGTGCGCCGTGGCGTGCCGATTCGTCTGGGGAGGGCGGTTCGTAACCGGCTGCGTGCCTCGCCGGCTTTCAGAGCACGACGCCCTCTTCGGATAGCAGCTCGTTGAGTTTTCGGAGGGCCTCGTGCTCGATCTGGCGGACCCGCTCGCGGGTGAGGCCGATCTTCTGGCCGATCTGCTTGAGGGTCATCGGCTCGTTCTCATCCAGGCCGAACCGCAGTCGGAGGATCTTGGCCTCGCGGTCGTCGATCAGGTCGAGCAGACGCTGGACGATTTCGGTGTCGGCCTCGTCGAAAAGGGCTTCCTGCGGGGCGGGCGTCCGATTGTCCGCCAGCATCTCGGCCAGCGCGAAGCCGCCGTCGGCGGTGGCCGCCTGCTTGTGCGAGGAGAAGGCCTTGACCGCGCGACGGATGATGCGAACCTTCTTCTCGGGTAACCGCATGTGCTCGGCCATTTCCTGGAGCGTCGGCGCGCGGTTGAGTTTGGATTGCAGCTCCGTGGCGGCCTGCTTCCACTTGGCGATCATCTCGACCATGTACGCGGGAATGTGAATCGGCTGGACGCTGTTGATCAGGGCTCGCTTGATGGCCTGCTTGATCCACCAGGCCGCGTAGGTGCTGAAGCGGGTATCGCGAATCGGATCGTAGCCTTCGACGGCGCGGAGCAGGCCGAGGTTGCCCTCCTCGATCAGGTCGGGCAGCGGCAGGCCGCGGTTCGCGTAGCTCTTGGCGATCGTGACGACCAGCCGGAGGTTCGCGCGGACCATCTCGTCGCGGGCCTCGGCGGCCGCGCGCTCGGCGGCCTCCTTCTCGCGAAGGCTCTCGAGGCTGGGCTCCTGCCGGCCGCGGAGAAAGCGGCGCTGCAACTCGGCGGCGCGCTGGATGATCCGCCCGAGTTCCTTCTCGCGTTCGGGCGTCAGAAGCGGCGCGTCGTTGATCTGCTTGAGGTACGCCTGCAGTCCGGATTCCGAGGCGATGGCTCGATCTCCTTCCCTGACGCCCCCGCGAACGTTCGCGGGCGGCGCTGCAACTCCGCCCAATGCCCGCAACGGCAACCGTCGCACGCCGCCGGTGGCGGCCCGGACGACTTCTGTTCCCGCGTGCCGGCAGGATTCGGCTCATGCCGCTGCCGTTCGGCCGCGGGGACAGGACGTCGCCCTATTCCGCTTTCGGCTCGGAAGATTCGTTGCTGTCGTTTTCCGCGGATGAATCGGGAGGATTCTTCGCCCCACCCGCGCCCGGAGCCTCGCGGAACGGGAAATCGCTGATAATATCGGTCGATGCCTCGCCGGGCCCGTGCAGACCTCCTCGTCGCGGTCGCACCTTGCCGGCCCGCGGGCGATCGTCGTCGGCCAGCCACTCCGCACGCTTTTTCGAGAGCCCGATCTTTCGCTCCGCCGGATCCACCTTCAGGATCTTCACCTCGATCTCCTGGCCGATCTTCACTTCCTGGTGCGGATCCTCGACCTTGTGATCCGCCAGCTCGCTGACGTGCAGGAGTCCTTCCAGGTCGGGTTCCAGCTCAACGAAGACGCCGAAGTTTGTGATCTTGGTGACCTTGCCCTTGACGATCTGGCCGGGGATGTACTTCTCGGGGACGGCGCGGAGCCACGGATCTTCCGTGAGCTGCTTGAGACCCAGGGCGACGCGCATCTTCTCCTGATCCACGGCCAGGACCACGCACCGGACCGTCTCGCCCTTCTTGAGGACCTCGGACGGGTGGCCGATCTTCTTGGTCCAGCTCAGGTCGGAGACGTGGAGCAGGCCGTCGATGCCCTCCTCGATCTCGATGAACGCGCCGTAGTTGGCGAGGTTGCGCACCTTGCCCTCGACGATCGTGTTCGGCGGGTAGCGTTCGGCGACGCGCATCCAGGGATTCGTCTCGGTCTGCTTGATGCCGAGGCTGATCTCCTGCTTGTCTTTGTTGATTTCGAGAACGACGACCTCGATCTGATCGCCGAGGCTGAGGATTTCCGAGGGGTGGTTGATGCGGCGGGTCCAGCTCATCTCGGAAATGTGCACCAGGCCCTCCACGCCCGGTTCGAGCTTGACGAACGCGCCGTAGTTCATGATGTTGACGACCTCGCCCTTCACGCGGGCTCCGACCGGGTACTTCTCTTCGACGCGATCCCACGGATTCTCGGCCTTCTGCTTGAGGCCGAGGGCGATCTTCTCCTTCTGCCGATCGACGTTGAGGATCTTGACTTCGATTTCCTGGTCGATCTTGAGCATCTCGGAGGGGTGGTTGATCCGGTCCCAGCTCATGTCGGTGATGTGCAGCAGGCCGTCGATACCGCCGAGGTCGACGAACGCGCCGAAGTCGGCGAGGTTCTTGACGATGCCCTTGCGGATCTGGCCGGGCTCGATCTCGTTCAGGAGCTTTTCCTTCGCGGCGATCCGTTGCTCCTCGATCAGGCGGCGGCGCGAGATCACGATGTTGCGCCGCTCCGTGTCGATCTTGAGGACCTTGGCCTCGATTTCACGATCGATGAACTCGCCGATGTCGCCGGGCCGGCGGATATCAACCTGGCTGGCCGGCAGAAAGACCGGCACGCCGATGTCCACCAGCAGGCCGCCCTTGATCTTCCGCATGACGCGGCCCTTGACGATGTCGCCTTCCTTGCACGTCTGGACGATCCGCTGCCAGTTCAGGATGCGGTCGGCCTTGCGCTTCGAGATCACGACAACGCCGGTCTCGGATTCGACGGCCTCGAGCAGGACTTCCACCTCGTCGCCGATGTCCACGCTGCTGGGGTCGTCCCATTCGCTCAGGGGGAGGATGCCTTCGCTCTTCAGGCCGACGTCCACGACGACTTCATTCCCGATGACGCTGATGATCTTGCCCTTCAGGATGCTTCCGGGCTGATAGCTCTCGATGGTCTGCTGCATGGCGGCGCTGATGCGGCAGGGATCGGTCTCGCCGCCGAACGCCGCCGCCAGCTCGTTGCTGATCGCGGACTCGTCGATATCCAGTGCGTTGATAAGGTTCTGATTCACGTTTTGAAAACCCCGGGTGGGCCGCCGGAACGCCCCGGCGGGCTCCAGGAAGACCCGACGGAAAAAACTGACCGATCGGGACGCGGAACGCCCCGCGTCAACAGGCCGATCGATGGGAACCCATGAGTATACCCCCGGCGTTCCCCGGCAACAACCCCCATACTCGGGTTCACCGGCAGGCCCGGCGGCGGCAGGTCCGCCCCGTGCACTGCCGGCACGGCGTATGCGTGTTCGGCGAAACCCTGTCGCAGCGGCGAGCCGTTACGCGAAATGCAGCGCCGTCACCGCAGGAGCTCGCGCACGGCCGACAGGAGGACGGCCTCCGACCCGGGCCCGACACGCGATGCCGGCCCCGTCTCATAGCCGCCCTGTTCGTAGGCGATCGCCGTGCCGATGTACCCGGGGCCGTAGTCGCCGTACGCGGCCATGCATACGAAATCATCCGGCCGCATGGCCTGCGCCGCCAACTGGTACTCGACGAACAGTTCGCCCGGCATGTGCAGTACATAGGCCGGGCCGAGCTTCAGGCAGGTGATGTCCATCGGAACGTGCTGCCGGCAGCGGCGCAGCCACACGAGGTCCCGGGCGGCGGCGACACGGCGGCGCGGCGACTCCTTCGGGTCATCAAGGATGCGAAGCAGATCCGCCTCCACGAGCCGGGGGCTCGGGGGCAGCCGGACGGGCTGCGCCTTCCACGAGACATCCTCGGCGGTGATCGGATACTTCCGTACGGAATCCCATGCGGCGGCCATGGCCTGCGCCAGGCGGCCGGCCAGTTCAAACCGACGAGCGGGCAGGCCGTCGTTATATTTCCCCGCCGTGATGTTTCCGCCGGCGCCGTTGAAATGCATGTGGAACACGTCCGGAAGCGTGGCCTCGCGCAGCCCGCGAGCCAACCCCACGAAATCCGCGCTGACGGCGCCGCGGCCGTAGAAGCTCATCGGATGGGTCGCGTAGTAAGTCATTGACACGATGGGCCGCTCGCCGTCCCACAGGCTGATCAGGCGGAGCTTCGGGTCGATCACGCCCTCGGGGGCGGCCTGTACGACGGGATCCTTGCAGCTCGAGTACCGCGTATATTTGACCTTGCCGTCGGGGCCCAGGATTCGGCGGGCGGAGGCCACCTTTTCCACGGTGGCTTGGCCGAGGCCCACATGCGTCACGGGCGTGGGCTTCGCGACGGCTTGGCGGATCGCCGTCTGCACCGAGCGGATGGTCTTCCGGGCGAAGGCCGGGTCGAACTCGCTTCCGCTCAGGCCGCGCGCCGCCAGAAGCTTTTCCGCGTCGAAGTCGCACCCCGGCGCGTCGTGCTGATGGATGCAATGCAGTGCGACGCGGTCGGGCGTCGTGCCGGCGGCGGCGGCCAGGGCTTCTCGCCAGGCGTCGTAGCCGCCGTTTCCGATGCCGGTCCAATCCAGGACGCATACGACGATCGGCGGTCCGGCGTGGAGCAGGACGATCCCGCGAGCGCTGAGCGGGTCAACGACTTTCTTGGCGGGGGCGCAGAGCGCGTCACACAGCGCCGACCCCGGCGGGGGCGTGGCGTCCACCTGGAAGGTTGCGACGGCTAGCGGCCCGGAGGTACGAGGCGGCCCCAGGCAGCCGAGAACGGGCGCGATCAGGCCCACAAGGAGCAAACGAACTCGTTTCATGGAGACTCCTCCCGGGTCGCAGTCGGCGGCCCGGACTCAGACGCCGGGTATTCTCTTCCCGGCCCCCGGCGGGGCGTACGCGGCCGGCCATTGCCATCACAGCTTGGCCAGTTCCGTGCGGTGCGCCCAGACCTTCTCAAAAGCCGCCGCATACTGCTCGACCAGTTCCGGCGCCTCGGCCGTGAACAGCGCAAGGTTGATCGCCCTTCGGTTCACCTCTTCCGACCCCGGCAGGGACTCGGGCACGTTCGGCGGGTGGTGCCACCACTTCGCTTCGGAGTAGACCGTGTACTTGTGCTGGCATGGGTAGTCGCCGGCGGAGGCCCGCACGCCTTCCGCCTTGAGGGCTTTGATGAGTGCCGCACGGGAGAACCCGGCCTTGGCCTCGTCCAGGAAGATCAGGTTGCTGGAATAGTACACCCGCTGCACGTCCTTGCGGCAGTAGGGTTCGCTGACGCCGGGCAGTTGCGTGATGCGGTCGTTCAGGCGGCGGACCTGGGCGGCGATCAGTGCATTTCGCTTGTCCAGTTCCCTGAGCTGCACGCGCCCCAGGGCCGCGGAGAGCGGATGCATGCGGAGCTTGAGCCCCAGACCCGTGCCGACGTACTTCTTGTACGGGCTGTCGTCGGGCAGTTTCGGCGGATCCTCGTAGTGGCCGAAGACACTGGCTCGCTCGAAGTGCTCCCGCTTCTGGTACATGCCCATGCCGCCCTCGAGAATCGGCAGCGGCTTGGTTGCCTGAAAGCTGAAGATGGACATCTCGCCGATCGTCCCCGTCGGCTTGCCCTGGAACTTCGCCCCGTGGGCGTGGGCCGCATCCTCGCAGACCATCAGGCCGTGCTCCTTCGCGAAATCGCAGATCGCGTCCATGTCGCACGGCAGGCCCCACGAGTGCATCGGGATGACGGCCTTGGTCTTCGACGTGAGCTGCTTCTTCATGTGCTCCACGTCCATCGTCGCCGTCTTCGGGTTGATGTCGATGAAGATCGGCACGTAGCCGAAGAAACGCATCGGCAGGATGGTGCCGAAGAACGTGTACGTCGGCACCATGATCTCGGTCCCCGGCGGGAAGTCCATCGCGAAGAACATCGAGGTCAGCGCGCTCGTCCCGTTCATGTGGCTCTTGCAGTACGGAATCCGGTGGTACTCCCTCCACTCCTTCTCAAACAGCGGCAACTCGCGGTAGCAGGTGCTCGCGCTGAGATCCAGAATCTCGGAGACGAACTTCTTCTCGGCGTCGCCGAAACGCGGCCAGCGGCAGGCATCGCTGTGGGCCTTTTCCGGGAAGGTGACGGCCTTCCGCCCGCCGGCGATGGCCAGCGTCTCGGCGGCCCGGGCAACGGACGGGCGTCCAACCGCGCCGGCAGCAACGGTGGCTGCCGTTGCCCGCAGGAATGTCCGACGGCTGCTTCGCACGGGGGTCGAGGGATTCGCATGACTCATGAGTTCTTCCTCCTGGAATGCCTTTCCATGAGCGTAGGCACGGACCTTATTCTACCCGGAACCTTGTCTTCCGTCGTGTCCGGGGATTCTTCGCCGTCCGCGGGACGAGGCGCTCGGATCGTCACGGCGCACCGCAGTCCTCCGGTCGATCAGCGAAACCGGCCGAGCGACCGAAGATAGGCCGCCGAGTCCTCGATGGCCTTCTTCGTCTCGGCCTCGCTCCACTCGACGCCCTTGATGCCCTCGATTTCCATCGTGATCGGCCCCTTGTAGCCGTGCTCCTTCAGGATGCGCAGCACCCCGGGAATGTCGACGTCGCCACGGCCAAGCGCAGGAAAGTTCCACACACCGGGGCCGCCTTTCTGGTCCTTGATCTCCACCGTCGCCACGTAGTCGATGATCTTCCTCAACTCCGCGGGGGCGCTTCGCCCTTTGTTATAAAAGTGGATGTTGCCGGTGTCGAAGTTCACGCGTACGTTCGGGTGGTTGATCCGCTTCATCGTTTCCAGGTGAACATCGCCGTTGGTGCCGAGCTCGGGGTGCGTTTCCAGCGCGATCGTCACGCCGTGCTTCCGCGCGACGTCCCCGGCCCGCCGCAGCCGGTCGTACAGGGCCTGCTTGTTCGTTCCGGCACCCTTGCAGGACAGGAACATGTACTTCACGCCCATCTTCTCGCAGATCGCGAGCTGTCCGGCGAGCTCATCGACGGCGGAGTCCTTCGCAAAGTCGGCGTTGCCTCGCATCACCATTGCGGTCAGCCCGTGCTCGGCCAGGCGCTTTTTCGTTGTTTCCACCTCGTCGGGCGCCGGCACGTTGAGGAACACGTATCGGATGCCGATCGACGGGAGATGCGTCCACGCGGCCTCCTGGTACTTGCCGTAGTTCGCCAAGCGGCAGACCAGCGGGTTTCCGGCATCTTCCGGCGTTGCCGCCTTCCGCGCGGCGGCAGGGTTCGCACAACCGGCGCCGGCAAGCGGCATCGCCACGGCCGCAAAGACGACGCGCCATAAGGAAAAGCGTCTGAACATGGATATCATCCTCCGAGTCGAATTTGTCGCTGTGGGCCTGCCGCGTGGGTGCGTTGTCCGGCCGGCGGATCAGAGCCGGGCGACTTCCTCGCGATGCGCCCAGACCTTCCGGAATGCCTTGACGTACTGCTCCACGAGTTCCGGTACCGCCGACGTGAAGTAAGGTAGTCCGACGCCGGTCCGGTTCGCCTGCTCCGAGCCGGGCAGGTCAGGTATTTCAGGTTTGTGATGCCACCACTCGGCCTCGGTATAGAGGGCGCACTTGTGCTGGAGGCGGTAGTTGTAGGCCGTGGCCTGCACCCCTTCGGCTCGCAGCGCCTTGACCAGCGCCGCGCGGGAGAAGCCGGCCTTGGCCTCGTCGAGGAAGAGCATGTTGTGGGCGTAGTAGAGGCGCTTCATGTCTGCCCGCGGCGCCTGCTCGTACAGCCCGGGCAGGTCGAGGATCTGATCGTTGAGCGAGCGGACCTGCGCCGCACCCTCGGTGTTACGTTTCTCCAGGTTCTTCAACTGCACGCGGGCTAGGGCGGCCGCGAGCGGATGCATGCGGAACTTCAGGCCGAGGCCGGTGCCCTCGTACTTTCGATAGGCGCTGTCTTCGGGGAAGGTCTTGGGCAGATCGTAATGGCCGAAGGTGGTCGCCCGCTCAAAGTATTCACGGGTCTGGTACACGCCCATGCCGCCCTCGATCGCGGGCAGCGGCTTGGTCTGCTGGAAACTGAAAATCGACATGACGCCCCAGGTGCCCATGTACCGGCCCTTCAGCGAGGCGCCGTGGGCGTGAGCCGCGTCTTCGAGAACGATCAGACCTTTCTCCCTGGCGAAATCGCAGATGTGGTCCATCTCGCACGGCAGGCCGAGCCAGTGCACGGGCAGCACGGCCTTCGTGTTCTTTGTGAGTCGTTTCCTGGCGTCCTCGACGTCGAAGTTCAGCGTGCGGGGGTTGATATCGACGAAGACGGGCACCAGGCCGAAGAGCCGCATCGGCACGATCGTCGCGAAGAAGGTATGACTGGGCACCATGATCTCACTGCCGGGCGGGAGCTTGAGCGCGAAGAACATGCTGGCCAGTGCGCTGGTGCCATTGCAGCACGCCTTGACGTAGGGAACCTTGAAATACGCCTTCCAGTCCTTCTCCAACTCCTGATTGGGGGCGTACGTCGGCTTTCGCAGGACCTCGATGACCGCCCGCTCCTCCTCGGGGCCGTAGAGCGGCCAGCGGTCGGCGTCGGCCTGTGGGTGCGTGACGGCCTTCGGGCCGCCGAAGACCGCCAGCGTCTCGGTCTTCGTGCCGGCGAGCGATCGGTTCGTCAGCGAAAGGCCGACTGCCAGCGCGCCGGTGGACTTGAGGAATCGCCGCCGCGTGCTATGTGACGACTCGTTGCTCTGTTGAGGTTTCATGACGCCCTCCTTCCGGGGTGTTGGCTGGAGCTTACCCGGCGGATCGGCACTGTCAAGCG
>Ga0207433_10017240_pt1 | contig 10022 bp, 7 predicted proteins | sample YelNatPaOPGAMG01_FD_187559 | JGI IMG/M metagenome (GOLD analysis project Ga0207433, IMG submission 187559) | Hot spring thermophilic microbial communities from Obsidian Pool, Yellowstone National Park, USA - OP-RAMG-01 (SPAdes) (version 3) | ecosystem: Environmental > Aquatic > Thermal springs >... | reverse complement strand
AGATGAATTTGGCTTTGAGAGGTGCTGAAGGCGATTTGAGGCTTGGGGATTCTTATCATGATGACAAGTTTTTTGATTTGAAAGCGGATTATGTGGTTTCTAATCCGCCGTTTAATGATAGTGGCTGGGGAGCCGACAGGGTTAGCTATGAAGACCCACGGTTCAAGTATGGGATACCGCCAGACAACAACGGAAACTTTGCATGGATACAACACTACATATACCATTTAGCGGAAAACGGCAAAGCTGGTTTCGTTATGGCGATGGGTGCCCTTTCTGGTGGAAATGTTGAAGGGGAAATTAGAAGAAAAATAGTAGAGGACGATTTGGTTTACGGTATAGTAGCGTGTCCCCCTAAGCTTTTTTACAACGTGCCTTTAGCTGTTTCTTTATGGTTTTTAAGGAAAACGAAGCCAGAACATATGAAGCGAAAGGTGTTGTTTATTTACGCAAAGAAAATGTTTAAACCAGTTTCTAGAAGGCAGGTGGTTCTCGCAGAGGAGCATATAACAAAAATTGTGGAAAAGTTTAGAATGTTTGAGAATGGAGAACCTGAAGAAAGAATAAACGAAATTGAATTCGCCAAAGTTGCAACAATCGATGAAATTGGGAGAAATGGCTACACATTAACCCCTGGTCGATATGTTGGGATTAAAGCTGAAGAAGACGAGCTATCTTTTGAGGAGAAAATGAAAGCGTATTCGACTGAACTTTCAAGGCTTCTCGTTGAGGAGGAACAAATTAACAAGAAAATAAAAGAGGTGTTCGAGGCTCTAGGGTTTCGGGTGTAGGAACTATGCCTAAATTCTGTTGGGAGTCAACATTTCAAAATTCAATTATCGGGAAAATACCAAAGGACTGGATGATCAGAAAGCTAGATGACATTTCTGAGATATCAAGCGGAGGAACGCCGTCAAGGAAGGTTAAGGAATACTGGGATGGAACCATAAATTGGCTTAAAAGCCAGGAAGTTAGACGTGCATTTGTTTACGACACTGAAGAAAAAATATCCGTGCTTGGGATGAATAGAAGTAGTGCACGGAAGATCTATCCTCCAGACACCGTTGTTTTGGCTCTTTATGGTGCTACTGCTGGCGAAGTTGCACTCCTTAAGACTAGTTCAACAATAAATCAAGCAATAGCAGCTTTAGAGGGGCGAATAAGAGAATGTAACAATCATTTCCTATTCTATTCTCTTATGCAAAATAAAGAAAGGCTTCTTTTGGAGACTACAGGGGCAGCCCAACAGAATCTGTATTTGAAAATGGTGAAAGAGTTCACAATCCCTCTCCCAAGCTATGAAGAACAGTGCCGTGTTGCTTCTGTTTTGTCTTGGTTTGATGATTTGATTGAGAATAAGAAGAGGCAGAATGAGGTTTTGGAAAAGACGGCTATGGCGATTTTCAAAAGCTGGTTTATGGATTTTGAGCCATTTAAGGATGAAGAGTTTGTGGATAGCCCGCTTGGAAAAATACCAAAAGGATGGTATGTTGGCACATTAAAGGAGGTAAGCCAGGATATAGTCGGTGGTTCAACGCCATTAAAAAGAGAAAGGAAGTATTGGGATAACGCTGTGATTCCTTGGCTGACCAACAAAGAAGTAGATTATGGGCGGATAAATTTTGTATTTGACACGAAAGAAAAAGTCAGCAAATTTGCTTTAGAAGAAACGAACCTAAAGCTCTTACCAGAAGATTGCTTGATAATTTCTTTTACTGCTTCAGTAGGTAAAGTTGCTATAAATAAGGTTCCCATAACTACCAATCAGCAATTTATATCATTCATTCCAAAAGCAAACTTCTATCTGTATTATACTGCATTGTATTTTGCTTTATCAAAAGAGCTTATTGAATCATACAGCGGTGCAACTCCTTTTGACTATATAACCATGGAAAGGGCGTTGCAAATTCCTCTACTTATTCCCCCGACTTCCGTTCTGCAAGAGTTTAACCAGCTTGTATCTCCATTATTTCTAAAAATAGCTCTCAATCAGAAAGCAATACTAGTTTTACAAAAAGCAAGAGATGCTCTTCTGCCTCTGCTTATCTTTGGTAGGTTGAGGGTGGAGGAAATTTAGAATGGCTCAGCTTACTGAAGATTATATGGTGGAGCAACCAGCTATAAAATGGCTAAAAGAACTTGGATACTCTTATATTAATGGTTACGAGCTTTCTCCCGATAATCAAGAAAGAGACTCTTATAGGGACGTCATTTTAAAGAAGAGATTTCTCGAAGCCATTAAAAGGCTTAACCTGTGGCTTACTCAATCGCAAGCTCAGGAAATCTACAAAAAAGTTGCCGAAATTGAACATCCAGACTTCGTCATGAAAAGCAAAATCTTCTATGACATGCTAACTAACGGAGTTAAAATTACTATTAAAGAAAACCACGAGGAAAGAACAAGGATAGTTAAACTCGTAGACTTTGAAAATCCAGCAAACAACGAATTTTTAACCGCTAATCAATTCACTGTTGAATATCAATACCAGAAAGGATTAACCCGAAGACCAGACCTCGTAATCTTCATTAACGGCATGCCAATCGCAGCCTTCGAATTCAAAAACTTCAACGCAGACGAAATCGCAAAAGACGCCTACTACGACCACAAAACCAAAATGAACGACATCCCCCAATTCTACGTCTACCCACAAATCCTAGTAGCAAGCGACGGACTAGAAACAAAATACGGAGCCAAAACAAGCAACTGGGAAAAATTCTTTGTATGGGAAGGAATCGACGATGACGAAGACTTAGAGGTAAGAGAAATCGAGGAAAAACGCTACTCCTACATACATAAGCCAACAGGGCAACAAATGACATCCTTAGAAGTCCTGTTAAAAGGGCTTTTCAAAAAAGAACACCTCCTGGAATTCCTCCAAGACTTTGTCCTCTACGAAAGCCTAGGAGAAAGCCTCGAAAACAAAATCGCAATGTTTCACCAATTCTACACCGCAAGAAAAGCCGTAGAAAGAACCAAAAAAGCAGTTTTAGAAGGAAACTCTCCGGAAGAAAGAAGAATAGGCGTAGTATGGCACACACAAGGAAGCGGAAAATCCTTAACCATGATGTTCTACGCCAAAAAAGTCTTAAAAGTCAAAGAACTAGAAAATCCGCTATTGCTCTTCATAACGGATAGAAACAACCTAGACGAACAACTCTACCAGGCTTTTTCCTCGCTTCCAATAGTAAAACAAGTCAAAAGCATAAAAGACCTACAAAAAACGATTCAAACCACAGCGGGCGGAATAATCTTCGCAACAATCCAAAAATTCGGAAAAAAGAAAGCAGAAGAATACCCATTCCTCACAAACAGAAAAAACATCATCATAATCGCAGACGAAGCCCACAGAAGCCAATACAAAGAACTCGCCCAAAACCTAAGAAGAGCCATATCCAACGCCTCATTCATGGGATTCACCGCCACACCAATCGAACTCGCAGACCGCTCAACAACCCTAGTCTTCGGCGAACACATAAGCATATACTCAATGGCTAAAGCCAAAAGACACGGCGTAGTCGTCCCAATAAACTACGAAGCCAGACTAACCCACCTACACCTAACAAACGAATTCATAGACGAAGAATTCGAAGAAATATCCGAAAAAGTAGCCATGGACCCCGAAACCAAAGAAGCCCTCAAACAAAAGTACGAAAAAATCGAAAAAATAATGCTGGCAGAAGAACGCATAACCCAAATTGCAAAAGACATCGTCGACCACTTCAACAAACGAGTTCAAGAACTTAAAGGCAAAGCACTAATCGTAACAATAAGCCGCAAAGTCGCAGTCAAACTCTACGAAAAAATCAAACAACAACCAAACGCCCCACCAACAGTCGTAGTAATGTCAGGGAACAAAAACAAAGACCCAAAGGAGTTCCACCCACACCTAAGGACCAAATATGAACTAAATCAACTCGCAGAAGACTTTAGGAACCCAGAAAAAGACCCTCAAATGGCAATAGTCGTCGACATGTGGCTAACAGGCTTCGACGCCCCATGCCTACACACTATGTACTTCGACAAACCTATGAAAGACCACTCGCTTGTTCAAGCAATAGCAAGAGTAAACCGCGTATTCAAAGACAAACCAGGCGGCTTAATAGTCGACTATATAGGCATAGCCGACAACCTAAGAAAATCCCTCGCCATCTACACACTCAACACTATAAGAGAAACCCTCATAGACATAAACGAAGTCATCCAACTCCTAAAAGAAAAACACACAACAGTAACATCATTCTTCCAAGGGATAGACTACAAAAACTGGAAAAACCTTCCACCCGACCAACTCTCCAAACTCACAATAACAGCATACGACAAAGTAGTAAAAGATGAAGAAACGAAAAAAAGATTCGTCAGAGATTTTGTGGCTCTGAAAAAACTCTACGCCCTAGCCAGTCCACATCCAGAAGCCTACGAGATAAAACACGACCTAATCTTCTTTGACATGATCAAAAGAATGGTAGTTAAATACTCAACCGCCAGAGTCCGAGAAATAAACAAAGAACTCGAATACGAAATAACCGAACTCATCTCCAAAAGCATATCAGCCCAAGAACCCGTCGACATATTCGCCTTAATGGGAAAAGAAAAAGCCGAAATCTCCATTTTCGACGAAAAATTCCTTGCACAACTAAACAGCATGACACAGAAAAACTACGCAAAAGACTTACTCGCAAAAATAATTAAAGACCAGCTTGTAGTAAAAATGAACATAAACCCCTTCAGATACCGCTCACTCTACGAAGCCCTAACCCGCATAATAGACAGATACAACGTTAAACTAATCACAGCCGCAGAAGTCATGGAAGAACTCGTAAAACTCGCCAAAGAACTCAAAAAACAAGTAGAAGAAGGACAAAAAATCAACCTAACAGACCAAGAACTAGCCTTCTACGACCTACTAGCCACAAAAGAAAAATTCTTCGCAAACTACCAAGAAATCCAAACAATAGCAAAGCAAATAGTAAAAGAACTCGGATACTACACAAAAGTTGCCGACTGGAACAAAAAAGAATACCTAAAAGCCAAGCTTAGAGCAGCCGTAAAAAACCTCCTAATCAAAACCATAAACGGCAGAGCTCAATACAACGAAATAGAACAACTATCAACAGAAATCATAAACCACGCAGAAACCATTTACACACCACGCCAATAACAAAACTTCAGTCCAGGAGGGACACCACATTAGGATTGTAGAAGAAATCAAAGAAAAGATATTCATAGAAAATACAAATTTCCTTGATAGACTGGCAACGGAATGGAACAGCATCAACTATAACTTACTAAATGAATACGGGCAAAAGAATTACGAAACCTCTTTTGTTAATATCCTTGCTGAAGAAATACATAAAAAACTGCCGAATTACAAGATCTTCTCTTTTTTCGGGTTGAGTGCATTACCTCCTTTTTCGCGAAAGCAACAAGTAGAAAACGTGCTGAATAAACCGCTAGTAGATATTAGAAAAGAACTATGTGAAGATTACTGGAATACAAAATGCAATAGTGAACAGTGTTTCGATGGAAAATTTAACAGCACCGAGGTCGATGGAATTATAATACGAGGCAATGATTTTTGCCTCTTAGAATATGAAGAAACAAGGAAGAGTCTATGTAACAATTTCCTGAAATTTTACCGTTTACAGCAACTCCTCGCAAAACCCTTTGAAAGCCTATTTGTAACAAGAGTATCCACCAAAGAAGATGAGGGATCCACGACATTTGAAAGCTTCAACAAATACATAGATAGTATAAAACCAATACTCGACAAACTACTTCAAAACTGGATGATAGTAGAAATAGTTGATTTGCACTCAGATAAAAAGAAACGCTTTCACTTTAGACCATAGGATAAAGCAAAACCAAAAACCCCAGTCCCATTAAACCTTTTAAGTCCAACCCATTAAACCTAAATATGATTTGTATGAGCAAATGTCCAAACTGTAAAAAAGAAAACCCTAAACCAGCCAAAACATGGAAATACGGCATTTTCACGGTTCAAGCCTACACATGCAGCGACTGTAAAACAAAATACCGCGACTACCTAGACCAAGCAGGGAAACATGTTTTCACACTAAAACTTAAAAAAGGAAAAGGCTACGTAAAAGCATAACATGAAACGCCACATTACTAACTGAATTACCTAATTCAGCGGCAGTAAAATTAGTAAAAAACGAAAATGCGTATTTAAGCGATGCTTTTACTGAACCATTTGCGTAACGGAACTAAGCCATAGGTAATTGTGAAAACTCCGATAAACCATACGAGTATGAAGAAACTGCATGAGGCAGGGTCTATACTTAGAAAGCTTTTCCATGAATAAGGTCCAGCTGGAACCCAAACAATGGAGAAACCATCCACCAACAGATACGCTACGAAAACAAGAACAGCCCATCCAACAGTTTCTAGAACTATGAATTCTCCTCTTGAGACGTATTTGACCCAGCGGGATGTTACTCCAACCGACAGCAACACTATCGCGCACATCATAATTGCTAATCCAACAGGTGAGTATGGGTAGCCTGTCATTCCGGGAATGTACTCTGAATATTCATAGGTGTACGCGTCTACTGGATTCAGATTGACAAGAAACCATCCAACTAGGAGAAGAAAAGGAGAAACTATCAGCATAAAGTCTGTTTTCAACACTGTAAAAACCTTCCCTTCATGTTTCTGCAATTTTACTTCGCTAATGCCTTCCGTTTTTTCCAGTTTTGCCACAGCGTCAAGATATTCATTAACATTTATCTTCTCTTCTTTAAGAAGCCGTTCTAACTCTTTCTTCTTAAACTCCAATTCTTCTTTAGATGTCACGGACGGCACCCTTATAACCCATGTGAAAGATTGGATAATATAACTTTTGCTTACTAATGCTTATGATTACAGATAAGTCCTAAACATTGGACAGCTTATACGCTTTCTACAGGATTAAAATGGTAAAAGTCAAACTGACCGTCAGCATCATACCAGAACTCGTAAGATGGATTGATGAACAAGTTGAGAAAGGCTATTTTGCAGACAGAAGCCACGCTGTCCAATATGCCATAATAAAAATAAAAGAATTGATGGAGAAGGGCGAAATCAAGTTCTGAAGGCAAATGAGATATTTTACTTTTCAAAAATTCCATTGCATTGGTATTATTAGCAGGGTTGACCTCTTTAATGTAGGAAGTATCGTGGGAGATTTATGCCATGGGGAAGAACATGGAGTGAGGAACAGGAAAAGGCGGAGGACGAAAGGAGGCTGATGTTGTAGGTGCAAGAATTAGGAGTTCAAATCTTGAGATAATGCATGTAGAAATAGGTGCATTATACGAGAGTACTAGAAATATTGTTAAAAAAAGTCGCAGAGAAATTCGATCCGAACAGAGTAGATCTTAAGAAATACTTCATGCAACTGCTGGATTTTCAGGGGGCGTCAAATTAATTACAATAAACTTTATGTCCTGACCGCTTCTCGAAAAGACAAGAAGAACATAAATGCCCTGATCGAAAAATTGAGCAGAGCATTAACAGTTGGGTGCAAACCCACAAAACCCCACAAAATCCATATCCATCATTACCAGAAAGTTATTGATGTTGCAGCTGTTTAAAGTTATAGCGGCTCAACAATAGGGAGTAGATTTAAAGAATAAAAATTGCAGATAATAATCCTGCGAACAAATGGGAAAGTATTTGTTTATTTTCTTCAATTGTATGGTTGATAAAAGATGAAAAACATTGAGAAGGCGGAACGTGTAATTGCAAGGTTAAATGCGAAAGATAAGCGTAAGCTAAGGTATTACATTGATGAATGTCTTCTCGCAGCCATAAAATTCGACGAAACGCGCGCGCCCGAACATCTCATAAAAATGAAAAGTTCCATGGAAAAGTTTCTCGGGACATTAGATAGGTTAGAGAAGGAAACTTGAGAAGAAGGCGAAAAATGCACGCAACAACTGCTATAAGACCATCGACAGCCAACATAAGGTTTATTTTATAAAAGAGGAAATGAAGGTACTGAGAAAAATGTCCACGCCAGTCGAGGTTCCAATAGGTACGTATTCTCGCCTTCGATTCACATACCGAACCATAAGTCCCGATGTCTATTCCATCTATCCGAGATTGCGTATAGATCTTGATGTTGCTCACACCGTAGTAGGTGGAGCTCCTTCACCAGTTTACAACATCGCCATTACTGATGCGAATATGGATTTGAAAATACGGGATAAAGACGGCATATATCATTACATTGGAACATTGACGCCTACGCAAATCTTCTTCAATTTATCACCGGGAGGCTCAATGATTCTCAATTCCTTTTTAAATCTGGACCATTACGGATTAAGTCAAATAGAAAAGCTGAGGGAGAACAAAGACATAATGTTATCCATTGACACCCGCTTTATAGCTGAGTTACAACAACAACCTCCTGTTCGTAGTCCTCAATCTTTCACTCTTGAATTAAGAGTTCCCAAAAGCGATTGGGTAGAAACAATTCTACCTTCCTTAAAATACAAAGATGTTATGCTAATAGAGATACCAAAGCTAGCTGATACTGAATTTACAGAAATAGTCAATTATCTAAATGGGGCTTGGAAACAATATTCAATGGGAGAATATGATAAAGTGCTAAGTGAATGCCGAAAAGCCCTTGAGGCGCTCAATGGCAAACTTAGAAGTAAAGGTTTCGAAAAAGAAGTTGCAAATGAAAAGGGAACAAAAAGAGTCCCAGATTGGAGCAAACTTCTGGGAAATCAAGAACTAGGCGAAATTATTGGAATCATTAATCAAAAAATGTGGGGATTCGTCACGCCTGGGGCACATGCCGGGAAAGCCATTAACAAAGAGGACGCAGACTTTTCTCTCATGACAATATACGCTCTTATCAATTTGGCTATTAAAAAACTCTCTTTATAGGGGGTTTTCTATGAATATCAATATTTTTCAAAAGTTTAATTCATTTAATGCAAAATGTCAATGCTAAATTTAGTGCATTCAAACAGCATGTTAAGAATTATAAATTTAAGTAGATCCCGTTTCTTTTATTTTAAGGAGGCAAGAATAAATGGTTCAAGTTTCGAAGGTTGTCTTAGCGAGGGAGGAGTTGAGGGATCTAGGCGGTATAAAGTGTTGTGGCAGGCTGATGAAGGGTGACATTGAGGAAGCAAGCACGGGCTACGTCATGGACCTTAAATGCGAAGTTTGCGGAAGACAAGTGTACATATGCGCCACATTCCGGTGAGAAAAAAGGCGGCTACGGATTGGTTTCTTATTTCCAAACGTTAGCTGGAAAACTTCAGCTCTGACAGCTTTAAGATATATCAATTTCTGAAATATGTATTATTTAATTGTAAAAGCCTCATGTTTATTGGGGAAAATAGTGAACAGACAGCAGATTCGAAAGATGTTGAAGAAAAACGGCTGTTCTAAAAGGTTATTGAAGAAATTATAAAATGGTACAACCCACAGTAATTTTCACGAATCTATTAATCATGAGACTTGGCTCAAATCTAAATTATTGTGTTCATTTGCTAAGGATGATATTAAAGCTTTAGTGTTTTTACACGTGAAATATTATTGGCAAGAATAGCATAATGCATAGGCTTAATGCTATGGTGATGCGCGCGCGCATCATAGGACAAACGCCTTGAAAACTTACAAAATCCCCTTTATAAAAATAGTTATCGACGCCTTTAGGCTTCGAAACAGAGTAGCAACTGCAGATTTAAGTTTGGAATAAAACAATAATCAGATGGTTCTAAACCGCCAATTCATTCGCTGTCATGTAGTGTGATACTGGGAGTCGTTGAAATAACATATCGCCTCATACCCCGAAAGTGAGAGAAAGTCACCGATTAAAGTGCTCCATCCGTTTTGTTGCGGTTCAATGTTGTACCATCCCAAAACGCCAAGGTTTATTTTTACCCACGCGTGATATTCATTGTTACTGTTCTTACCCAGAACCACATAGACATCATTGGGAGACCATCCATCAGCTCGCAAAAGCGAACACAAAAGAATTGCATAATCTTCACAATCA
>Ga0207433_10017238_pt1 | contig 10023 bp, 5 predicted proteins | sample YelNatPaOPGAMG01_FD_187559 | JGI IMG/M metagenome (GOLD analysis project Ga0207433, IMG submission 187559) | Hot spring thermophilic microbial communities from Obsidian Pool, Yellowstone National Park, USA - OP-RAMG-01 (SPAdes) (version 3) | ecosystem: Environmental > Aquatic > Thermal springs >... | reverse complement strand
CGGAATAGCCTGTAACGCCGGCGCATACTCAGGATTGTTTTTGCATGACACTGAATGGCTCAGAATGTTTAAAGTTGCAAATAGAATCACGCCTTTTAAGAATTCTGTTAGTCATCGTTAACAGAACAAGAGTGTTATGAGATTGATTTGTTTATTCAAAATAATGATTTATGATACATAAATGATAAATTTGGACCAAATAAATTGTATAAAGACCTCCTATGAAAAGTAAGATGAAATTTGCTCTTTTTGCGATAGGATTAGGGGCTGCTATAAGTTCATCTGTGACGTCTTTTTATTTTCTGTATTTAAGTTTGTTGGGCAAGCATGTTCTGGTTTATGAATCAAATTATCTGTTGGCTCTGGTTGAAATGTTGCTTTTGATTTTAGCTATTGGAACGTGCGTCGTAGCTTCGGAGGTTTACTATAGGTATCTTAAAATTAGGGAGAATACCTAACCGGTTAAGTAATTCGCGTAAGCCCTTCTATAATAGAACTGCAGTCTGCTCTATCTTCTGTTTGGCTTTTTCAAATTCTATATGTATCAAGCCTCTTAAGCATCGATTTTTGGTGCTTCTGTAGCCTGCTGATTGCATTACTCCTTCGATAAATCTTGAGAAGCATTCTGTTATTTCTGGAGTGAAATATAGAGATACGCATTTTATGCAAGCTTTTTCCGAGTTCGATTCCAAGTTAAACTCCGTGAATCCGTATAAACTTTTTATTAGCTTTCCAAATTTTGTTAACCAGTTTTCTCCGCCAAATCTTATGCTCAGATACTGTCCATACCAAACGCCGAATTCAAACCACTTCTGTAATAGTTCATCTTTATCGTTCTCCCAAAGTTTTTTTGTCATAATATCTAACAGGCCGACTGGTATTGCTATTGCCCCGCCATCTTTCTCTAACTTAATTAGCATAAATAATTCTAGAACTTCTTTCAATGTCGTATCCATTTGATAGGCTTTTAACGCTTGCTCAAAAATTTCATTTGTAAACGCGTATAGCGTTTTTCCCTCTTTTGATGTTATTTTTATGGCCTCTTCTAGCAAATCGGTTCTTAATAGAATGAGCTTCCTGTCTTTGATTGGCATATTTAAATCCTTAATCTAATTGAGTGTTCTCCCTTCGGTTTATAATAGCATCTTTGCACAAATCTGTTTTGTGAAAAAAAGTTCTAGAATAGAATTCTATGCGCTTTTCAGAATACTTGGTGCATGATGATTGAGTTGTAAAATTAAAAAATATGGGGGATTAAATGTTTTTTTGACTTTGTCATTTTAAGTATACTTTGCGTAGTATTAGTCCAGCTGCGGCGATTGCTGCGATGGCTGCTATTACTGAAAGTCCTATTGATGCTGGCTGTAAGCCTGTATCGCTTTTTATTGAGTCAGCTTGGGCTTTTATTGTTCCAATTTCTGTAACAATTGTTGCTACGTTTCCTTCTAACGCTGTTACTTTGCCTTTGACTGTTTCCAAGTCTGTTCTTATTGTTGCGACATCACCGTCTATCTCGATGTATGAGTTTATGTTTCTCAGCGTTGTGTTTATTGAGCCTATGGCTGTGTTGACTGTTACGATTTCGCCATCAATAGATGCGAGTTTCGCGTTTACAGCGTCTAGGGACAGCTGTAGTGTGCCAACTTTGGTTTCTAGTGTTGCCACGCGTCCTTCAACGGATTTAAGTTTTGCGTCGAAGCCGTTTAATGTTGGGCTCACTGTGAAGCTTGTTGTTGCTGCTCCTTGAAGGGTTATGTATGAGTCATAAGCTTTTGAGGCTGATGCTGTGATAAAGTAGTTTCCTTCTCCTTCCGGAACCGTGAAGCTAGCGACGTACAGTCCAGTTTCCATGCGAGTTGGTGAAAGCTCTTTTATGAATGTGCTTCCGCGGTAAAGTTTTGCGGTTAGGATTGAAACATCTTCCGGCATTCCGTCGATGTCTGTCCTTATTAGGACGTCAACTATTTCTCCTGGGAAGTGTATGGTTCCTGCTTCTATGTAAACGTTTAATGGGTCTTTAATCACTTTTATTTCTGTGCTTCCTTCATGGTCATGTGTGAACGATTGTGCGTTTTTGTTCCAGTAGTAGACTGTTATCTTGTAGTCTCCTGGTGGGAGAACTGGAACCGCAAGGTACTGTGAGCCGTAGTTGTGGTAGTGTTGCATTGTGGTATGGTCGAACGCTGTTGAGGTTAGCTTTCCAGCCCATACTAGACTATCTAAGTGATCGCGTGGGTCGGGCATATAGAACGAGAATGGATACCATAGGTTCATTGCCCATGACAGGTCGAATTCGTTGTTTCTTATGTACTGGTTCTCGAAGACCCACCTTTGTTGAGGGCCAAAATCGATAACCATGCACCAGTCGCGGCTATCTTCAATTAGATTTCTGTTCTTCCAAAGTTTATAGTATTTTGGTAGTGGAAGTCCTTCGCCTGTTATTGTTACATACTGCTCTTGAATTGCTGTGGACGGGGCAACTGTTATAGTTGGCCACACATCGAAAATGACTGCTTGTTCCTCTTCAAGTTTTGTGATTTGAGGCCAACCGCTCTTAACTAGAACGTAGCTTGTTTTGGGTCCTGGGAAGCCTGTGTCGGTGACTACGCGTGATTCGTAGGCGTATATTGCGTGGTATCCTCCATAGCTTTGAGGTATTGTTATTCTTGCGCTCCAATACCCGTTCACATCTGTTGGGACCTCTGCTAACACTATTTCGTTCAATCTTGGGTACCAAGCCATATTATCAACGTTGTATTGTCCTGTTCCATTCCAAACGCTCCTTGAATCCCACTTGTCAAGTGGCGCAACATCTGTGTATACAACTTTTACGTAAACTGTGCTATATGGATCCCAAGCGCTTTGGCGCGAAGGCAAGAAACCATGTCCATAAACAGTTATGGTGTCTCCTACATGGCCGCTAATTGTTGTTTGCCACGTTGATGCATCATCCATTGGTTTTGTTGGTTCATAGGTTATCCATGGAATAATGTAGAATTTATCTGATGCATTATTTCCTTTTGTGTCTACCGCGAATATTGTCCATCGATCCTCGCTTGTTGGTTTTCGCGGTACCTCTGGGAGATGATTTATAATGGTGTAGAATCTGCCGTTGTTGTCTGCTTTTACAGTTTTAAGGAGGATTTTAATGTTGTATAATTCGTTTTGTAAGTAAATGTTGACGTCTCCGTTTGGATAGAATCCTGTTTCTCCATAAACGTCAATTCTACCGTTTCCTGGAGCCCACTGTAGAGGCTTATGATCATATTGCACGTACAGCTTGGTTTCCGTAAACCAGAAGAACCATCGCGGTTGTGTTTCAGCATTATTTGTTAAGAGAACCCTTCTTTGCATGTTGCTTTGGTCTATAACGTAATACTTGTCATCGTTTACTGAGTTATCAAAAGCTCTTGCCTTTACTTGATACCATAGTTCGGGTGTCCATTTAACCCAGACGTTTGTTCCGTTAACCCTATATGACGGCTCTTTTGTTGGGTCTATCCGCCACCACCAAGTTACACTTTGTGCTCCAGCTACGGAAAGGGTTGCGTCTCCAAGGTAAGCCCAAAGTCCATTCGGATAACGTGTCTTCGCATCTACTGGACTAAGACTCATATCATATGCATCTGGCGGGAACCAAACCCATATTTCTACGCGGTTTATGCCTGAGCAGAACGGATTGGCCGCATCTATTGGGTCGTTTGCCGTTCCATTAACCCAAAGCCACCCGATGTTCTTCACTGTGCAGTTTGGCATCTGCACCCAGATGTCTCCATCTGGCTTTTTAACAAACGCGTAGCCTTGTCCATCGGGTTGAAGGCTTTCTGGACCTGGAAATGTTATGTCGACGTTTGGCGCTAACTTATCGATCCACTGCTTAATGTAAAATGTGTATGCGTGTCCATCTGAGACTGTGACTATGAACTCATATTCTTTTGTGGGATCTGATGGACCTTCTGAGAATTTAATCGATGCCATGCCGCTTCCGCCTGGTGGAATGTAGTATTGGTTACGGTCTGCCGATGTAAACTCTATCAGCCTATCAAGTGGGTTATACTGAATTATCCATCCAGTTTCGGGGGTTGCTGGCGTCGTGGTAATTCTGTATTCCACCGGCTTAAATTCTGGAGTTGTAGCTGGAAAAGTTATGGTAATTTTAACTATATTCACTAGGCCTGTGTTGGTTATTGTGAAGTTTTTCCATTCTGGATACTGCCCATTCGAAAAGCTTGGATACAGTGTCACGTTAACTTGCTGGGTGTCCGCCATGACAGTGGCAACGTTAGCTGATGAATTGTAGAACATTGTTGCAAGCGATATCAAAAGCAAACTGATGATTAATTTTGCTGCAATTTTTCCTTTCATTTTCTCCTATCTCCTAAACTTCAGGCAAATTTCCCTATTTAGCGGACTTTAAAATTAAATTTTAGGTATACTTTTGTAGCTAAATGTATACAATTTTATAGAATTAATGCGAGATTATCGAATACCAACAAACGTTAAACCAAAATTAATTAATTTTACTTAAAAATTATAAAAAGAAGGAAAATTCAAGGAAACCCCTGTTCTGCTCGTTTCCAGCTTTGTCAATTAGGAAGTACTGTTTGCGGGTTTGCTGGTCCCAAGCTATGGCTAAGCAAAAGTCCAATTTTGTGTCCACGGATATTGTAATTAGGCGCAATTCTCCGTCGCAGTGTTGTATTATTATTGCCCTTCCGCATTGTCGCATGTATGTGGCGTTTCTTATGCCATAATCCTTTTCTGGCGTTATAAACTGGAAGAATTTGTGGGCAAGATTGATTTTGAGAATTGTTCCTCTTCCATACGTGTCTTTGAATATGTAGTTCCAAGAGAATAATGTTACGTTAATTGTATTGGTTGGTTCAACGTTTCTTGCCTTATCGACACTGTAATAGTCTATAGAGTATTCTCCGTCAGAAAGTCCTATTAAGTAGAAAGGCGCCGAGTATTCCATCCAACCAGTATCATAAGTGCTGTTGTAGATGCGGTAAAAAGTAGATGCAACACCCGTTCCGCCAAGATTATCTTCCGCAGCTAATATGAACGAAGTAGCAGATAATACATAGGTATTGCCGGCAGAATCAACATACTTGGGATCACCAATGATAAGAGTTGTGGTTGGCGGAATATTATCTAAGTATTCTTCAAATTCAGGCGGATTAGCGTAAACGTCTATCGGTCCTACTATGGCTGTTACTGTTACGTCTGCGCCATGTACTTCGAAGGGCCTTATATATCCGCTATATTCAAAGATATCTGTTATCTCCTCTCCATAGTTGCCTTGAATTGTTAACTCATATGGGCCCTCTGAGATGCCTATAAGTTCAAGTCTGTAGGTACCTGCTTTAGGGTTGATGATAACAATGTATTGCGGTTCAAAGAGTGGACCTGAATAAACGGCTGTTGGTATCTGATTTTCACCAAATCCTGTTATATAATTGTATCCGACGAGGTTGCCGTCTGGATCTATGATTCTAATAAGGCAGTTTGATCTAAGGATGAAAATGAGGTATGATAGGCGTTGAACTGGCGGAGCTATTGCTCTTGTTTGTAGTGATAATATTGCGTAGGCTGTTGTTAGATCCGGGACATAATCTTCATTGGATGTTGACCAGTATCCTTCGCCTGAACCAACTGTTATCTGCATTCCCACTATTTTATTATAAAGTTCCTGATACCAATCATGTCCATCGATTGTGGATTGTCCATACATTGTGAGAGCTTTAGACATTGATAGGTAATAATAGTACATTCGCCACCATCCAATTCCTGGATTTGTGTCCCATGTATAATGATTTTTAACCCAGTTCATAGCTGCGACAATTCTAGGATCCGTTTTTGGAACTCCGGAAAGTAGCAGTCCCCAAATGCCAGCTCCAGTCATACTTCCATACGAAGTTTGGCCTCCAGCTAGACTTGTGCCAGGATAATATATGAAGCCACCATCGTATCCGCCATAGTGGTTGTATGGTTGCACGGTATATTCAACACCTTCGATGTTTAAGGTTATTGGGAAGTTTATGTTTTGGCATCTGTGGAGAAATACCTGGGCTTTTACCCATGTTGGGTCGTCCTTAGGAAGACCAGCAGCATCAAGCGCCAATAAGGCAAATTGAGTGTTTGAAAGATCTGGTCTATACCATCCGCTCAATCCATATCCCCATCCGCCATAGTGCCAGCTATCTTTGCTAACGCCACCCCACAAACAGCTTTCATCCCATTGCGAATTAACCAACCATTTCTTTGCGTTTTCAATGATGTTTTTGTAGGCTTCATTTCTTGTAGCAACAAGCGGCAGTATAGCCAGTGACGTTTCATAAGTTGGATATGATTTGTATATAGATCCGTCAGACTTAACATTGCTTAATATGTAGTTGATTGCTTTGCTAACTGTCGCATCTGTTTCGTCATAACCAGCGTTCAAGAAAGCCAAAACTGCCAGTGAAGTTACGCCCAAATTACTTTGCCAAGAACCATCAGGCTTTTGCTGGGTGCGAAGCCAAGCTAAACCTTTCTCAATTGGCTCCGTTGGAAGAGCAGTCACATATTTAACAGCGTAGTGTTCCATAGCTGAATCCTCCAATTGGTCAAATGATACCGTAACACTCACGTTAAAGAGACCCTCGTTATCTTGTGTTGGCGGAGCAACCCACAATGTGTAAATTCCCAAATGACTAAAGGGAATATCAAATAGTTGAACAGTAGCTGGTTTATTGCCGATTTTCACAGAAAATGTTGGTTGCTCGTCGCTAAATGGATCCAACCAAGCTTTCGGGATCCATGTTACAGAAATCAATATTGGACTTGGGTTATTTATGTCGCGAGTTATAGCTGGTGTTGTGATAGTAGGCATTAAGATTTTCAGCTTGTAAACATAAAATACGTCAGCATAATTGATGTTATCGCTATATTTCTCTGTAAATGCGCTATCTTTGTAGCAATTCAATGAAATTTTATATGATCCAATCGGCGCATCTAATGGCGCCATCCATGTAATTGTGAAATTCGCAACCTGACATGGCTCTATCGTAGCCGAAACGGGTGTTATGGAGATTTGCTGCTGATATCTCTCGTGCTCTCCGGTTGGATCATAAACGCTAACTCCTAACCACGTAGTTGTTCTAACATTTCGCAAGTTTTTTACTTGAACTCGGGTTTGTGTGAGTTCCCCGGGTTTATACCACGCTTTTGTTTCTGTGTAATCTAGCGTGACGTAAAAATCTATGGACATAATTTCTATAATAGTCCTGAAAATATTATTAGTTAGGTCATCATCATGGTCAATGCTTGCCTCCGCTTCTATAATGTACGTTCCAGCCGAAATACCAGTTGTATCCCAAGTAAACAGTGGACAAAGACTGACTCCGCTGGGTAGTTGAAGTTCACGTGTTTCAATTTGTGTTTTTAAGCCGTTTTTGTCCACATAGGAAAGGCTGATCACAACATTTTCGTCGTATTGGCCTAGGTTTGCCACGTCAACCATAATGTTGACACTATCACCCGGATATATCTTTGTCTTTGACACTTGAATAAAGGAAATGGCTACATCATGGACCTCAGCAAAATTCCATTCTTTGAGGACTGTTTCCCATAAAGGCCATTCCCATTCTCTTAGACCTAGTAATTTTTTAAGTGGGTCGGCAAAATCAATTCCGGCAAAGACTTCTAAGCCTATTTTCAAAGATTTAAGCGCTTGATTTTCTATCTCAGCAAGTGCATAAAGGACTACTTTTATGTATGGACCTACAGTCTCATAAAACTTCACGTCAAGCCTGTTTGTTAGATTCGGTTTAATTGAGGCTTTTACATCGAATTCTATCATTGAATCTATTTGATCAATTCCCATATTAGATTCCCATATCATATGCCAGCCGTGGGTATTATTCCAAGCAACTCCAGCTTTAAGCCAAGCACTAGCTCTGGATTTCGCAACAGCGTTAATTTGCCCTTCTATGTTTATGTCGAGTCCTGCTGAGACATTGTAGCACACAGATACTTCAACGTGGAACCATCCAACCCACAGCACCAACGGATGGTGTATCGGATTGAAGCTTTTCAAGTCAAAGGTTTTTTCGAGTTGAGCAGATACACTTACATTAACTGTTAAGTCTACACGAACTTCTGCTTTTGTTCACGCTTCGAAGCGCTGAAGTTTATTCCACCAGTTTGGAAATGTAGGAACCCAACCTACATATCCACTAACATCCAGCATAACGCGTGCTGTCACATTAGCTTCAGCGCTAACAGTGTCGTCTTCATAAGACCATGGTGCTTCAAACGTATCGTCGACCAACGATATAGGTCCCCACTCCCAAGCAAAATTCTCGCTCACTTTATCATTCGCCCTAACTAAGTTTATGCCTTCGAAGTGAGGGAGAGAATACTTAACAGTAAACAGCTTGTAGCCTTGCAATGTGTTGCATATTTCAGCGGGGTCCTTTGTAATTTCCTGTTCAGTCACAATTGTTGTTTCATTTAAAATCAGTTTTTCACCAAAAGATATAGTTGCTTCAACAGACGTGCCCCCTCCGAGATCGATAAACCAATTTTGTCGGTCAATCTCGTCGCGGTTAAGAAGTACAGCACCAGATGGCAAATTGATCTGAGTCGATGAAAAACTCCGGTAAATTTGTTCACCAGATAGCTTATCAAGTAGCAATTGTATGAAAACCAGTTTAGTAAGGAGACATTTCGTAAAAATGGTGGAGTTCATTGGCCCAATATCAAGAGCCCACACGTCAATAGTTTCACCTTGAAATATGCTTAAATTTCTCGGGATTACCTTAGCATACGCGTAAATATAGAATTCACCGCAACCATCACCCGGCTCAATTTTCAATTGAACCATTTGAGTGGATAGACCTAACGAGCAAGAACATTCTTTAGATAATGCCGAAAGAAATTCGTCTTCATTTGTTTTGCTCAGTGACTCCCGATATATTTCTGCAAGGGGAGAAGCAGGTATGCCAATTGAAATGTTTAAATCACCAGTACCATCTGGAAAAATTGTAAGATCTTGAAAAAAATACAAATCAATGTTAATCGACATGTCACCGCTTGATGGAGTCATAGCGTATGTAACATAAGGAACAAAGGCCACGAACGACGACGAAAGCAACAGTAAAATTATAATCAGCGTTATTGCTATTTTCTTCATTTTCCTTTCTCCTCTCTAGCGAACTAGAAATTATTCCTAAAGTTGGCTTAAATTTTACGAAAAAATCTTCTATAACAATTGTCTATACCATCATCATGGTTTTATTGTGCGTGACGAAAAAGATATGTTTTGACAGGGGAAGTTTACTGTTAGTCGCTGTTAACAGAACATATTTGAGTTGATGCGAAGTGTGGATGCGCCAATTCCCTTTATTGGGATTTTTGCTCTGCATCCACAAGAAAGGGTATGAGCAAGCCTTAACTGACATTAGCTTTCAATTCCCTTTATTGGGATTTTTGCTCTGCATCGGCTGCCATAGTTAAGCCTCAGGCTTTTTTAAGCCTCTCCTTTCAATTCCCTTTATTGGGATTTTTGCTCTGCATCTGTCCAGGAATGAATAGGCTGAGGGGCAGCCCTTTATTTCTTTCAATTCCCTTTATTGGGATTTTTGCTCTGCATCGCCTCCGCTTGGCGTTAATTCCCAAAATGCCTTAGGTTCCTTTCAATTCCCTTTATTGGGATTTTTGCTCTGCATCATGTCCACGATACTCTATTATCTCTTTTAGCTCACTAACTCTTTCAATTCCCTTTATTGGGATTTTTGCTCTGCATCGTTTATATCGAATTAGCTTACTCTGGTTTGGCTACAATCTTTCAATTCCCTTTATTGGGATTTTTGCTCTGCATCGGTTTACAGGATTCGTGTTCGTCCGCCCGTGTTTACTCTGCTTTCAATTCCCTTTATTGGGATTTTTGCTCTGCATCGAGATGGATGGGATGATAGGGACACTATTGCTGTAGGTCTTTCAATTCCCTTTATTGGGATTTTTGCTCTGCATCTCTTG
>Ga0207433_10017231_pt1 | contig 10025 bp, 11 predicted proteins | sample YelNatPaOPGAMG01_FD_187559 | JGI IMG/M metagenome (GOLD analysis project Ga0207433, IMG submission 187559) | Hot spring thermophilic microbial communities from Obsidian Pool, Yellowstone National Park, USA - OP-RAMG-01 (SPAdes) (version 3) | ecosystem: Environmental > Aquatic > Thermal springs... | reverse complement strand
CAAGCTTCATTGGTACAACACTCGTGCTGGATACAAGGCTAATAGAAAATAAAACAAAAACCACAATTAAAATTAATTTTCTGTATTTTTTCATACTAAACAACTTTGCGGGTTTTTAGAATAAATATGACTTTGTTTTGGTATTAGGCAAGCTCTCATGACAAGCCCTCTCGTTATGTTAAAAAATCCTTCAAAAATAACTATTTTATCTTCATCTTTATTATAGCTTATACAATAATAAAAATTATACACATCATCATGTTTACAATTCATATTCTTTTTAATAAAGTCGCTTAAAAATTTATCAGACCACGAGATAAAAGTCGCTTCAAATTTTTTTTCATCTATGTAAGGTTTATCATGAGGCCAAAAATAAAAATAAACTTTCTTTATACCAGAAGCATTCACGTCAGGTGTTTCCTTCTCTTTTTCTATATTATATATAACATATAAGTCCAACTCAAATATAGTGTCATTCCATTTTGCATGATAATTTCCAGGATATTTTTTTTCTAAAGAAGGTTTTTGTTTTACAACTCCAGGTTTAAATATAAAATTAATTGTTTTGTCGATTATATCTTCCTCTGTAACTGAATTAGTGGTAATTTCAGATACTTTTCGAAATTTAAAAATATATAATACAAGTAATAAAAAGACGCATATTAAAAAAATTGAAAAATAAACAGCAATTTTATTATTCATAATGTAAATATTGTTATTTGTTAAAATAAAATATTTTATTGAGCCACCTCTTGAGTTCTCTCATTATTACGAGCATAAAAGAAACATTCTCTATAATTTGGATTTTCAGTTGGTTTGCATCCAATTAAAAAACGCCAGTAAGTATCTTTTTGTGTATATAATTGTTTATTTGATTTACCGGGGTTTAAAAGTCCTAGATAATATTCTCCTCCTTTAAAATCAGTTTCTGGGTTTTTACTTCTAAATTCAACCCCTAGGAGCATAAAATGGTTTTTCATTTCTTCTAAGAAATTTTTTGAATCATTAGCCCCAACTCTATAATAACCACTAAGACTACAAAAATCTGCTTTCTCGTTAAGACATTCTCTCCACCCATCACAATTCCCATAATTTTCAACAGTGAATCTTCCAATACCATTTACTTCACCATCTTTTACCGGACCTATAATTTCATTTGGATTAACGGTTACTTTATATGGATCTTGATTAAAATCACCTAGTCGAACTTTGAAACATGGATTAAAGGCACCAACCGAACCAGAGCCACTTGCCAGATAAACTATTGTCCTCTCAATTTTAATTCCTAAAGCTTCTGCGGACTTGAAACAAGAAGGGTCAAATTTTTCATAAAACATTTCTTCTAGTGAAGGAACACTTTTTTCTGCAACACCAACATAACCACTTCCATTAAAAATAATCGTATATATATTACCGTCATAATCCCAAACATCCATCGCTGTATAACCTGGACCTACATAGTTTTTAGGATTCCATACACCTAAAACACTTTTAGAGGTTATCCCACTTAAATCAACACCTGATTTTTCTCGTAAAAAAGAAAGACCTGTTTCATCTAAACAATACCTCCCATCGAGTTTTAACACTTTTCTACTTGAACATCCACCATCACATTTACATAATATTTCATATAGAGTATCTTTACCTCTATACCCATCAACAATGATTTGCTCAACTCTCGATGTCGGTGTTGCTGTTGCAGTAGGAGGAACAGATGTCGGCGTTGCTGTCGGTTCAACTGTTGCAGTAGGAGGAACACGTGTCGGTGTATATGTCGCTGTTGCAGTGGGAACAATCGTATCAGTTACTCTAGGCTGAACAGGAACTAAACCACCTGTACAACCACCTAAAAGAACAACAGCAGCAACCCCGCAAAGAAAATTTCTTAATCCTTTATGTGATTTAATAACCATCACCTTTATTTGAAAATTAATTAGAAAAGAATTTAAATCTATGTTTCAGACTAGAAAACAAACAATCTATGCCTATCCAGTTCTTTCATTTCATCTATTATTCTTTTCTTTATCATCTTCTTAGGATCAGGGAGCATCTCCACTCTGCTACGCAAATCTTCAAAACTTTCAAACGGCTTTGTTTTTCTTGCTTGCAATATAGCCCACATATGCTTCTTTCCTATACCTTGCAATAATTCTAATGTATGCAATCTAGTAGTCAAAGGTCCTGCTTTATTGAAAAAATCAACATACTTTTGCTGATTTTCGTCTATCATTTTATCCAACACAATTTCCAACTCTTGCTTAGCAAATCCAGTCAATTCATCATATTTTATTCTACCCCTTATCGCTTTTACTTTATCCCATTTGCCATCACCAACATAAATGACTTCTTCAGGCTTAGCAGTCTCTTCTGGCTTAAGTATAACTTCTAGCAAATTCAAAAACTTTGTTCCAACTCCTTGCACTGTTGGCTCTGCTTTTCTGCTGTTAGGATGTCCTGTTGGGAGAAAATCTAACACTATGATATATTCTTCTTTCACATCAACCACCTCAAATTTATTTAGAAAACTTGCTCACATTATCCAGAATAAGCGTTTTTTCCTCTTCACTTAAATTCTTATAATCCTTCTCTAAGATGACTCTCAGATCATCTCTGTCTTTAGGAAGCAAATTTACTATAGAAATAATCTGCCTCTCAGTAAGCTTATTCATCTCAGCCAACTTTTGCATCAGTTCTTGCGCCTTTTTCTCGCTAATGTTGCAATATTTCTTCAAATGTTCTAGCGCATTCTTTTGCTCATACCCTAACTCTTTCTCCTTTGCTCTGTTTTTAAGTATTTCTAAAGCTTCAGCATTAGTTATGAGTTTTTCTTTTAGAATTTCATCCATTTTCATCAACTACAGCAATTTTAAATGTTCAGGCCTGGAGATTATCATTTTCTCCTTGCTGCCATCCATTAATTTAATTATATAGGAGTCGCCTCTTTTATCTATTACTGTTCCGCTTTTTCCCGCAAATCTCTTGAAAGGTCTACCTTTAGGTTGACTTGGAACCAAATCTATAACAACCTTAGAGCCTATGGGAAACTCTTGCAACATCCTATTCACAGTAACCTTTTCTCTTAATTTTCTTTTCAATATCCTTCTCGTCCTTCTGTGAGGTCCTTTTGATTTGACAACCATTCAATTCACTAATTCTATTAACACCGAGTTTAATATTTATAACTTTTATTATTAGGTCAAAACACCAAACCAAATTAATTTAGAATAAGCCAGTTTCTTCTGTCAAGGAGACACGCTAAAGTTATTTTTCATGAATTTTCAAAACATCTAATTCAATTTTTTTTACTTTGTTGTTGAGCAATTCAGCCACATTAGGTATAGTCCTTCCGTTATCACCATGTATCAACTCTTTTATGTAGAGGCCGGACTGGCTTTGTATAACCAATTCCAGTTTCTTTTTTCCTAGCAATTTATATTTTATTTTTCTTACACACCTTTTTCTTATCTTGTCAACCCGCCTGCGCAAAACTCTAACAGGAGTTTGTTGCTGTATGATTGCATTCTCCAATGACTTTAATTTCTCAACATTTTCTATTGGTTTTTCAAAAATAACAACAGCTCGATATGTCTTATCAGGTTTTCTTGATTTTAGTATTTTTATGAAGCTTCTATCAACTATTTTCAAATCTTTAACTTTTACGTGTTTTGATTTATTTATCTCAATTCTAGTTTTTTTCAAATCAATTTTTCTTTTTCTTGGATTTAGTATTTCTATGACAAAAGGTCTCCACCCAAAGCATCGCACATCCACATCCTCCCTGCCTTCTCCATGAAAGCTTGTTTTTTCACCCAGAGTTTGTTTTAAAAGTGGTTTTTCTATGTAAGACTGAACTGAATTTTTGTATATCCTAGTCTTCCAGTTTGTTTGCGGTATTCTGCTGAACTTTTGATATTTCCCATAAACGAATACAGATCTAACAGAAAGCGATATCTTATTTTTGTTAAAATCATAAAGCACAGTTATGTCAGGCTTCTTTCTATCCATTTCTTTATCTGTTATCTTCCATATCTCCTTTCCCAGCTCTCTATTTATTTCTGTGTTTATCGACTCACTCCACTCTATTCCATATTTCTCCCAAAACTCAGATTCTCTGTTCATTATTTCGTTTGGAGGGTTTGTTCCGAGCAAAAAAGTTTCGTGCTGATACTTGCTCATTTCACTAGCAATTTTTTTAGCTATTTGGGGAAACTTGTCAAAAATGTTTTTGCACAAATAACATTTGCTACTTTTGCTTTGCTTCATTTTTATTTCCCTAAATTTAATTCCGTAAAAATTCGATTCGTTGATTTTCAACTTTTCGCCAGAATCTATCAACATAGCTAAAAACATTCTAATAGCTTTACCTCTTTCTTTGTTTGAATATCCACTAAGCAACGAAGCAAAATTCCTTCCAAGGCAATTATCGCATAAAAAGTGTTCGCTCAAAATTTCTACAGCTTTTGTTTTCAAATCCATTATAATCTCCTGTCCAATTCATTCTGAACAATTGATATAACTTGAGATGCTAAATAAGTATTTTTTCCTACGGATATTCTTTCTGCATTCATTTCATCTAAAATCTTTTCTGAATTTTCATCCAATCCCTTATTATCACCCAAAACAAAAAAGACATTTTCGCCAAATTCAAACTTTCTTATATCAATACCGTCTTTATGTAAATAGATTATTTGCTTTTTTGAATTTTCTTTCAAAAATTCCTCAAAACTTTTTCTTTCTATTTCTATCCCACTTTCCTTTTTTCCGATTAAAGCCAATCTTATATGGGATGCTATATTCCTTTCATCTGGATAAAATCTTTTCATCTTTGAAGGTTCAAACTTTATCAATTTTGGTGGGTCAGGCTTTCCTTCTAAAACAGCATAGAATTTTGTATCTTTTCTTAGTTGGTCAGAAAGCCATAAAGAAGATGTGACGCATCTGCAAACAACATCCATTCTCCCAGCACCAGCTATATCATTCAAGGAAAAATCAGCTGTAAAAGCGTTTGATGCTTTCAGAAGAAACTCTCTCATTAAAATCAGCTTAAAATTTCAATCCAAATTTCTTTGCCAATTTAGCGAGTTGCCCTCTTTTCATTCCACTCATCCCGCCAACTTTCTTTATTATCTTCTTTGTCAGTTCATATTGCTTGAGCAACTCTCTGACTTCGCTTTCTTTGACGCCAGCGCCTTTAGCTATTCTTCTAATTCTGGATGCATGAATTATTTCAGGATTTTCTCTCTCTTCATTTGTCATGCTGTCAATAATATATTTGAATTTTTTCAGTTTCTCTTCTTGCATGTGCAAAATATTTTCAGGCAGCGCATTGCCCAATCCAGGCAGCATCTCCATTATACCGCTCAAAGGACCCATTTTCTGCACACCTGCTATTTGATTGTAGAAATCCTTTAATGTAAATTTTCCTGAAATGAATTTTTTCACATCATCCTCTTTTATTTCTGTTTCTTTGATTTTCTCCATCAATGTTTGCAAATCACCCATACCCAACATTCTTGAAACAAATCTTACAGGATCGTATGGTTCTAACTGCTCTAGTTTTTCGCCTACACCAATAAATTTGACTTTTGCGCCTGTTGCATAGCAAGAAGACAAAGCAGCACCGCCTTTAGCCGTTCCATCCATTTTTGTAACTACAACACCCGTGATGCCAACTAGTTTGTTGAACTCAGCCGCCTGCTTTCCAGCAGTTCTTCCCAAATCTGCAGGAATTGTTAGTAGCACTTCATCAGGCTTGGCTATTTCTCCCAATTTCTTCAATTCCTTAGCTAGAGCATCATCCAAAGCATCTCTACCAGCAGTGTCTATTAAAATAACATCATTTTTGTGAAATTTGTTCAATCCTTCTTTAACTGCTTTGTAAGGATCGTTGTCTTTATCAATATGAACAGGAATATTCATTTTTTCCCCTAGTTGGGCCAATTGTTGTGGGGCAGCAGGTCTATGATAATCGCAAGCAATCATAGCGGGCTTTAAACCCTGCTTTTGAAAATATTTAGCCAGTTTGCCAGCAGTTGTTGTTTTTCCAGCACCAAACAATCCTAATAACATTATTCTTTTTTTCCCAGTTAATTCAGCTTTTTCTTTTCCTAAAAGATTAACCATTTCTTCGTAAACAACTTTCATTACATGCTCTCTCAATGTAAAACCAGAAGGTATTTTTTCCTTCAAGCATCTGTTTCTTATTCTAGAAGAAAGCTGGTAGACTAGTTCCACATCTACATCAGCTTGCAGCAGTATTCTTTGCAAACCTTTTATCAAAGCTTCTACGGATTCAACATCAACTGTAGGCCTACCTAATACTCTGCTTACCAACTCTGTAATTTTCTTGCCAAAATCTAACATATCTATCTATCTAAAAATGATTTGTAATTTTAAATACTATCTCTAAACCAAATTTGCTGCAATTTTTTGAGGATTGTATTCTTCCAAATCCTTATACTCTTGCCCATAACCAAGAAACAGTATCGGTTTTCTAAGCACATAAGCAGCTGATAGGACGCTTCCACCTTTGTTAGCAACGTCATTTTTTGTCAATATTATCGCATCTACCCCAACAGCTTCATCGAACATTTTGCATTGGTTTATTATGTCATTTCCAGTCATGCTATCAAGGACAAGCACCTTCAAATCAGGTTTGTTTACTCTCACTATTTTTTCCAACTGATCCATCAGATTTTTATTGGTGTGCGCTCTTCCTGCAGTGTCTGCCAAAACAACATTTATGTTTTTACTCTGTGCATGCTTTACTGCATCAAAAATAACCGCGGCAGGATCTGCGCCATATTGATGTTTTATTACATCAACTTTCAGTCTGTTGCCATGCTCTTCCAGTTGCTCTATGCTAGCAGCTCTAAAAGAATCGCCTGCAGCAAAAACGCAAGAATACCCTTTCTTTTTTAACCAGTATGCAACTTTAGCTAAGCTAGTTGTTTTACCACTTCCATTAAATCCAAGAAAAACTATTAATGCGGGTTTATTTTGCTGTTTTGATTTTTTGACTATATCTTCTAACTCAATTGGTGGTGTGTTTAAAACTTCAGTTAAACTTTGTCTGAAAGTTTTTTCTATTATAGATTTTACTTGCGATCTTTTCACACTTTTACCAACAATGCTATTCTTCAAATCATTTTTTAATTTTTCAATCACTTCAACAGCAACGTCAGCTTCTAGAAGACTAATTTCCATTTCGTCAAAAACATTAGATATTTCTTCTTCGCTTATTTCTTTTTCAGTCACTTTTTTTATCAGCTTCTGCGCAAGTGACATTTTTTCTTCTTTGGGTTTTGCGAGTTTTCTAGTTTCCTTTTTAACAATTTTTTTCTCTTTAGGTTTCTCAGCAGGTTTTGATATTTTTTTGACTACAGTATTAACAACATTACTTATTTTTTTCTTCAAGAAATCAAACACTTCTATCACTCTGATTTTTCAATTTTTTGTTGTCTTTCAATAAAATCTCTAACAGTCGGTTCTAACTTTTCCATTTCTTCCTGCGTTTTCATCATCTCGTCTTCTGTAATCCTCAACCCATTTTCCAATGTTTTTTTATTTTTCTCCAAATTTTCTTTAGTTTTCTCTAAACTCATCTCAACAACAATGTCTCTGCTAATCATAACCATCATTTTATCCTTATCTTTTATCGATCCATTCACAAAAACACCTGAACCTAAAGGAAGCACTATATCAGCTTTGCTATCGCTCTCAATTTCTTTAATGCTGTCTATCGTGCTCTCAATTTCCATTATTTTTCCTATTAAAAGTTGCCTTCTATTTTCTAAACCCTTTAGTCTCTCTCCTAACAATCTATAATTCATAACTTTTTCTTGATATTCTTTAAAGCTAGCCATGAAATCAACTAAGATTAATTCTGAATAAGAAAATATAAATAAAAATCTTCATATAAAGATTTAATTTAGTATGAAAAAATACAAAATAGTTATATTCACATCAATTACAGGACACATGAGTTTGGCACAAGCAGCTAAAAGCTTTCTTCAAGAAATACCAAACACAAAAGTAAAAATAGTAAATCTTATAGAGAACAAATTTATGTGGGATCTTTATAGAATATCTTACAGATTTGTACCGTTTCTGACAAAATTACCTTTTGAAATCTCTAAAAATGAAGCCATACTTAAACAAATAAAGAAGTACATTATCAAAAAATATAAGAAAAAAGTGTTGAACTTTTTAAAAATAGAGAGACCCGATGTGATAATTACAACACATTTTGTTTACATACCCATTTTGGATGAAATAAAATCCACATCAAAATTTCGATTTATAAACATAATTTCCGATCCAATTACCATTCACCCATTAATACTTTCAAGGGAAGCAGACTATAATATAGGATTTGACAAATACTGCTTGAAGGCAGCTAGTGGTAATATAAAAAAATGTAAAATCTTACCATTAGGATGGCTTGTCAGAAAAAAATTTTTTGAACAAATAGACAAGAAAAAAATAAGAAAAAAATACAAACTTAAAGATAAATTTACTATTCTTGTTTGTGGAGGTAGCGAAGGAAACAATACGATAATATGGTTGCTTCCGTTTCTGTTCTTTACCAAATTTAAGAGAGATTTTCAAATAATATTTATTTGTGGTAATAACAGAGCATTAGAAAAAATTATAAATCGAACATATAAAACAGCAGCAAAATTTAACCTCAATTTACCGAAAATTATAGTAAAAGGTTTCACTAACAAAATTTATGAATTTATGGCTATTTCAGATATAGTTGTAGGGAAAGCAGGCCCCAATTTAATTTTTGAAAGCGTATCAATGAGAAAACCTTTCATAGCCATTAGTCACATAAGTGGTCAGGAAGACGGTAATATAGCGATGATAAAAAAACACAAATTTGGTTGGGTTGCTGAGAATCCAATAAAAGCAAGTGAAATAATAACAAAAATTATAGAGAATCCAAAAATTTTAGAAAAATATAAACATCTCAACAAAGCTTCAAAAAATAATTATAATACAGGAAAAACTTTAGTTAAAATTGTCAAAAAAATGATTAACTAAACAAAATTTAAAAATTCACTTGATTTTACTAACATAAATTAAAACTATCAACAAAAAATCTGACATGTTTTAACATTTATCTTTTAATTTAACCCAATTTAATATTACCTTACAGGATTGAGGTATATTATATTTAGAATTTTTTAATTAAACGTTGAGTTTCAAATCTTCCTTTGCAACATCTCTTAGAAGTCTTATCAAATTTACAATACTCTTTTTCTTTACTGCTATAGCGCCAACCGATCGATATTTGCTGCTAGATCTAATCAAATTGTCATGTTTCGTTTGGTTTATTCTAACTATTTCTTCCTCTCCTAAATAGTGAGGTTTGAAAATATCTATCCACAAGGTGTCTTGCTTTCCTTGATCAATTTTACCAACAAACTTGCTTTCTCCCGTAAAATAAAATATCTTAGCAGCACCTTTCTCATCATAGTTGACCCGTTTTTCTATCAACAACTTTTCCAGTATTTTTGTTACAGTGTGTCTGTTAAGCTTCAATTCTTTGGCTATTTCAGTTATAGTAAGACCTCTTATGCTACCTTTCAACAATTCAAGTATTTTATAGCTATTTTTTGTGTCATAATCAACATATTTTACTTCCTTTTCCATTTTCATTCCAACACCACCCAAATTATATTTATAAATTGGTATATTTAAATGTTGTATTATTAATGTATAGACATTAAATGATAGATGAGGTGAAAAAAATGACAACTATAAGTTTGTTTAAATTCGAAGAAAATTTGAATAAAGAAGAAGTGCTGAAACAATTAGATGGTAGAAAGGAGAACGAATATTATTTCAGAGCCAAATCATCAAGAAATAATGAAGAAGAAATAGAAATAGATGTTTGGTATGAAGAGAGTATAGAGCTAGGCATGCACAAAGTATTTTCTGAAGACGCATACGAGATCGTGCAATATTTGATAGAAAAAGGTAAAGAGAAGATAATAAGAAAAATATACTGCTTTCTG
>Ga0207433_10017230_pt1 | contig 10026 bp, 9 predicted proteins | sample YelNatPaOPGAMG01_FD_187559 | JGI IMG/M metagenome (GOLD analysis project Ga0207433, IMG submission 187559) | Hot spring thermophilic microbial communities from Obsidian Pool, Yellowstone National Park, USA - OP-RAMG-01 (SPAdes) (version 3) | ecosystem: Environmental > Aquatic > Thermal springs >... | reverse complement strand
TGCATTTGAAACATGTCATCTTCTGCCAATTCCCCTTTTTTCTTGGCCTCCTTTAGTTGTTCATTAGCATTACGACGGAAGTTTCTTAATTTAATACGTGTTTCTTCCGCCATCTTTTTTACTATTTTTGCCAATTCCTTCCTTCTTTCCTCAGTAAGGGGTGGAATAACGATGCGTACCACTTTACCATCGTTAGAAGGTGTTAAACCTAATTCTGATTTTTGGATAGCCTTTTCAATGGCACTTACTAAAGAAGTATCCCAGGGCGAAATCACAATCAGTCTACTTTCCGGTACCGACAAAGTCGCTACCTGATTTAAGGGTGTTGCCACGCCATAGTAGTCCACTTTGATTCCATCCAACAGGGCAAGAGAAGCCCTTCCCGTACGTATCTTCTGTAGAGATTTTTCGAATGACTGAATCGCCTTTTCCATAGATTCCTTCATTTCATCGATAATCAACTCCGTCATCCTTCCACCTCACCTATTAGTCTGAAACAAGGGTACCGATGGGCTCACCACAAATGACTTTTAAAATATTTCCCCTCTCTTGTAGATTGAAAACAATAATTTTAAGACCGTTGTCGCGACACATAGAAATAGCTGCTGCATCCATGATTTGTAAATTTCTTGTCAAGATATCGGTATAATTTATTTCCCGAAATTTCTGAGCATCCTTAAATTTAACAGGATCCTTATCGTAAACACCATCAACTTTCGTAGCCTTCATAATAACTTCTGCCTTAATTTCCATGGCTCTCAAGGTTGCTGCCGTGTCTGTAGTAAAATAAGGGCTTCCTGTTCCACAGGCAAAGATAACCACCCTTCCCTTTTCTAAGTGCCGTATAGCCCGCCTTTGAATAAAAGGTTCCGCCACTTCCTTCATTTCGATAGCTGACTGTACTCGCGTTGAAACACCGATTTTTTCCAAGGCACTCTGAAGGGCAAGACTGTTTATCATCGTTGCCAGCATACCCATATAATCGGCCGTTGTTCTTTCGATGCAACGTCCTTCGGCACCGAGTCCCCGGAAAATATTGCCACCGCCCACCACAATCCCTAACTGAACACCCCTTTCTACCACGTCTTTGATTTCAGCCGATATGGACGCGACGATCTCTGGGTCGATGCCGAAAGTTTGTTTACCCATCAAGGCTTCGCCACTTAATTTGAGAAGCACCCTTTTATAGATAGGTAGCAACGTAAACATCCTTTTTTTACTTTTTAATTTCCTCTCCTAATTGAAAACGGACAAATCTTCGTACAACAATATTTTCTCCCGTCTTTGCCATCATTTCTTTAACCAGAGTAGCTATGGTTATGTCGGGATTTTTCACAAATTTCTGCTCCGTTAGGCACACATCTTCATAGAATTTTTTTAATTTACCTTCGATAATACGGTCCCATATTTTTTCAGGCTTACCTTCCTGGGCGGCTTGACTCCTGTAAATTTCCTTTTCCCTTTCCAAGACGGCTTCTGGTACGTCTTCAGGTTTTAAATATAAGGGATTTGCTGCGGCAATATGCATGGCAATGTCTTTGGCCATGGCCTGAAATTCCTGGGTTTTCGCAACAAAATCGGTTTCACAATTTACTTCCACCATCACCCCGATTTTACCACCCATATGGATGTAAGAGGCAATTGTACCTTCTTTCGTGGTTTTTGATGATCTCTTCGCTGCTTCGGCAAGCCCTTTTTTTCTCAAGTAGTCTATAGCCTTCTCAAAATTTCCCTCAGAAGCCAGCAATGCTTCTTTGCAATCCATCATTCCTGCACCCGTTTTTTCTCTCAGTTGCTTCACCAATGTAGCTGTAATTTCCAATTTATTCAACCTCCTTAGTTTCTATTCCTTTTGTTTCTATACTTTCCGGCACGTCCGCTTCGTCCGCACTTACTGCCTCTACTGATTCTAAAAATTCTTCCTTATTGCTCTCCGCAACTAACCGTTCTTCGTAGAGTTTTTTACCTTCAAGGACAGCATCGGCAAAACGCGAGGCAAAAAGCTTTATGGCCCTTATAGCATCATCGTTTCCAGGAATAATATAATCGATGTCATCAGGGTCACAATTAGTGTCCACAATGGCAATAATCGGTATTTTTAACTTTTTCGCTTCACTTAGTGCAATGGCTTCTCTTTTCGGGTCTACGATAAACACCGCTCCGGGATAGCCTTTAATGTTCCTTATCCCCCCTAATACCTTAGCCAATTTATCCCTTTCTTTTTGCAGTTTTAAAATCTCCTTTTTCGGGAAGGCTTTAATGCTTTCATCAAGGAAAATTTGGTCTAAATAGTTCAATCTATCAATACTTTTCTTTATGGTTACGAAATTTGTCAACATTCCACCTAACCATCTTTGATTAACGTAAGGCATTTGGCAACGTTCGGCCTCTTCACGGATAGATTCCTGGGCCTGTTTTTTCGTTCCAATAAACAACAGTTCCCCACCCTTGGAAACCATATCCACCACAAACTCATAGGCCTTTTGGAAGAAAACGACCGTCTGCTGGAGATCGATAATATAGATGTTATTCCTTGCTCCAAAGATGTACGGCTTCATCTTGGGATTCCATTTGTTCGTCTGGTGACCGAAATGGACACCTGCCTCTAATAGCAATTTCATTGAAATATTGGCCATTACTCACTCCTTTGTGTTTTTTTCCGCCATTCCCGTCCTTTTGATAGAGTACCCTTAAGGCAACCCTCTATCAATCGAGGAATGTGTGAAATTTCGAGCCATCTAACATAGAAACATCGATTTATCAAGCAAAAAAGCCCTTACCTTTATGTATGATAATGGGCATTTATCTTTATATAATCGTAAGTCAAATCGGAGGCAAGAACGGAAAAAACCTTTTTTCCTTTTCCAAGGTCGACAAAAATTTTTATTTTCTCTTGCGACATAACATCGTGGAGTCGTTTTGGTTCCACTTCCTTTCTTTTATCCTCGGCAAAAACAAGCATATCTTCTATATAAAGTTTTACTTTCTTCGTCTCAATTTTAACACCTGAAGATCCGACGGCGGAAATGATCCTGCCCCAGTTGGGGTCACCACCGAATACAGCTGTCTTTACCAAATTCGAATTGGCAATAGCCATGGCTATCTTTTTCGCTTCGCCTAATTTTTCCGCACCAGACACGGTGACTTCTATTATCTTTGTTGCTCCTTCTCCGTCCCGCACTATGAACTCAGCCAACTGTTTGGCACAATAAAGAAGCATTTCCTTAAATATTCTCATTCTTTTATCGCCTTTAGTTAATGTTTTATTTTTAGCAACGCCGTTTGCAACAATTATGGCCATGTCGTTAGTACTCATGCAACCGTCAACGGAAATAGCATTAAATGAATCGTTTACAACTTGATGAAAAAGACGATGTAATACCTCTTGCTCAATCTGAACATCGGTCATAAAAAAAGCAAGCATCGTAGCCATATCAGGACAAATCATTCCGGCACCCTTTGCGATACCACAGAGGGTAATTTCATTTCCCCCGATCCTTTCTTGGCAAAAAGCTATTTTGGGAAATTTATCAGTCGTCATAATGGCTTTTGCCGCCTTTTTAATCCCCTTTTCTGTTAATCCGGAAATAAGTCTACCAATGCTACCTTTAATTTTTTCTATAGGCAATCTTTCTCCAATGACTCCTGTTGAAGCAACCAAAACGAGATTTTCCTCGATTCCCAAAGCAGTTGCCACTTCTTTGGTTATAGTATAGGCATCGTGCAAACCTTCTTCGCCTGTAGCCGCATTGGCATTACCACTATTTATCACAATGGCCTGACAGAGATTATTTTTAATCCTCATCATATCTAAAACAACAGGTGCAGCTTTAAAGCTGTTTTTTGTGAACACACCTGCAACCACGGAGGGAACTACCGAATATAACAAGGCCAAATCCTCTGTACCGTTCTTTTTTATGCCGCAGGCGATACCATTTGCCTTAAAACCCGGGACGATAAATTCTTTTTTCATAGGGATTAAACTCCTGACAATAGTAATGAAAAAAAGATTGACAATGAACTTGTTTTATAGTTATAAAGTAGCCATAAATTAATAACATAATCCTTTTATTACCGAGGGATACAAGGTTAGTCTTTATCATCACAGAGGTCAAATGAAATTTAGTGGTCTTTCAAAAAGGAAAGGAGGAAGAAAATGGCAAATGTACCGGACAAAATACTAACATGGCAGATGACCCAACCGACGACGAAGAATAAGGAAACGGGCGAAATTATTCCAGGCAAGATTGAGAAAAAAGAATTACCTGTACCTGCTTTAAAAGAAGGTGAAGTACTCGTCGAAATTGCCGGTTGCGGCGTTTGTCACACCGATTTAGGGTATTTTTATGATGGCGTACCTACAGTGGTAAAACCACCTCTAACATTGGGTCACGAAATATCGGGAACGGTCGTGGCAGGCGATGAAAAATGGATTGGTAAAGAGGTAATTATTCCTGCCGTTATGCCCTGCAGACAATGCCTACTCTGTAAAACTGGGCGGGGGAACCGCTGTCTGTCTCAGAAGATGCCCGGAAACAGCTTAGGCATCTACGGAGGTTATGCAAGCCATATCCCGGTACCCAGCATTGACCTTTGTGAAGTAAAAAATCGCGGCGATATTCCCCTCTCTCATCTTGCTGTTGTTGCCGATGCTGCCACCACTCCTTATCAAGCAGCCAAAAGAGCCGATCTTCATTTTGGCGATAACGTCATCGTTATCGGTATAACCGGTGGAGTCGGGCAGTATATGGGCCAAGTAGCCAAAGCCTTCGGGGCAAAAACGGTAATCGGCATTGCCCGTAATCAAGAAAAACTCGAAAGGTCCCTCAAATATGGAGCCGATTTTGTAATTAATTCTACCGACAAAGATGCCAATACGGTAGCAAAGGAATTTAGAGACCTCTGTAAGAATCAAGGTCTTCCCAATTTCGGTTGGAAGATATTTGAGGTTACCGGAGCAAAGGCAGGACAAGAAATCGCCTTGGCGCTCCTTGGTTTTACAGGAAAATTAATTGTCGTAGGTTTCGGGTTAGCTAAAACGGAATATGCTATCGGCCGTCTTATGGCCTTTGATGCTGAAATTATCGGCACATGGGGTTGTTTACCAGAATATTATCCCATCGTTTTGGATATGGTACTTTCCAAGAAAATTCAGATAGAACCCTTCGTAGAAACGAGACCGATGAGCTCTATTGCAGATACCTTTGCGGAGGTACATAAAGCTGGCTCACCGGCAAAAAGGATTGTCTTAACACCTGATTTTTAAAAATAATTTTAAGGAGGAAGTTATGGCTTTAGAGTGGATGCCCAGAGACCATGAAAAGAAAGACCATTTGCTTCATACCTCAGTTCATTGGGGTACGGAGCCACCCTGTGTCGTTTATGAGAAGAAACCTCTGAAAGATCCCAATGGAAAAGTGGTGGAAGGTTTATATGTTGCCTGGATTCGATTGAATAATCCTCAACAATACAATTCATATACCACAGAAATGGTGAAGGGAGTTATAGCAGGCTTTGAAAATTCTTCCTTGGACCGTTCAGTGGTGGCCGTTGTTTTTACGGGTACCGGGCCTTACGCCTTCTGCACCGGTGGAAACACGAAAGAATACAGTGAATACTACAGTATGAGACCTGACGAATACGGTCAGTATATGGAGCTTTTTAATCACATGGTAGATAGCATCTTGGCCTGCAAAAAACCCGTAATCTGTCGTGCCAACGGGATGAGGGTAGCAGGCGGCCAGGAAATCGGTCTGGCCTGTGATATTACAATAGCCTCTGATCTCGCCATTTTTGGGCAGGCCGGTCCCCGTCATGGCTCTGCTCCAGACGGCGGGTCTTCGGACTTCTTACCCTGGTATTTGGGTATGGAAGATGCCATGTGGAATTGTGTATCCTGTGAAATGTGGTCCGCCTATAAGATGAAGGCAAAAAATCTAATCTCCAAAGTGGTCCCGGTACTCAAGGTAGACGGCAAATGGGTACGCAATCCCATGGTAATTACTGATAAATACATAGAAGATGGTGAAATCGTTTACGGTGAGTTTAAAAAAGGCGATGAATTCAAGGAGGCCCAGGCTTTTGTAAAACAACATCAGCCCAATGCCGATTTTGAACTTCTCGACAAAGAGGTAGATAAAATTGTTTGGACCTTTGCCAACCTCTTCCCCGGCTGTCTCATCAAGTCTATCGATAGTGTTCGGGCGAAGAAAAAGTTCTTCTGGGATTACTCGAAAAACTATAACCGCCATTGGTTAGCTGCCAATATGAGTGGAGAGGCTTTCTTGGGCTTCGGCGCCTTCAATACAAAGAAGATAACCGGTAAAGATACGATTGATTTCCTTAAGTTCCGCCAAAATATCGCAGAAGCTCGGCTTTGGGATATGGAGATGTTTGCTGAAGTTCTTGCTCAACCTCAAAAATAATTAAAAAATACAGCGTAGGGGCAGGTAGATCATAACGTCTATCTGCCCTTTTTGTTTCTCTATGAATTATTCAAAGATTACCTTGAAAAAGGGACGAGAATACGATCTATTGTTAGGCCATCCCTGGATCTTTTCCGGTGCTATTGGTACCGTCGAGGGAAATCCTTCACCCGGTGAAATCATTTTAGTAGAGGATTGGTCCCATAGACCTTTAGGGCTGGGCTTTTACAGCAAGAGCAACATAACCATTAGAATGATTACACAGGATCCCTATGCGATAATTGATAAAGCATTTTGGCGTGAGAGAATTTTTAGGGCCATTGCGCTGCGCAAAAAAGTGGTTCCTTTGGGAACAGATGCTTATCGTTTAATCAATGCCGAGGGTGACGGTATTCCTGGATTAATCGTAGATGTTTACAATCGCTATCTCGTCATCTCTATAAATACTGCCGGTGTAGAAAAATTAAAGTCCCTTTTTCTGGAAATTTTAGAAGAATTTTTTTCGCCTTTGGGGATCTATGAACAGAGCGAAGGGCGCGCAAGGAAACTGGAAGGCCTGCCCGATAAAAAAGGGACAGTTTTCGGCAGTATACCTCCACTAATTGAAATTAAGGAGAATAATTACCGTTTCGCCGTTGACCTTATCGGTGGTCAAAAAACAGGTTTTTTTCTCGATCAAGGCAGGAATCGTGAAATTATCGGCGCCCTTTGTCGGAATCTAACTGTTTTAAATTGTTTTTGCTATACCGCCGCCTTTTCCGTCTATGCCATAGCCGGTGGGGCAAAACGGGTTATCTCCATCGATTCTTCGGCACGTGCCTGTGAAATTGCCCGGAAAAACCTTATTTTAAATAACATGAACCCTAATTGCCATCCCATTTACAACACCGATGTTTTTGAATTTCTCGATAACACGCAGGAATCTCCTGATTTAATCATTCTGGACCCTCCTGCTTTCGCCAAAACTCTGAAAGAGGTAAAAGCGGCCCTTGCCGGGTATGAAAGTCTAAACCAGAAAGCGGCAAAACGACTCAATGAAGGTGGAATGCTGGCAACTTTTTCCTGCTCTAATCCCGTGAATATCGAACTTTTCCAAAGAGCAGTATCTCGTGCCATTGCCAAAACGGGAAAGACGGCGCAGCTGCTCTCCCTTCTTGGACCAGCCTTCGACCATCCTACCATCCTAAACCATTGGGAGGGACGTTATCTAAAAGGGCTTCTTCTTATTCTCTATAATTCAAAATAAATACTTTAACGGGTATTTTACTGATAAGTTCTCCGCCCTTTTCGGTAACCAAAAATACACTTTCGATACCCGCGGCTGCTTCTCCCGGAAATACAAACTTTGGTTCCAAAGCAAGGGTCATACCGATCTTCAGTACATCATTTCTTTTTTGAGCAATAAAGGGAGGTTCTACCAACTCCAAACCAATTCCGTGGGCAAAGAATGATACTTTATAACCGGGAGGACCTAAAAATTGCTCGCCCAAACCCATTTTTTCTACCTTTTTGACGGCATAATCAAAAAGTTCTTTGACGGTCTTTCCCGGCTTCGCTTGCGAAAGGATATCGTTATGTATTTCAATGGCTACCATGCAGGCCTTTTCAATGTGGGATGGCAGAGAACCAATGACATAAATACGGGTCTCATCAAGGTGATAACCATTGAAAACAGTACCGAAATCAATCATAACCGGCTCATTGTTTTCAATAATTTTATTTCCCGCGCCGCAGGGGAAAGCGGGTGAGGTCCCTTCACCACTTGCCGGGGCATCCATAAGACCAACGAGACCACCACTACGACCGCTTAATATGTGCCAGGGATATCCCTCTGTTAAATAATCCCTTATCCTCAGTTGGGCACCATGACCTTGAGTTCTCGCGAAGGTTTCCAACATGCCGGCAAATTCAATCTCCTTATAGCCACTTTTAAGACAATCCTCGGCATATTTGAAGGTAGCAAGGGAAATATCTGCCGCTTTCCTCATCTGATCAATTTCCCAGGGAGATTTCGTCATGCGCGTTTCGAGTATGTAGGGCGAGGCGTCAATAAAGTGGCTATTTGGAAAGAGCATCTCCATAAATTTTAATTGACGAACTGTAATAACATCAAATTCCAAACCGATAACCTTAGGGAGCTTTCCATAGAAATCAATGATACATTCGGGTATATTTTTCATTGATTCAAGGGAAACGATATCCTTTAAGGGTGATTCTTCGATGGCTCGGGGCAGATACTTTTTTATCATAAGCAGTGGGGAACCCTCTTGCGGAATAAAAAGGCAACCACTTTGGGCAGTGCCGCTAAAGTAAAGTAAATCCACTCTTTGGAGAATTAATATGGCCTCCATCGTGGTTTCGCTCATTCTTTTTTGAATACTTGAGATCCGCCTTAAGATTTCCTTTTCCGGAACGTATAATTCCTTCATAAGAATCCTTCCCCTATTTTAATCGAACTTCAGTATATCTTAAACAGTAAAAAATCAATTCTTTCTTTCTTATTATTTGAAATATTTAAGAAAATGCAATTTTTTCTTGCCCCAAAAGGTCTTGTTCTGCTATAAGTCATAATTAAAATCATCTATTAAAAAGCCACAAGAGATAGAGATGAGGGTTTTAGGCATTGATTACGGGAAAAGGAGAATGGGAATCGCGGTCTGTGATGAGCTCGGTATAACCACCCGAGGGGTAACGACACTGCTTAGAAAAAATTTAAAGAAGGATATTGATGAGATTGAAAATCTAATTCAGAGCTTAGGGGTAGAAAAGGTCGTCGTCGGTTATCCCCTTCGTCTCAATGGTCAACCGGGCACTCTTTGCATGGAAATCGACGATTTCATAGTTCATTTACAGAAAAGGCTGACCACCATCCCCATAGTAAGATGGGACGAATCACTTTCAACTAAGGATGCAGAAGAAATAATGGAGAGGAACAGGGTAAAAGCAAAAAAAAGAAAGTCTTTGGTCGATAAAATTGCGGCGCGTTTGATTTTGGAAAATTATCTTGCCGCATCTAAAAAAACCGACATTTCATAAATTTTCTCACATTCCCTTTGACGTTCTATTGATTAAACGTTTTCCCCCTTGAAGATGTTGAATAATTGAGGAGTAGAGAACTATGGGCAGATTAAAAGAGGGCATACAAAAGAAGTTTACCTTGTTTTTTTGGGTTATCCTTATCTCATTTTTCTCCTACTTAACCTTTCTCAGTTATGCGGAAAATCCCATCGATACCACACCGGAAGTGGTACTCGTCGATATCCCCAAAGGTACAGGTTTTTTCGAGATTACTGATATCCTCACCAAGGCAGGTGTAGTGAAACACAAACTATTTTTTTACGCCTTAGCTCTTTCGAAAGGGGCAACGAATAAGATAAAAGCTGGAGAATATGAAATAAGTTTATCCATGTCACCTTCCGAAATCATAGATAAATTTGTGAAAGGCAAAATAAAGGCTTACTCGGTTACCTTTCCTGAAGACATTACCTTAAAAGAGATAAGCGGTCGTTTAGCAAGCTATAAACTAATTAATGAAGATGAATTTTTCCGCCTCACTAACGACCCGGAATTTATCGCGTCACTCGGTATAGAAGGACAGAGT
>Ga0207433_10017224_pt1 | contig 10032 bp, 8 predicted proteins | sample YelNatPaOPGAMG01_FD_187559 | JGI IMG/M metagenome (GOLD analysis project Ga0207433, IMG submission 187559) | Hot spring thermophilic microbial communities from Obsidian Pool, Yellowstone National Park, USA - OP-RAMG-01 (SPAdes) (version 3) | ecosystem: Environmental > Aquatic > Thermal springs >... | reverse complement strand
TATTTTATACTCTTTAAATTTTCCCGGATTAAAGGTTGCTATTAAAAGCTTACGATTGTCCATATTTTATTTTTGATTTGTTTAATTTCTTATAAATTTTCTTCACTCATTACCTTTTTGTCAATTCAATAATTTTTTATTGAGTTTATTTTTTCCGTCATATCGACAATTAACTCCTAACAAACAAGCGCTACATATTTTTTCATAAGTTTATTTTTTAGATTTACCTTCGCGCTCAATTAATTTTTTTACTTTTTTGTATGTTAATCCTGCCAGTACCGGATTGGCTGACCAAAATTTTTGGGTAATATCAAGACCAAACCAATCAGGTGGTTTAAATTTCTTTCGCGCTTTTTCATTAGGAAATTCTACCTCTACGGTTATCAATCCTTTTAATTTTCCATGATAAATATCAATTTCAGCTTTTAAACCATTATTTAAAGGATAATAATATCTCGTTTTTACTAAAGTTTTTTTACAAACTGGCCAAAGGCGTTCAAACTCTTCTTTTTCAATCGGTAAAGTTATTTCATTATAACGGCTAAAATCGCCCTTCTTAATAATAAGTTTCTTAGTCAAAAAATATTTCCCACCTTCATCACGAATTCGAAGTGCCTCAAGTGAATCAGAAAAATATCCTTGACGAATCAATTTTTTTGGATACTTTTTTAAATCTTTTGGTAATTTTTTAACCAAAAAACTAAGTTCATTTTCAATCATTTTTATTATTTTTAATTTTCTGCTCTTTTATAAAATTCTGACCTTTATTAGTGATATGATGATGATAAATCTAAATTATAACTTTTTATTGATGTTGTAAAGTCATTAAGAAAATAAAACCAATCAAAATTCTATAAAACCCAAACCATTTAAAATCATTTCGCTGAACATAATGAAGCAGAAATTTAATAGCCAAAATAGCAACCAAAAAAGAAACTAGAAAGCCAGTGGCCAGCAAGAAAAATTGATGAGAAGAAAAACTAAAACCGGTTTTAAATAAGTCGTAACCAGTTGCTGCCAGCATTGTTGGAACCGCTAAAAGAAAAGAAAATTCTACGATCGTTTTTCTTTTAATTCCTAAAAGCAATCCGGCCAATATTGTGGCAGCCGCGCGTGACACTCCCGGAACTATCGCCATTGCTTGAGATAATCCGATTAAAAAACATTTTTTATCAGAAATTTTTTCAAGGCTATCAACATCGTCTGGTTTTTCTTTGTGCCAACATTCAAAAATAATGAAAAATATACCGCCTAAAAATAGAGCCCAAACAATGACGAATAAATTTTCCATTAAATAACCTTTAAATATTTTATAAAGTAAAAAACCAAAAATAGCGGTTGGCAAAAAAGCAATGACTATTTTTTTAATTATTTTTTTGCTAAGTAAAACTCTTCTTCCATATAGCCAAACAACTGCTAAAATAGCACCTAATTGAATTGCAATTTCAAAACTTTTCACAAATTCTGTTTGAACAATATTTAAAATTTTTCCTGTCAAAATCAAATGAGCGGTAGAAGAAATTGGTAAAAACTCCGTCAATCCCTCAACTATTCCTAAAATCACACTTTGCCAATAATTCATAATTTAATTCTTTAATTTTTTCTATTAAATTTTTGACCTTTCGATATATAATTTTATCTCTCAATTAATTCCTCAACTTTTCTTTTTGCTTCTTCTAAAAGTTGTTTTGCCTTCTTTCTGGCTTCGTAGGATTAAATAAGATTCAATTTTAATCTGTATCCTGCTAAAAGTTTTTCTTTTTCTTTGAAATTTGGGTCAAGTTTTTTAACCAACAGCCAAAATTCTTTTTTGTGGTTTCTAACAATTAAATGACACATTTCGTGTAAAACAACGTAGCCTATTAATTCTTTGGGCAAATATTTCAAAAACTTATTGAAAATAATAATTCCCTCTTCTTGGTGACAACTTCCCCACCTCACTTTCATCTTTCTGAATATTATTTTGTTTGGCTTCAATTTTAAAATTCTTCCTATTTTCTCAACATAAAGATTTACTAGTTCGTTCAAATGTTCGTGATTGTAAATCTTCAAATTAGCTGAAATTTCTTTTATTTCGTTTAATCTTTGTATTTTATTTTGAAGCCATCTCTGATGCCTTTGTAAAATCTCCTTCTCCTCAACTTCAACACTTTTTGGTGCAATAATCTTCAATTCATTCAAATCAACTTCTAATCTCGTGTATTTTACATTCCTTTTTACAATTGAAATTTTTTCACTCATAAATTGACAATGAAATCAAAAATTTCTTGGTGTAATTTATTAAACTCTTCGTAATTTAACCCGTAAATTTGCCTTGTTTCTGTTAAATACTCCCTTATTTTCCTTGAAACTTCTTTTGAAATTGCTGGGTTTTTATTCCAATCCGGGAATAAATTATTTTTAATTCTCTCATAAATTTGCTTTGCCATTTTTTCCACGTCTTCTTTGTTTATTTTTTTATTGTTTTCTAGTGCAAGCTTAATTCCAAATTCTATTTCGTTCAAATTTGTCATCATTTTCTCTTTCTCTTTTTCTTCAATGTAATTCAAAATCTCCTCTATTTCACTCCCTAACACGATTATATCTATTTCATTTTCTTCCCATTTTCTAATTATTTCTTTCACTCTTTCTGCGATGCTTTTGTAGACAGGATTTTTTTGGTGAAGAGTACAAATATACCTCAGAGCATAAACACTTCCAATCGTTTTCTGTTCTTCTGTTAAGTTCGATTCTTTCAACGATTTAATATAGTTCAGATCCACAACTGTTGGGCCTACTTTTTTCCTAAATTCTGAAACCTCGGTTAATTCGTGAATAAGTTCAATTGTTTTTTGAAAATATTTTTCAAGCTTTTCTGGAGGAATATCGGGTCGTTTAAGTTTTTTGTAATACTCATAAGCTGCAGAGAACCATTTATAATCTGTTAGATATTTAATCATCCTTTTGTCAGTTGCCAAAAATTCATACCAATTTCTTAAATTTCTGTACAAATTTGTAAATCGATTCTCAACTTCTTCGTTTTTTAATATCTCCAAAACCCTATCAAAAATTTCTTTTTCAAACTTTCCTACTAAATCTCCAAATAAATTTTTTAATTCATTTAAAGTTTTTACAAATTCCTCGAAAGTATCTTTTTTCTCTTTGATTGCTTTTTTAATTACTTTTACATCTTCGGCTAAATAAACTTTAAAAGCTTTTTCGATAAACTTAAAAATTCCAACATAATCTACTATTAAACCCGCTTTTTTCTCAAAATAGGGCCTATTCACTCTTGCGATTGTTTGTAACAATCTATGGTTTTTCAAAAGTTTGTGCAAATATAGAACTCCAAGTTTTGGCTCGTCAAAACCAGTAATTAGCATATCAGTAACAATTAAAAGTTTGGGATATTCTTCTTTTCTAAATTTCTCTATTATTTGCGCAACAATTTCATTCGTATCGTTAATTCCAAATCTTTCTACTAGTTTTCTTCTATATTCTTGAATTTCCTCTTCTTCCTCTTGCCCAAATGTCATCACTACTTCGCTATATTCAGGTGGTAAATATTTATCTAAAATTCTTTTGTACCTCACGCATGCTTTTCTGCTCCCAGTAACAACCAACCCTTTAAACTTTCCATCAAAATTTTCTTTAAAATACTTGGCCAAATCTTGGCAAACCTTTTCAATTTCCTTTGGGTTTTCTAAAATTACTTTGATTTCGTTGATTCTTTTTCTAACCTCTTCTTTCAATTGACCCACTTCTGTCTCATCCCCAATATCTTCAACATCGATTTGCTCAAAATACCATTCCAAGTCTTCGTCCTTTAGTTTTATTTTCTCTTTTTTGAGTTCATAGACTATTGGCACAATAAATCCATCTTTCTCTGCCTCATCAATGAAGTATTTGTCTAAATAAAGTTCTTTTTCATCTATGTAACCAAATTCTTTATAAGTATTTCTATCAACATAAGAAATTGGAGTACCAGTAAAACCAAAGAAAAATGCATTTTGTAAAACATTTTTCATTTTCATAGCCAATCTTCCATATTGACTTCTATGAACTTCATCCAAAAAGCAAATAACATCTTTTCTCTTTTTTATCTCCCCTTTCTCTTCTAGTTCGCCCAACAAAAACTCTTCGGCTAAATTGAATTTGTGAATTAGGGTCAAAAACACTCCCCTTTTTCCTCGATAATCATCGTAAATTAAAACTTCTCTTAAGGCATTGATACTCTCAATTTTTTCAAAACTGAAGTTTAAATCTAAAGCACTCAATTCCTCATTAAACTGCCTTTCTAAATCTCTTCTGTCAATAATGAAAAATATCGTTGGCTTGCCAAGTTCAAAATAAAGTTTGTGAGCAGAAAAAATCATTGTTAAAGTTTTTCCAGAACCCTGCCAATGCCAAATTAGTCCCTTGTTTTTATTCATCTTCCCTTCTAAATTATCGGTAACTCTTTGATAAATCTTATTTGCCGCTCTATATTGCATATATCTTGCAATCACTTTTGTCATTTCACCTCGAAATTCTCTAACAAAAATGAAATTCTTTAAAATATCAAGCAAGGTTTCAGGCTTTAACATTTCAAAAATTGCTTCATTCTCTTTATATCCTTCCCATTTCCAAATTTCTTGCCTTACATCATTTAACCAAGGAACAATCGGAAAATATTTAACTACTTCAGCAAAACCAACCCCAATTTGAATGTATTTGTAAAGTTCTGGCGCCACTTTCTCGTATCTTTTTATTTGCTTGTAAGCATCATAATAATCCCTTTTATCTGTGTAAGGATTTTTGCATTCAATATTTACCAAAGGAATTCCGTTTACAATCAAAAGAATATCAAGGCGAATGTTTTCTCTTCCAACAAATTTAAACTGATTAGTTACAACAAAATCATTATTTTGAAAATTTTTATAATCGAAAAGTTGAATGTATTTTACAATCCTCTCTTTTTCTGTTTTAATCGGTACGCCGTACTTTAAATAACTCAAAATCTCTTTGTGCCCATTTTGATCTGTTGGAGCATATTTGAGTTTATTAATTACCGCATTCAAATCTTCCTCAGTGAGTTCAGTATCTCTATTAATCTCTAAAATCTTTTTCTTTAAATCTTCAATAAGTAATGGTTCGTCAAAACTTAATCTATTCAACTTTTCAGCTTCAACATAATTCCACCCCCTTTCTTTCAACTTCTCTATTGCCCAATCCTCAATTAATTTTTTCTCCAATTGCATTGGCATAGTTTTTATATGGAAGTTTCAAAATTTCCACAGATTTTGACTTGACACTTATTTTTGCTATAATAATAATGTAATCACGATGAGGGGACTACCAAAGGGTTTCGTCCCGCGGGAATGCCCCTCATTTTTTATTTAAATACTCGATCTTATTCCTAAAAAGATTTATATTCACGATAAAATTGCTAAATTTTCTAAGAAGCGAAGAATATCTTTGGCTCGGAATAATCAATTTTAAAAGTTTTTGTTGGCTTACTAAATATTCAATCAGGCAATAAAAATCTCCGTCTCCTGTCACTATTACTGCCTTGTCGTAATTTGGATATTCAATCATTGCTTTTAAAACAAGATCAGCATCAACATTACCTTTTACTTTTTTAACTTTTCCATCCTTTATCTCCAATGTTGGTTTGAAAATACAAATAAAACCTGCTTCTTGAAAACTTTGATACATTGATTCATTACCTGGCACATATCCTATAAAAAGAAAGGCTTTGGTTACTTTATATTTGTCCCTCAAGAGAACTCTAAATTTCTTATAATCCAATTTCCATCCTTGACTTTTTATTCCCAAATAAAGATTGTTACCATCTATAAAAGCGTAATTATTCATATTTCTATTTTTTCGACATCGATTTCTTGACTCATAATTTTGTTCAACATTGTTTTAAACAATTCCTCATAAAGCTCTTTTTTCTTTTGCTCAATCTCAATTTTCTGGTCAATGGTTTGCAAAATCTCTGCAATCTCTTGCTGTTCGGGAAGAGGGGGTAGGGGGATTGGAAAATTTTTAAGAAAAGTTTGGGTGATAATTGGATGAGTACCTCTCTCTGCAAATTGTTTTAAATTTCGCCATATTAAGTAATCTTTTAAAAATGGTAGATAAACTTTTTCTTTTTTTACTTCTGAAGAATACAAAGCATTATCGCTTATCCATATTTTCCCATTCGCTAAATGAATTTCCCCAGAAGCACCAACTCGGCCAATAATTAAAGTATACTCGCTATCTACTAAAAATTTCTTGCTTTTTCCCATAATTCCATTAGCTCCATATACAGAAAAAACTCCTTTTTCATCAAATTCCGGCCTTGTTCCATTAGATAATTTAACTACCTCCCCCAACCTCACCATTTCCCAATCTTCTGGAATTTCTCCAACCTCGGTTTTCTTTAATTTCCTCCCTTTCCTAAAAGATGGTCCGCCATACTTAAAAAGTTCCGCCATCATTGATTTTTTCAACTCTTTCGTTTTTTCAATAATCTTTTCGTGAATATCAATAGCTGACTGAATCGTATCAAGAATTTTGATGATTTTTTGCTGAATGTGAAGAGGTGGAAGAGGAATTTCGATATTTAAAAATTCCTTTTTCTGTAAATGTCTCAATCCAGAGCCTCTAAATAATACTTCATCAATGTATTTCAATCTTGCTAAAATTTGATAAAAAACAAATTTAACCAAAGCATTTTTAACTCTTAATGACCAAGTATCCGTTGAATAACTTGCTTTTCCATTATAATATTTCACATTTGCATATCCACCAGTTGCTAAAAAAATATTTTCTCCATCTACTAAATATTCATCATGGGTAAGAATGATATCCCCGCTTGTAAAAAATGGATATTCTCCTGAATTAGTAGCATTTTCAACTTTAAAAGATGATTTTATATTTTCTTCACAAATCTCTCCTAATTTTTTCGTTGGCCAAGGTAATTTCATAATATTAAATTACGTATGGAGCAAATATACTCAATTGTTGTTCTAGTTTTCCGTCAGGTAATAAAATGAATTTTTGTGCACTGCTACCTCTAAACTCATGTGTGCGAATTTCAAATTCTAGTTTAGCCTGATATTCAATAATTAATATCCCAATGTTATGAGGAATATGGGGATAAATTACTTCTTTAGAATACTTATCAACCTGAAATGAAATGCCTTTTTCTGGACAAGTTATTTCTGAATTCCATATAAAAGACCGATCTTGTGGATAAAAAGCAGTAAGATCTGTAGTATTAATTTTTAAATTTCTTTCGCCTTCTTTCACTTTGACTATTAAAATACTTTTCGTCCATTCTGCTGGTCTCTGTCCTTCATTTAGATATTGGAATTCAATTTCTGCTCGTACTTTTTCATTCTCTAGAGATTCTAGTTTTTTAATTTTGGGAATGATAAAAACTTTAGCAATTATTTTTTCTCCAATTAGTTTAGATATCTCAGGTAAAGGTATTTCAGTAGAATTTTTGCCTCTTCTTATATAAACTTTGTTTGTTATTTTTGAAAAATAAACAGTATTGAAGTCGCGCGGATGAATTTCTATTAAAAATACGCTTTTTCCATCTATTTCTACCTCTTCAACTTCCACATTTGGAAAATCTTTTATGAAAGGCACGGAAGAAATATTCATAGAGATCCATCGTTCAATATTCTCTTTTTTAACTCTCCCTGTTTGGAAAGCCTTTAATTCGATTGGGATACCATATTTATTATCTTTAATCCCCCATATGAGTAGACCTCCATCTGGTTGATGCTTATTTAAAAACGCAACTAATGGCTTAATTAAAAGATCCTCTTTCTTGTCTTGTCTACATTTTTCTGGTTCTGATTCGTTTATTAAATTTCCATTTTTATCAATCTTAAGCGATTCAGTGCTTTTATACTCTAAAATTGCCGATTCTTCTATTTTCCATTTTTCAATTAGGTTTCTTATATCCTCTCCTGAAACTTTTTCCGTTTCTTTTCTCTCTCCAAAAATTTGTTTAATGATAGTTCTCATTGTTGTTTTATATTAATTAAAATTTTCCTAATTTTTCCCTCGACCTTTTTTCTTTCTTCTTCTAATTTTTCTAAATCTGATTTGATTTCGCTTATTGGCCTATACTTTTCTTCTTCAATCACACTTACATATCTTGAGGGGCTTAAGTTATAATCGTTTTCCTTTACTTCATCAATTGTTACCACTTTTGCAAATTTTTCTATATCCTTAAATTCTCTGTATGCATTTACAATTTTTTGAATGTTTTCTTTTGATAAAGTGTTTTGTTTTTTGCCAGGTTGGAATTCTTTGCTGGCATTAATTAATAAAATTTTTCTTTTTCTTTCTTCTGGCTTTTGTTTGTTAAAAACAATAATTACTGCTGGAGCGCCAGTATTATAAAAAAGTTTTTCTGGAAGTAAAATTACTGATTCAATTAAATCGTCTTCAACTATTTTTTGCCTTATCAATTTTTCTCTTCCTCCTCTTGAAACTGCACCAGTGTCAATTACAACAGCAACTTTTTCTTTGGCTGAGGTAAGCATATGCTGGATCCACGCCCAATCGGCCTTTTTATCTCTGTCTGTTTTTTGAGGTAATCCGTACTTAAATCTTTCTTGCCAATATTCGGCTTTTTTCAATGTCTCTTCTCCGTATCCTTTTTGATTCCAGGGAGGATTTGCGACTACATAATCAAATTTTTTGATTGAGTCTCCTTCTTTAAATTTTGGATACAAAAGAGTATCGCCAAGATTAAAATAAAAGTTTCTTATGTCGTGCAAAAGGGTGTTCATTTTTGCTAAAGCTAAAGTTTTTGGATTCGCTTCTTGGCCATATAAAAATAGAGCATTTGCTTTTTCTTTTCCATATTTTTCTTCGACATATTTGTAGCCAATAATGAGCATTCCAGCAGAGCCTAGGGCAGGATCATATATGCTTTTTTCTGGTTTTGGATCTAAAATTTCAATCATTAACCTTATAACCTCTCTTGGAGTATATACTTCCCCTTCTTTTGCTTTTGTTGGAGCAAAATATTTTAAAATCCATTCGTATGCATCACCCAAAATATCGCCTGAGATTTCTTTAAAAGAGAATTTACTAAAAAGTTCAACTAATTGATTTAAAATGACTGCATTTTCTGGATTGCTTGTGAATTGATGAAAATCGAATTGAGAGAAAATATCTTGATAATCAGGGTTCAATTCTGCCAATTTCTTTAGCGCCATTGAAAATTTTTCTGAAATTCTTTGAGGTTCTTTTCTAATATTTTCCCAAAGATATTCTTGAGGAAAATTAAACGCGTGATAATGCTCTAGGGTTGCCTCTCTCACCGCTTCAGGTTCTGGCCATCCCATTTTTAATAATTTTTCTTTTTCTTCCTCAAACTCTTTTTGCCATTTATCAGAGTAAGCTTTGTAAAAGAGCAAAAGCAAAATGAAAGTGTAATCTACTCTGGTTCTGAGTAAATCCGCTGCTTGTTTCAAAAGATTTATTAAATCATCCTTTGTGTTTACGTGATTAACTTTTTCAATTAATGGCTTTAGTTTATAAATTTTTTCTCTCTTGTCGGTTGGACTTTTCGCTATTTCTAAAATCCCTGCCTTATTAAGCTTTGAGAGAATAACTTTCACTTGATTTTTTGAGTCGTTAAAAGTTTTGTTTAAAAAATCCGATATTTCACCAAAAGTAAAACTTTTCTCCTTAAAGGCATTTAAAAGAGCCAAATATCTTCTTTTTATCCATTGGGGCAATCCAGAGGGCATAGATTTAGGTAAATCAAAAACAAAAAACTTTACTTAATATTAGCAAAGCAAGTTGGCTTGTCAAGAGGCACTTTTTTATTTTCAAAATTTTTTCATTTTTCCATAAAAAATTGGGTTTTTCAAGCCGATTTGTTTAATTTATTTTTCAAATTTTAAAAAGTATTTCTTTGGAATTACTTCTTGCTTTAAAATTTTTCTCCAATTTTTGTCAACTTGAGAAAGTCTTTTAATTTTATTTCTATCTTTGAATAAAGGGTCGACAATTCTTGATTTGCAATAAACTATAACGTCGTAATTT
>Ga0207433_10017219_pt1 | contig 10035 bp, 10 predicted proteins | sample YelNatPaOPGAMG01_FD_187559 | JGI IMG/M metagenome (GOLD analysis project Ga0207433, IMG submission 187559) | Hot spring thermophilic microbial communities from Obsidian Pool, Yellowstone National Park, USA - OP-RAMG-01 (SPAdes) (version 3) | ecosystem: Environmental > Aquatic > Thermal springs... | reverse complement strand
AAATAGACATGAGCGGGGCCAACAGCAGCATCTGCGAATGCACTAACAGAAGTAGCACTTAATCCCGTTGTTTGAACATAGGCGTTGAACATAGAAGATGTATATTGAAGGCCTATGTAATTTGCAGAAGAGTAACCAAAGCCTTGCCATCCAGAATTGTTGGTTGTAGGAGCATTTAAATCGAAATTAGTACCATCAAACACGCTCTCTCCGAAATTGTCTTCATACCCAGTTACAAGAGAAACATTGTTCATTAAAGACAATGTGAATGCGAATGTCCATGTATAGAAAGGAGAGAGACTGTAAGGATTAAGGTTTGCAGTGTAAGAGTAACCCGTTCCTGAGCCAGTTACCTGTAACCACCATGTTGTTGGACTTGCACTATTGCTGACGCCAAAACTTGTTGGACTTGCACTATATGTCCATTGCAAAGCTCCACCACCAGAAAAACTCCATGACGCAAACGATGCAACCGCGAGAATAGCGATCGCGACTACCGACAAAACTAATACCTTTTTCATACTTTAAAACCCCCTTCTAAAAAATTTTTGATAAATACTTTCATTACTAAAATTAATGTTAAATCCCACTTCTTCTACCACCTCCAGATAATCCCTGTTTTCGCCCGTATTCAGGGAGGAGTTTGTATTGAAAATCAATATTGTGGGAATAAATACCATACCCAATAAAGGAATATTCCTAAGGCAAATGTTCCAACGGCTATACCGGCAACACCTATCCATGCGGCCGTTGTTGCCCTGTTGTTAACCGTATTTATCTGACTTTCAAGCGCGGTTTTCGTATTGCTTATATCGTTCGTGAGCTGATTCCTTGTGTTAACAAGATCACTCTTCACGAAACTTATCTGGTTTTCCAGATAGTTGCTCGTTGTGTTGAGCTGCGTTGTTAAAACCTGAATATCGTTAGCTTCCTGTGCACTGAGATTGTTCAAAGCAGTGGTAAGAGAGGCTATCGCAGTTGTATTCTTTGTAACCTGCTGATTGACAAGGTCGATCTTCTTGTAAAGGAACATCGCATTGTCATTTATCATCTGTGTAAGTCTCTGCGTTGTTGATGCAACCTCAGTTTTGAATGAGGAGAGTGAACTTTGAAGATCGTTAACTTGGCCTGTTAATCCGGCTATCTCCCTGTTCATGTTGGCGATCATGTTGTTGTTGATGTTAGCCATAATTAAAGCTTTTCCTGCGGTGGCAGAAGCTGCGGCCGTTGCCTTTTTGAGCTGCTCGGACACAACAGTTAAAATGCCAACCTGATTTTCAAGTGTGACCACGATAGAATCGGTCGAGGTTAACTTCTGTTGAAGTTCACCAACAGTACTCTGCAAGGCTTCAAGATCACTGGCCTTTGCGATAGATGGATCTTGCTCGAGATAATTCAGCAAATTGAAAGCAGTCTGCGCGAGCTGATAGCGATCTACCGTTGATGTGCCCTGGAAAAGACCATTGACCCCTGACATGATATTGTCATTACTTATAACGTTTACAGCCGTGGCGTAAACACTTGATGTGGAAACGTCAGTGAACGTCGTTGCCATAGCCAATGAACCCATCAAAAAGACTGCGACCACAGCTATACTTACGATCAGGGCCTTTCGCATTTTTGACCATCCTCCTTTTCTTTCTGATACATTGTGCATACAAATTGGGGCAAAACAAAATTTCCCCTTCTACTTAGAAAAATACAATTTTCTAAAATTATACCACTCAGCTTTGGATAATTCAAGATCTCACCACAATTCGATAAAACTTTCTTTTTCCGATCTTCAGTATCTCTCCACCCTTGAACTCTACCGTAGCCATAGCATCCGTTACCGTTTCATCGTCTATCTTTATTCCGCCCTGAAGGATAAGTCTTTTAACTTCGCTTGATGAGCTTATTATGCCTGCATCCTTCAAAAACTTAGGTAATGTAACACTCGATGGACTTACAATTTCTGGCATTTCGTCAGGTACCTCACGGTTCGAAAACATGGAAGTAAAGTTCTTCTGAGCTTTTTGCGCTTCATCTTCCGAATAAAGCCATTTAACGATCTCAAAAGCTACTGCTTTTTTAAAATCCATCGGATGTAACTTCGAACCATCTATCTCGATTTTCGCCTTTTCATAATCGAGATCCGTCAAAAGTTTTGCATACTTGAACATCAACGTGTCAGGTATTGACATTATTTTACCATATATTTCATCAAAAGGATCCGTCAAAGCAACATAATTACCGTAACTTTTTGACATCTTTAAGGTTCCATCCGTACCCTCCAAAAGGGGCATCGTTAAAACTATCTGGGGCTTTTGACCGAACTCTTCTTGATATTTTCTACCAACAAGGAGGTTGAATTTCTGATCGGTACCGCCCATCTCAACGTCTGCCTTAACGGAAACAGAATCGTAAGCCTGAGCTATCGGATATAAAAATTCAGCTATGCTTATAGGCTCTCCTGATCTATACCTTTTCTCAAAATCATCTCTTTCAAGCATCCTTGCAACGGTGTACTTTCCTGCAAGTCTAACAACATTTTCGAAGTTCAAAGGTTCGAGCCATTCGGAATTGAAACGAAGCTCAGTTTTACCTCTGTCAAGGATTTTGAAGGCCTGTTGCTGGTAACTCACAGCATTTTCTTTTGCCTCTTCGGCCGATAACATCGGACGCGTTTTCGATCTGCCCGATGGATCTCCTATGCGGGCCGTAAAATCACCTATTATGAGAACAACCGTGTGACCAAGGTCCTGAAATTGTCTCAATTTTTTCAAAACAACAGCATGACCTAAATGGAGATCGGGGCGCGATGGATCGACACCAAGCTTAACCCTTAATGGCTTCCCGCTTCTCAACCTTTCAAGAAGTTCATGCTCTTCGATCAGATCTTCTGTGTTCGATCTCAGGATTTTAAGCTGCTCTTCAGGTGACAATTAAAACTCTCCTTCATCTCAAAGTAAGCACGTAAGCCGTTACGATACTCATAACCATGAAAGCAACTGCAAGCACAATGGTAACTTTACCAAGCGTATCGAGTCCTTTTTCCCTTCCGAACACGGTGTAAAGAGAGCCAGATCCGAAAGCTCCTCCAAGGCCTCCATGTTTGGACATCTTCATCATAACAACCCATATCAACGCTACCGAGATCAAAAGATCTATTATCATAACAAGCAAGACCAGAATACTCAATTCTATTCCTCCTTTTAAACGATTGCGTCTTTATTATACTCACAAAACAAAAAAAATACAACATCAAAATCAACAATGGTCTTCAATTCTTAATGCTTGTACCTTCTTTTACCTGAAAATACAAGTTCAATCCCACTATCTTCTAACTCTTTTCTCACTATTCTGTCTTCCTTAACACCACCCGGTTCTATGACGATCTTCACTCCGGCTTTTATGAGAGTTTGAACAACTTCCTCATCTCTTACCGGCCCGTCAAAGGCACATATCGAATCTCTTACATCTTTTGATTTTCTATTGGATTGACGTATGGCTATCTCAAGTGCATCTATTTGCTCTGGCTGACCGCTTCCAATTGATATCAATCCGTAATCTTTGAAGATGCAGCACGCCATCGATCTCGAAAGTGAGACTATGGCATTTGCAAATCTGTACTGAACATCATTTTCTTCGGAAAAAAATCTCATGTTAGAAATATCATCGGGAGTCTGAATCAAAAAATTACCATCGAGAAATCTGTATTCTTTTTCGACGTTAACGGATGGAATACCTTTGAACTCGATGAATCGCCTAACTTTCAAAGTCTGAACCTCTTTCGATCCCGGAAGTATCAAAACGTCTAAATCATTTCCCTCGAGCGCTTTCAACAGTTCATCGTTGACGAATGCCGCAGCTACAACGCCCCTTGCACCTTTGAAATCGAAATCACCGGTTCTTGCTTCAACGATCGTCCCATGATGAACACGAACGACAAAATCATCACTGAGATACTTTAAAGTTGTAAGTGCAAGGTGCACATCTATTATGTTGTTATAACTTAAGCCTACAAGATGTTCTCCACTCATGAAATCGAAAAAAGCATGACTTTTTGCCAGTTTTGCGAGATAGGCAAGCTGATGCGGATTTTCACCGTACCTTAAAGGGATTATCTCTTCCAGAATCAATGTCTCAAATTTTTCTGACGCGAACAGTTCACTCATATCTTTGTGGATCAAAGAATTCAATCTCAAAACTCTGTACAGCGCTTTGAGCGAGAGCATACGTCTATCCTGAAGGGTTATGTCTCCACATTCATCGAGGGAAGATATAATCCTGCTGAAATCATCGGTATCGACAACTATGACAGAATTTCTGTAATTTTTTATGCACGCGTAGATTGAGGCTAATTTCCATGGTTCCAAAGAATTCAGGATCATGCTTTCCTCAAGCTTAGGAAATTCTCTTGGAAGTTCAAGTGCAACGAGATCTATGCCTTTGAAATCACTTCCACCGGCCTTTGAGATCTCTGGAATAAGATCGAATGCATTGTTAAAATCTTCTGAAGTGTAAATTTTTATTCCAAACTGGATGAGCTTTTCTTTGAAAAGATCAAAAACACCACCAGTTTTTTCTATGAAAGCATTATTTATGTTCAACGGATCACCTCATTTGAAAGTTGCGCTACTTCTCGCTCACTCAAAATTTTATCCACATCAAGTATTATTATCATCCTACCCTCTGAATTCGATATAGCACCTATGTATCTGTTGACATCAGTTGATATCTCAATGGGAGGCTCTTCAAGAGAACGCTGGGATAAAGAGATCACCTCTTTGACTTCATCGACAAGTATACCAACCTTCTTGTTTCCGGAGTTCACAACTATCGCACGTACTGCCTTTCCAAAATCTCCTCCGGAAGAAAACTTTTTTCGTCCGTTTATAACTGGAATTGCTGTACCTCTAAAATCCATCAATCCTTCGACAGATGGTGGAGAATCTGGAATACGCAAGATCTTTTCAACCGGAACAATGCTATCGACTTTCATTATGTCGATCGCATACTCTTCCTGACCTATTTTGAAATTGACGACCTTCAAATCACTCATTTCAATCCCTCCATTTCAGGAACTCTCAAAATACCTCTGTAAACACCATGTAAATCGAAAGTGTCAACCTTTTCACCTCTAAGATCTTTCAACTTCCCATTTTCAAAGCTTCCCACGAAGAGTTCACCATTTCTATCGAAGAGAACGAGCCCTTCACCAATTTTACCATTACCGAAGATGATGTAATCATATTTAAGAATGGAAAAAATTTTTAAACAAATAAGACTCCGGACTGCGAAGATTGAATTGTCATTAACGGGAACAGGTATATTATATGTTTTAGATATTGCTATTATTTTACCATCATCATAAAACTCACCTATGACTTCGGCAAAATTAACATCGAATGGATTTTGAGTAACTATCCTTATGCCTCTCGATGCATGATCCCTTTCGATGAATCCTTTTTTTTGAAGGGCCTCTATGTGAGCAAGTGCCCCTGAAGGAGATGAGAATTCAAAATGATCGGAGATCTCCCTTATCGTTGGAGGATAACCGTTATCGTTGATAAATGCTTTTATGAATTCATATATCTCCCTTTGCCTTGATGTCAATGTTTTTATGAAGATCCACCTCTTTAAAAAGTATGAAGCACGAATCCACTTCTTAATTTTGGTTCAAACCACGTTGATTTAGGAGGCATGATGAGATCAGCATCCGCAACATCCATGACATCTTCAACGCGAGTTGGATTCATGAGGAAAGCAATCGCGTTGTTTTTAGAATCAACATCTTTTTTCAACTCTTCAGGTCCATGAATGCCTCCCAAAAAGCTCAAATTCGGATCGACCCTTGGATCATTTATTCCAAGTATTGGCTCAAACACACGTTTTTGAAGTATTTGAACGTCAAGTCTTTCTATCGGATCAGAATCATTCGCATCCAATGGCACGATTTCGTACCATTCGCCACCGATGTACATGCCTATCTTATGAAATGCCGTCTTCGGGACTTCATCGTACGTACATTTAACGCTGAAATTGTTCGATTTCATCTTCCTTATGAATGTATCTTTATCCATCGAGCCGAGTGTTTTGATCGATCTGTGATATCCCATTATCTGCAATTCATCGTGCGGAAAGATAGTTGCCATGAAGTAATTCCATTCACCCTTCCCGCCAATTTCTTTCGATGCCCGAACCGAAGCGGCTGCTCTGTGATGACCATCAGCTATGTAAAAAGCATTAACACCGTCAAAAGCAGAGATGATTTCGTCGATCAGTTTTCCGTCATCTATCCTGTAAATTTTGTGCTGCACGTCAGGATTTTTAGTCTTCACATCGTAAATCAACTTCGTCATTCCAGCATTAATGATTTGTTTTATTTCATTTTTGGCTCTGTACATCAAAAAGACCTGACCTGTATGGGCGCGCGTCGCCAAAATATGTTTCAACCTTTCATCCTCTTTTTCTTTTCTTGTCAGCTCATGCCTTTTTATCTTTTGAGGATATTCATCGGATGAAACGGTAGCTATCAATCCTTTCTGAATGTGGTTACCCATCTTTTGAGAATAGATGTAAAAAACTGGTTTTTGATTTTTAATCAAAATTCCCTCATCAACGAACCTTTTCAATTCTTTAGCGGCAACCTCATAGATGTCTTCGTCTTTCTTTGCAATGGAATCGGATCTGACAATTCTCATGAAAGAATGAGGATCCTTTGCAAATTCTTTAGCTTCCTCGAGAGTTACAACATCGTAAGGAGGACAATTTATTCTTTCTACCTCCGATCCTTTTGCTTCCAGCCCACCGAATGGTTTTACAAGCATGATAATCTCTCCTTTTTCATACATACTTATTTGAATGTATTCTGTTTTATTGCGGGTTTACACTTCAATTTTAAAAGAGATTCAGTGCATCATCCGAGCTGCTTCATAACAAATTCTACCGATTTTTCAAAATCAAGCCTGAGCTCACCCTCACTCCTTGTCAAAAACAATTTTGAAATCCCGTTTTGCTGGCCTATCTCATCAACAAGAGGTGTTCGCGCGATGATTCCAACACCAGTTTTTTCAGCAAGAGCATCGGTACCGTGACCGAATAGAAAATGTTTTTTCCCACAGTGTGGACAAATATAATATGACATATTCTCCCATATACCGATTATTGGAACATTCATCTTCTTCAAAAAATTTATAACTTTCTCGACATCTCCAAGCGCAACCTTTTGAGGTGTCGTAACGACCAATGCACCATCCACCTTGTTGTTGAAAATGCTTAATATTTCAAGAGGTTCATCTCCGCTACCGGGAGGAAAATCCATGATCATGTAATCGAGTTCTCCCCACTCAGTATCTTTTACGAACTGATCTATCAATTTGGCTTTGAGAGGGCCTCTCCATATGACAGCTTTATCCTCGCCAACTCCCGATGCGATGGTCATGAATTTGAGAGTACCAATTTCCATTGGAATGAAGTGTGTTCCATCTGTCATTATTTCTGGTTCGACGCCAAGTATTATATGATCGTTCGGCCCATGGATGTCCACATCGATGAGGCCTACTTTGTACCCGCTCAAAGCCATATCAACGGCAACGTTAACGGCAACCGTTGATTTACCAACTCCACCCTTACCGCTTGTAACCATTAAAGTTTTCATACCAGCTCCTCCAATCTATCTGGTGCAATCTTTAGAATACCATTGAGGGATTCAAGCTTCATTTCAAGAGAAGATTCCGATTTGAATATGTTGATCAATTCATCCTGATCGATCTCGTTTGTAGAGATAAGCACTTTAAGCGCTTCGACTCTTACCTTTAAAGAGTGCCCCAAAAGGCAGTCTCTTATTCGTTCATCCTTTACCCTCAACTTTCTGAAAACCTTCAGGATTTTTTCTATCACTTCTTCATCGCCATTTTCTAACTCATCGGAGATGAAATCTATGTTTTCCTTCGATGGATAAAGTTCAACGAATGGAATGACTGATAATTTCAAAGATCTTTCATCACCTTCTAAAAATTCTTCTATCACAGCAGGAACAGATTGACTTTCAATCGCCATCAAAGCCTTCAACGACGTGATCTTCAAATCGTTAGATGGATATTCAAGATATTTTAAAGCGAATTGTTCGAGCTCACTCTTTTCATTGCATGAAACAGCCGCACTTTTCAACGCGAATTTTACAGTGTCAGAAGGCAGAGACCCATTTGAAAGAATAGGTTCAAGGAGTTTCCACGTCTGATCACATGGAAATTTAGCCATAAGAGAAATTGCGCTTTCGCTTAACTTAGGATATGGAGAGTTCGCGATCTCACCAAGAACTTTTAAAGCGTTCTGAGAATGATCTACATGGATTTTGAGTGCGTCTTTTCTAACGCTGAAAGGCAATTTTATGTCATAGACGATTTCCGTCAGCTTTTCTTCTTCTACATTTTCTCCCATATCGTACAGCACTTTCATCGCTTCTAATTTCACGTTGAAGTCTTTGTCCTCGATCAGAGCTTTAACATTATCCAAAATTGCTGGACAATGGGATTTAGAGATTTTTTTGAGTATTTGAATTTTAATTGCCGAAGAGGGATCGTTCAAAAGTAAGGTTAAAAGTTCGCATCCCTCTTCTGGAAGCATGAAAGAGGCTAAATTTGAAAGCGCTTTTTTAATCCGTTCTCCTTTTTTGGTGAGAGGGAAGATCTCGTTCATCGAAAGTGGATATTCGCAGGATACAAGATAATTTATGGCTGAAATAACGGTCGCGTCCTCAATTCTTGACAGCGCGGTTTTGGCATCTTCAACGTGCCATCTATCTTTTAACCTTCTAAGTTCATCGAAGGTTATCGCAACTGTTAACCCATTCGGCGAGTTCAACCCTTCAGAGATCTTTTTGATCTCGTCGGTGATGATCCTTTCTTTAACATTTCTGAACATTTTTTTGGTTTCATACTTCATAAGGTTTCTCCCCAACCTTTTCTTCGGCTATAGGCTTTTGAACATAAAAAGGTTTTACACTTATATGATCGTAAAGATTTCGAGATTCATTGAAATTTTTTAGTGTCGCTTCGACAAGATCGTATCCTGAAATTATCGGCCCCTCTATTACTTTTGAATAAATACCGGCAATTTGTTCCTCCGAAAAGATCATTTTACCATTGAACTTTTTCAACTCTTCTGAAGGCAAAAGATCACATTGCCAGCCCTTTCCATCGAATTCAGACGCGTACCACCAGTTTTTCCTTGCCTTTCTTATCATGACAACTGGATCCGTTGATTTGAAACAATCAAAATACTTCAATCCAACAACTGGAAGTGAAAGTGAAAATGCGATGGCCTTCGCAACTGCTATCCCGCTTCTAAGTCCTGTGAAGTTCCCCGGTCCTATGACACAGCCTATAAGATCTATCTTTGAAATGGAAAGATCGTAAGAATCAAGCAATTCATCAATCTCCTTCATAAGAGTATCGGATTGCCTTTTAAGGGATTTTGATTCGGAAAATTTGATCTCCTCTCCGTACTTCAAAACTATGGTTAGCCATGATCCGGAAGTATCAAATGCTAAAAGATTCAATAAGATCACCTCAGTAAAGTATATACTAAAATTTTTCAAAAGTGAAGTGTACTTGATCAACTTCAAATATGAAAGATCGTTGACTCAAGCCTTCTGTCATTCCCAACTTGATTGGACATCCCAAATCACTGATGCCTACTCACTAATGCCTAATCACTAATGTCTAATCACTAATGCCTACTCACTAATGCCTACTCACTAATGTCTACTCACTAATGTCTACTCACTAATGCCTACTCACTAATGCCTACTCACTAATGTCTACTCACTGATGTGTTTGATCGATTTGTGATAAAATAAAAGGTAAAGAAAAGGAGAGGTGATCATTTTGTCCGAATGGTTATACTTAGGGGATGTTTCAAAGCATATTGGAGAAACTGTTAAGATCAAGGGATGGGTTTTCAATAAAAGATCGAGCGGGAAGATTCACTTTTTGCAGGTGAGAGATGGTACCGGATTCATTCAGGGTATAGTTGAAAATTCTTCAGTTG
>Ga0207433_10017218_pt1 | contig 10036 bp, 7 predicted proteins | sample YelNatPaOPGAMG01_FD_187559 | JGI IMG/M metagenome (GOLD analysis project Ga0207433, IMG submission 187559) | Hot spring thermophilic microbial communities from Obsidian Pool, Yellowstone National Park, USA - OP-RAMG-01 (SPAdes) (version 3) | ecosystem: Environmental > Aquatic > Thermal springs >... | reverse complement strand
TTGGCGAAATATTACAATGACGTCTTTAAGATGAATGTGGACCTTGAGATCGTGAAAATGGACAAATGGAATCGAGAGATGTATTACGATCAGACGGGTCTTTTGTGGAATACCCCATCTCCAAACCTGCCCGCTTTGGAACATACAATTCTGTATGAAGGGTTTTGCCTCCTTGAGGGTGTAAATGTCTCAGTTGGAAGGGGAACGGTCCATCCTTTTAAGTACATAGGTGCTCCATGGATAGACGACAGGTTATACGATGAAATGAGAAAAGTTTCGCATCCCGGAATCAGTTTCAGAAAAAGGGTTTTTGTCCCTTTAACTTCAAAGTACAAAGACAAAAGATGCAACGGACTTGAGTTCTTTGTGACAGACAGAGACAAAATAAGACCATTGGAATTGACCTTTGATCTCATTCGTCTTCTTAAGGATCTGTACAGCGATGATTTTGAGTGGGAATTTGACGGAAGATACCATTTCGATCTGTTGATTGGCGATAAAAGGTACAGAGAGGGCATTGATGAAGGAAAAAGTGGTATGGAGTTGTCGAATCTTTGGATAGATGAGGTTGAGACTTTCAAAGATATAGTTTCAAAGTATTTCATTTACGGAAGGTGATGTATGGACTTTTTGAGTGTGCTTTTGCCGGAAGAGATAAGGCGCGAAGAAAATGCGGGAAATTTTGAGATTGCCCGTAAAATGATAGAAGAAAGGCTTTCTAAAAAGTTGCCTTCACTTTTGAGAAAGAGACTTGAGTATGAACTCGAGAGGATAAAGAGGGTTATAAAAAATTATCCCTACGATGAGAAGATGGCAAGGTCTATTTTCGAAAAATCTATAAAGAATGCATCCAAAGATGAATTCGATATCCTTCTTCAAAATGGCATATTGGATTACATTTTGATCGAAAAAAACAGATTTTTTGAAAAGAGATTCATTCAAAACCTCACCTTCAGAGATGAATCGTATGCAAAAAGATATGAAAACGTTAGAAGTAATGTAAGAGAACTTATCAACAAAAGAATTCTCGAAATTTTAGATGGAGACAAACCTCAAAGGTATGATGTAAGCGCAGAGATATCTTTGACTGTGAAAAGAGACTTCAATGCAAAAATTTTACGATGTTGGCTGCCATTCCCTAAAGTTGGATATCCAATTGAAAGTGCAAAGTTAATCGAATGCGATCATGAATACAGATTTTCTTCGAATTCTGAAAATGTAACTTTGTACATGGAGGACAGACCTAAGGCCGGTACACGCTTTAAAGTCAAGTTTGAATACACCATCACAGAACAAATATCAAACGTAGATCCTTCAAAGGTTTCAACTGCTCGCATTTCAAAGTATCTCAAAGAGGTACCACCACACATAGTCTTTAGCCCTTACGTTAAAAACATAACTTCAGAGATAATTGGCAAAGAAGAAAATCCATATTTTAAAGCCAAGAGAATATACGAATGGATAACCGAAAACATAAAATACTCTTACATGCACGCATATTCAACCTATGACACCTCCCTTGTTGATTTTGCCTTATCTAATCTAAGGGGCGATTGTGGTGTCCAAGCACTGACCTTCATAACCATGTGCAGAAGTTGTGGCATACCTGCAAGATGGGAATCGGGATGGTTTATAAATCCTATAGACGCAAGCCCTCACGACTGGGCATACTTTTACGCTAAACCTTACGGATGGATGCCGGTGGATCCGTCATTTGGAGGATCAAGAGATGGCAGATTAAGAGATTTTTATTTTGGAAATTTAGATGCTTTCAGAATGATCGCAAATGAAGATTTCATGATTGGTTTCGATCCGCCAAAGCAATTCGTGCGATCCGATCCTTACGATAACCAAGAAGGAGAGGTTGAAACAGAAAAAGAGAATATCTATTACGATGATTTTGAAACAAAGATAAATGTCATTTCTTTTCAAAAATCTAATTAAGGAGGGTAAAAATGAAAAAGGTATCTGTGTTTCTCGTTTTGATCGCGATGTTGGCATTTTCTATTTTCGCCTCTAACTGGATGTTGGATCAGACAACGGGCGGGATCATGCCAACAAACAGCACCTACAAATACGGGGGGACAGTTGTAGTTGTTAATTCAGGCCTTCAGACTCCGTTTAGCATTAATCCACTCTCTCCTCAGGCTCAATTACCAATTGTGCCCGAGATTTACGAATCTCTCTTTTACATCAACACGATAAGCGGTGAGATAACACCACTTCTCGGCGTTAATTACAAATGGGAAGATAACAATTTGAAACTCGTAGTCAAAGTAAGAGACGGTGTCAATTGGTCAGATGGAGTTCCCTTTAGCGCAAATGACGTGGCCTTTACATTCAACTTGATAAAAAAGTATCCCGCTTTTGATACGAGCGGTCTTTGGAAGAATTCTGGTCTTCAAAGTGTCGAGGCTTCCAACGATACCGTTATATTCACCTTTGAAAGACAAAATACGCCTTTGTTTCTGAATATAGCCGATCAATACATAGTTCCCGAACATATATGGGCGAACATAAAGGATCCGACAACCTTTACAAATACGAATAATCCAGTTGGAACTGGACCGTTCTTGTTTAAAAGTTATTCTCCAGACAATCAAACGACGATCATAGTCAAGAATCCAAATTACTGGCTGAAGGGAAGGCCATACGTTGATGAAGTCGAGATACAAAATGTAAATTCGAACAACACAACGCTTCTTATGATGTTAAAGCATGAGGCAGACTGGGGCTCTTCATATTTTCCAGATATAATGAATATATGGGTGAATAAAGATCCACAAACAAACAAAATTTTCTGGCCAGTTAACAATTTCAACGCACTTTACCTTAACACTCAAAAATCTCCATTTGATAACCCTGTCTTTAGGAAAGCTGTTTCCATAGCCATAGACAAGAATGATCTCGAACAAAAGGCATATTTCGGAATAGGCGGGGTTGCGAATCCAACGGGTATTGTGCCGGCACAATTAAATGAATGGTTAGATCCAACCTTGACCTCTCTTGCATCGAGTCTAAATACCTATGATCCCCAGAAGGCACAGGAATTGCTTGATTCAATAGGCTTTAAAAAGAATTCCGCTGGCCAACTTACTGATCATGGGAAAGTATTGCCAACCTTTAAGATCCTTGTTGGCGCCGGCTGGACCGATTTCATAACGCAGGCTCAAATAATCTCCGAAAATCTTTCGAAACTCGGTATAAGCACTGTCATAGATCAAGCCCCATGGTCTGCGTACATTTCGTCTTTGATGAGCGGAACATACGACATGGCGATATGCTGGGGAGTATCAGGTCCAACACCGTACTACGTCTATTACCAAAGATTGAATCCCGCCTTTTCAGCCTCAAAGATCGGTGAGTCGGCCCTTTCCGACTACTCAAGGTACACAAATCCTTTGATAACCGATGCGCTTGAGATTTATGCAAGAACAAGTGATCTGAGACTGCAAAAGCAGGCCATGTACACTATAGAAAGAATAGTGCTCGACGATGTACCTTTCATTCCACTTACAAACAGAACAAACTTTTCAAACTTCAGTGCCGCCAAATTCATAGACTGGCCTTCAGATTTAAATCCATACTGTGCTGGCGGTGCAACTAATGGTCAAGGTGGGGAGATCATACTGTTGAATATTCATCTAAAATAGATATGGGGGCTATCCCCCATATCTTTGAAAAGAGGTGCGATATGTCTGAGAGAATAGAAAATCTTTTGAAATCAATGAGCAACGAGGAAAAAATAGGACAGATAATGATATGCGGGTTCGATGGCACAAGTCCTTCTCCAAATATACAAAAACTCATAAGAGAATACCATTTGGGAAATGTTATTCTCTTCAAAAGAAACATAGAAGATCCTTACCAAGTTAAAAAATTAACTTCTGAGTTGCAAAAAATCGCAAAAATTCCCCTTACAATAGCAGTTGATCAAGAAGGCGGCATAGTCACGCGTCTGACAGAGCCATTCACCGTCTTTCCCGGAAACATGGCCACAGCGGCAACAGACGATCCAAATAACGCATATCTAACCGGCCTTGTGATGGCAAAGGAAATGCGAGCGGTCGGGCTTAACTGGAATCTTGCGCCCGTCGTCGACGTGAATGATCTGCCTCAAAATCCAGGCATAGGAGTTAGAAGTTATTCGGACGATCCAAGAACGGTGGCAAGATATGCATCTGAATTTGTGAGGGGACTTCATGAAGGTCATGTTGCGGCATGTGCGAAGCATTTTCCCGGTAAAGGGCACAGCGCAAAGGATGCGCATTTTGAAATGCCCGTTGTGGACAGAGATTTAGATGACCTTGTAAGGATAGAACTTTACCCGTTTAAAGAACTCGTAAGAGACGGTATAGATTCGATAATGCCATCCCACGTTTATTATCCGGCACTTTGTGAAAACGAAAATCTTCCGGCCACACTTTCAAATGGCGTTATGACGGATTTACTCAAAAGCCAGATGAATTTCGATGGTGTAACCGTTACAGACGATCTTGAGATGGGAGGAATAACGGCAAATCTTGATCCTTCAGAGGCCGCGTGGAGGTCTTTAATGGCCGGTGCAGACATGCTCATGGTCTGTCACACCTTTGAAAAGCAGGTAAAGACCTTTGAAATTCTGATCCAGATGGTTAAATTCGGTGATATTCCAATCGAAAGGCTAAATGACGCTGTTCGGCGCGTACTGACGATGAAAGAAAATCTTGGTCTTCTCGATGGAAAGATAGTAATTGATTCAGAGATAGGATCAAAAGAAAATTCGGATATCGCATACAGTATAGCAAAAAACTCAATAACCGCTGTAAGAGATATGGATGGTTTGATAGAAAAACTTCCAAATTCAAAAGTCTTTTTGATCTTTCCAAAGGATCTCGCCCTTACAAAAGTTGAGGAAAATGCCGGTGGCATATCTGAGATAGAAAGGATATTCAAAGAAAAGGGAAAAGAAATAGAAAGTGCTTACATTTCTTCAAAGCCAAATGAGAGTGAGATGGAAGAAATCGTCAAAAAAATCAACAATTTTAACGGCATCGTCATCGTTGGTACGCTTAACGCTCATTTGATCGAGGAATGGAAAAGATTGATAGATGCAGTTATAAGTGTAAGAAATGATGATGTTTTGATTCTTGCCCTTAGAAACCCTTACGATTGTGTCATGGATGGCGTAAGAAATTCAGTAGCACTTTACAGTTATTCCAAAGTTTCTCAAAGGGCTTTCGCTGAAATGATTTTGAACGGTCAAAGATTCACTGGAAGGGCTCCGGTGAAATTATGAACAGACTTGATGAGATCTTCGACGAGGCAATACAGAATGGGACATTCCCGGGAGGAGTTTTACTCGTAGGCAATCACGAAAAGGTCCTCTTCGAAAAATCCTACGGTACCATCTCCAAAGACTCGAAAGAACCTGTTTCAATTGATACGATTTACGACCTTGCATCCATGACAAAGGTTACGGCCACAACGCCTGCCATAATGAAGTTGGTCGAGGATGGCCGATTGCGTCTCTACGATCCAGTGAGTTTGTTTTTGGACGAATTCAAAGTAGAAGAAAAAAAAGAAATAAGGATCTTTCATCTTCTCACACACACGTCTGGACTTCCTTCTTACTCTGAAGGATGGAAATACGCTCAAGGACAAGAACTGATGAAGATCATAAATTCAACTGTGCCGATAAATCTCGTTGGTGCAAAGTATCTATATTCTTGCCTTAACTTCATAACTTTAATGGAGATAGTCGAAAAAGTAACCGCTCGAAAATTCGATGAATTCACAAAGTCCGAGATTTTCAATCCGCTCGGAATGGTCCATACGACCTTCAAACCGCCAAAAAATTGGCAGATAGCACCGACATCTGAAAGAGACGGAAAAACTTTGTGCGGCAATGTTGACGATGAACTTGCCTATTATTTGGGTGGTGTAAGTGGCAACGCCGGATTATTCTCAAATGTAAGAGACCTTTACAATTACGCAAAGATGTATCTTAATCATGGTAAGCATGGTGATCGAAATATCTTTTCCAAAGAAACGATAGAGGCCTTTACGTTTGAGGCCTTCAATGACGGTCAGAATCGCAGGAGTTTGGGATGGGACATGAAAGGAATGGCCTGTTCTTGTGGTGATCTGATGACAGAGAGTGCTTTTGGCCATACGGGCTTTACGGGCACATCTATATGGATAGATCCACAAATAGACATAGCGGTTATTTTGCTTACAAACAGGGTAAACATTTCAAGAAGAGAAAATCAGGATAAAATAATAAGGTTCAGGCCCTTATTTCACAACTACATAGTTGCACACAGGAGGACTTTAAGTGAATGAAATAGATCTGCTTGTGGAGATTATTAAAAAGCCAGAAAGAAAAATTCTCGGCATGATGTCTGGGACATCTGCAGATGGCGTTGATCTGGTTCTCACCTCAGTTAAGGGATGTGGAAAATCAACAAATTGTGTCATCGAAAAGACCGGACATTTCGATTATTCAGATGATCTGAGAAAACAAATTTTAGAGTCCATGAAAGCGGACGCTTTGATGAGAGACGTATGCAGCTTGGATTTTGAACTTGGGGAATTTTTCGGAGACTGTGCCAGAAAATTTTTGGAAGGTGAAAGAATCGATCTGATAGCCAGTCATGGTCAGACCGTTTTTCACAATCCTCCAAGCAGATCAAATCATCCGTGCACCCTTCAGATCGGAGACGGTGATATAATAGCGATGAGATCTGGTGTCATAACCATCTCTGATTTCAGGATAAAGGATGTCGCAGGCGGAGGTGAGGGGGCACCCCTTGTACCGCATGCCGATTACATACTTTATTCAAGCGACACGGAATCCATAGCACTTAACAACTTGGGAGGCATTTCAAATGTAACCTACATTCCCGTTCGGGCACGCGAAGATCAGATAATGGCCTTTGATACAGGGCCCGCAAATGCTTTGATCGATCTTATAACAAGAAAATATTTTGATGTCTCTTTCGATAAAGATGGATCGATTTCTGCAAATGGAAAAGTTGATCCCGAGTTGTTTGAATCGCTTAAATCAAAAGAGATGGATTACATTCTAAAAATACCTCCAAAATCAACCGGAAAAGAAGTTTATAACGAAAGTTATCTGCCGACGAATTCTCTTAATCCTTACGATCTGTTGAGAACGGTGGTTAAATTCAGCGCATGGAGTATTTACGAATCTTATAAAATACACGTGATTCCAAAAGGCCTTGATAGGATCATCCTTACCGGAGGTGGAGCTATGAACAAAACGTTGGTCAACGATATAAGGATGTATTTCGGCAAAATACCAGTTGAGATATCAAAAGAATGGCAGTGGCGAGAAGCCGAAGCCTTTGCCGTTCTCGCAAGCGAATTGATCTGTGGTAACCATTCAAACAACCCAAAAGTTACAGGTGCCAGGTATCCGGTTTTACTTGGAAAGATCTCTTTACCTTGAGGGTGAAATTATGAAGATAGATAGAAAGAATCCTATGCCGATATATCACCAGATATACAGGGATCTCAAAGAAAGAATTGAAGGAGATCTGATCTCCGGAGAGTATCTTCCATCCGAAGATGAATTGGCAGATCAATATGGTGTGAGCAGACTTACCGTAAGGCAGGCCTTAAAAAATCTCATGGAAGACGGAATAATAGAAAAACAAAGGGGAAAGAAATCTAAGATAAAAGAGATAAAAAACATCGAAAATTTATCCCAATTGAAAGGTTTCACACAAGATGCGATACTTTTGGGTCATACTCCGTCTTCGGTAGTGCTTGCAAATAAACTTATCAACGTTCCGGATCAGGCTTTCGATAAATTCAAAATTCCAAGAGGATCCAAAGTTATCTTTCTTAACAGATTGAGATTGCTTGATGGAATTCCGTACGCGATAGAAATGGCTTACATAAATGTGTCCATCGACGTTAAGCTGTTGGATATTCTCGATATGGATATGTCAAAATCCTCACTTTATGCTTTTTTCAAAGATGAAGTCGGCCTTAAATTGGAGTATGCGGATGAAACGATAGAAGTTGTGCAGGCAAACTCTGAAAACACAAAATTGCTTGGAATACAAAGCGGAAATTGCATATTGCTGCGAAATAGATTCACATATACGCACGATGGCCAATGTATCGAGTACGTTCAATCGTATTATCGTGGAGATAAATATAAATTCAACATACGCATAAGATCATAAGGAGGGCAGATGAAAGCAATAGGAATAGATGGAGGCGGATCGAAAACAGATTTCTGCCTTTACGATGAAAGTGGAAAGGTATTAAACAGGTTATTATTGGATGAACCTTCAAATTATCATTTGGTTGGAATTGACAAGGTAAAAGCCGTTATATCTGAAGGAATTAAAAAAGTTTCACAAAATTATTCCTTTGATGTCGTCGGGGCAGGTTTAAGCGGAGTAGACAGAGAGGCAGACAGACAGAAGATAATTTCTGTTTTCAAAGAACTCGGCATAAAAAAATTTTTCATACAAAATGACGGCGTTGCAGCCCTTTGGGGTGCAACGGGCGGTGTGGGTATTTTAGTCATAGGTGGTACAGGATCGATAGTGATAGCAAGAAACGCAGAGGGCGAGATAAACAGATCTGGGGGATGGGGATACGCTTTCGAAGAATACTGCGGCGGTTATTGGTTTGTCACGAAGGCGATAAAGGCCTTGCTCGATCACAAAGACGGTCTTGAAATAGGATCGATACTTGAAAAAAAGTTGATTGAATTCTTCGAAGTTGAAAAGGTGGAAGATTTGATCTACCTTTACTATTCAGGAAATTTCGATAAAGCCAAAATATCTTCGGGATCTAAAATAGTGCTTGAAGCGGCTCGAGAAGAGGATGAAGTTGCCATGAATATTTTAAAAGTGGGACTTGAGAATGTCATGAAAATGATAGGAGTACTCGATAAACGTTCCAAATTTTCAGGAAAATTCGTCTTTTCTTACACCGGAGGGATATTTAAATCGGAATATTTCTTAAAAAGATTCAAAAGGGTCTTTGAAATCTACTTCCCTCAATCTACCTTTACAGATCCCAAATTTGATCCGTCCGTCGGGGCAGCCATGATGGCAATTCACGAAGAGAGGTTAAACGGATGACAAAAACAGAATTTCTTGACATGGTTGATCGCATCATCGGAGATAAAAGACTTTTCTTTTATGGCTTTGAAATTTCAGAAGAGAGAGAAAAATTGATCGTCAACGGCTTTATAGACACTCATGATTCTATCGGTTTGATCTCAAAAAATGCTGAAGATCTTATCTTGCAGGTAAAAGTTCTTGAAGACATGATACCACCTGCCTTGGCCTTTGGAATGGTTATAATCCCCGTTACAGACATGAGAAAAGATCCAAGATTTCGAACGGAAAGAATTCATCAGTTGATCTTCGGAGAATTTGTGAAAGTTCTAATCCTTGAAAATGAATATGCTCTTGTCAAAGATCTGAGAACAGGTTTTATCGGCTATGTTCAAAGATCCCATGTGATATTTTTTTCAATCGATGCCATGAACGAGATCAAAAGCAAAGGATCTCAAATAGTCGTAAGCGAAAGGTTTTCAAACATAGAAATCGACGATCGCAAAACTTTCGTTCCCTTCGGAACCAAATTGTTCGCGATAGAATCCGGAAAATTCTGGCATGCCTTTTTGCCAAATGGCGATACCGCCAAAATACCATTGAATGACGTTTCGGAAAAACCTGTTTTTGATGACATCAAAAAGAAATGGTCTCTCTTTTTAGGAACTCCTTATCTTTGGGGAGGCGCTTCATCTTACGGTTACGATTGCTCCGGATATGTGGGAAGACTTTACGATTACGCTGACATTCAAATACCCAGAGATGCGGATCTGCAGCAGAATTTCTGCCGCAAAATAGAGGAAAAAGAGTTGAAATTCGGAGATCTCATCTTCTTTCCAGGTCACGTTGGGATGTACATAGAAAACGGCAATATGGTTCATGCCAATCTTACTCAAGGAGGAGTTGGCGTCTCGCAAATTTTGAATCCCAAAAACAGATACGAAGAG
>Ga0207433_10017216_pt1 | contig 10036 bp, 10 predicted proteins | sample YelNatPaOPGAMG01_FD_187559 | JGI IMG/M metagenome (GOLD analysis project Ga0207433, IMG submission 187559) | Hot spring thermophilic microbial communities from Obsidian Pool, Yellowstone National Park, USA - OP-RAMG-01 (SPAdes) (version 3) | ecosystem: Environmental > Aquatic > Thermal springs... | reverse complement strand
CCTTGCCATGGCACTCGGAGGAACGAGCGAATAGAGCACCACTTCGACGACGAGGAGCGGGATCTGCGACAGGAGGCCGATAAGGAAAAACGTCCGGAAGTTTCTCCGGAAGAGGAGGAAGGTCGCCTCCAGGACGCCTGAGAACGTGAGTGTGAGCGGCATGGCTGGGCGAGGTCCCTCCACCTGTCCCGGACGTGTCCTCCATTTTAGCGGATCGTTCCGCCGAAGAGTGGGACGTGAAGGTCGTCCGTCGTCAGGGCGTCCTGGCGGGGCCCGGAATGGGGACGCTCGAAGCGCACCTGTCCCTCGGGCGGAGACATAGGGTGCGTCGGGGTCCCCTCATGCGATTGGCGCTCACGATGATCGTGAGGAACGAAGAAGCCCATCTCGGCACCTGTCTCGATTCCGTGAAGGCCCTGGTCGACGAGATCGTGGTGGTCGACACCGGCTCGACCGACGGCACCGTGGCCATGGCTCGGAGTCTCGGCGTCCTCGTCCTCGAGCGGCCGTGGCACGACGACTTCGCCTGGGCGAGGAACGAGGCCCTCCAGGCGGCTCGCTCTGACTGGGTGCTCGTGATGGATGCCGACGAACGGTTCGAGGGCCGACCCTCCGAGGTGCGGAAGGTTCTTCGTAAGAAGGGTGTCGTGGCCCTCGAGGTCCCGATTCTGTCGCATCTGGTGGGAGCCGAGCACATGCATAGCGCCATTCGACTCTTTCGTCTGGCGCCCGGCGTGCACTTCGAACGGCGTCTCCACGAACAGGTGCTGCCGTCGATCGCCCGCACCTTCCCCGGGGGACGGGTGGCGAGGGCGCCGTTCCGGCTCATTCACCTCGGCTATCGGGAGGACGAGGTCAGGAGGAAGGGGAAACACGAGCGCAACCTGCGCCTGGCCGAGGCGGAGGTCGCGGCGCATCCGGAGGACGCCTTCGCCTCCCTGAACGTCGGGGTGGAGTACATGGCGTCGGGAGACGCCGAGAGGGCGGTCGCGGCATTTGAGAGATCCCGCGCGCTCATCGTCACGCCAGAGCACTGGCACAGCCGCCTCTATAAGATCGAGGCCCAGGCCCTCCTCGCCCTCTCCCGCAGGGAGGAGGCCACAGCCCGGATCGACGAAGGCATCGGCCTCTTCCCGACGTTCACGGATCTCTACTTCATGAAGGGTGTCGCCCTCTACGATGCGGGCCAGCTCGATGAGGCCTCCCGCCTCTTCCGGCGCTGCCTCCGGATGGGTCCGGCCTCCACGCCGCCGCACGACGGTGTGGACCCCTATCTCGGGACGGCCGCACCGCTCTACATGCTGGGAAGGATCGCCCTCGATCGGGGAAGATCGGCGGAGGCCTTCTCCCTTCTCGAGAAGAGCCTCAGGAGAAGGCCCGACTCCCTGGAGGCCATCGAATCGCTGGTCCGCTCCGCGATGATGACCGGGCGTGACCTCGCAGAGATCGCCGCCTCCTCCCCGCCACCGGACCCGCTGGCCCTGGGGGCGGTGCTCTTCCGCCTTGGAGATCCCACCCACGCCCTCCAGGCCTTCGAGAGTTCCGAGAAGCTCTACCCATCGCTCCCGGCGGAGCACCATCTCGTCGTCGCCGCCTGCCACCTCCGTCTCAACCAGGTGGACGAGGCGGAGATGCGGGTGGCTCTCGCGGGGGATCCGGGGGGGTTCGGGGCGCGGGCCTTCATAGCCGACGCCCTCCGCCTGAGGCAGGGCCGCCTATCCCGCGAGGAGGCGAAGGCGGCGTACCCCGCCTCCCATCCTTTCTGGCTCCTCACCGGAGAGAGCGGCGCTCCCAAAGGGTCGTAGCAGGAAAGAACGGGGATCTGTGGCTTCGAGGATCCGGGCTGCCCAGGCTCGGGCACCTCCCGGTTTCCCGCCGGGGAACCGCAGGATTTCTCAGCCGATCCCTCACATCACGGGTCCCGAAAAGAGCTCCTCGACAAGGACGCCGTAGGGGATGGGGAGCACGGCGATCCCGGTCTGGGTGAAGGCAGAGTCCAGAAGGTTGGCCTGATGGCCCGGATCGCTCTCCAGGTTGATCAGCGCTCGCTCGATGCTTCCGGCCTCGGCGATATTCTCAGCGCCCATCGACTGAGCCTGATACCCGGCCTGGATCTCCATTTGGAAGGGAGACCCGAGGTCCGGGCTCACATGAGCCACGTAGCCGAGCCGCACCATGTCTTGAGCCTTCTCCAGGGCCAGGGCGTCGAGGGTGGCGTTACTTTCAAGGGAGCCCTTACCCATCTGGGCGCGGTAGGCGTTCACCATGCTGAGGAACTGCGCGGCCTGACCGGTGAGGCTCGCGCCTCCGCTCCCTATCCCTGTCGACCCCGTGTCGGAGGATGTGCCCCCCCCGGATGAGGATGTCCCCACACACGGGGCCCACCAGCCGCATGCCGGCATGGAGCTCGTCGATGTTGTGAGAGGTCCCGAGGGCACTGTGGTCGTCGTCCCAGGGGGGATGGGGGACGTCTGGACGGCGGAGGTCTCCGAGCCGCACACATAGACCGAGGAGGAAGGGGCCACAGGACGGCAGACCACCGTGCTCCCTCCATCAGAGGCCGCCAGGGCGGCGGAGGGGCCGAGGAAGAGAGGTGTGGTGAGAAAGAGTGACCCGGCCAGAAGGAGAGGTGCTGCACGGCGCATCGCGAGAACGATCCCTCCTTGCCGGCCACTCTATCGGGGAAGCCGGAGTCGGTGCAAGGCGGGAATCCCGGAAGGAACCTTCTCCACTGGTGGGCACATCCTTCATACCCAGCAACTTTCGCTCACGCGCCGATTTCGGCACGGATGGTACCTTTCCCCAGATGGCAGGCCCCACGGCTGGGAGATCCCCGAACCGTCGGCCCATGAGATGCGAGGGCGGCGCAGGATCCGGGCACGGCTCCCACCTCACCCCAGACCTCCTGAACCAGCCGCCCGCGCCGGCCAGGCACGTCCAGTTCCGACCATCCCAGACGGCTCCGATGTCGCCTCCACGGCTCACGAAGAGGGGCGGCCCCTCATGCCACTCGGTTCCGAACCACATTCCCGGACGGGGGGAGAAGGGGATCAGGCGATCCACGGGCCCCACGGGGCCCCTCGCGAGAAGAAGGGGGTCTGGGCCCCCCAGAAGCCAAAGATGCGTGAGGGGCGGAGCCCGAAGCCGCCCCAGGGAGAGCCGTCCGCTCCCCTCGTCCCAGGTGAGGATATGGGCCTCTCCACGGATGACGAGTCCCACGAGGTGAGGAGATCCATCTTCCTGCCCCCACACCGCCACATCCTCGGGAACCGCGCCGATCCCCACCGACGTGGCCGACCGCCGTCCCTGGAGGATGAGGGTCCCGTTTTCAAGAGCGGCGGCGAGACATGCCGTGTCTCCTTCCGCCGCCACGACGCCTCCAAAAAGCTCCCGGTCCGGTCGCCTCGGGTCAAGGCGGGAGAGGCGCCCGTCGGCCGACAGGACGATAAGTTCCGGCCCAGGGCCAAGAGTCATCCCGACCGGACGGCCATCCCCTCGGAGACGGGTGCCCCTCCACTCGAGGACAAGTCCTTTTGGCGTCGCCTCCGCCACGAGAGCCATGGATGGGAAGAAGACCCTTTCGACCATGAATCCTGCATCACCTTACGTAATCACTCGACATAGAACGTGGATGAACCGAGAGAGGAGGCTTTCCCGTGCCCGATCAGCCCACCCCAGGCCCCTGTCCCTCCACCGGATGTCCCCCGCCCACCGAGATCGACTGCATCATGGTGACGAAGCTCTACGACTTCTGCTTCCAGCAGGACACCCTTCAAAACGTCTGCGCCACCATCTCCGAGACCTGCACCGGTGCCACGACCGCCAGCTGCACGGTTGTAGCCGATTGCGTGTTCGTCAGCTCCACGCCGTCGTCCGTCTCGGGGTTCGTGGATGCCACCTTCGCCATCGCCGCCACGGTGACGTTCACCACCACGGTTGACACGACCACCTGCACCTCCACGACCACAGCCACCTTCACGAAGACCGTCACGCTCTGCGGCCCCGCGGGGACGACTCAGACCTGCACCGTCCTGAGCGCCAACTGTACGGCTCCCGTGATCATCGACGGCACCGTCTGCACATCGGTGATCATCTGCGCCACCTACCAGTCGAGCGCCTATGTCTCCATCCTGGTTCCGACCTACGGCTTCTGCACGCCCGCCCCCTGTACGACGCTGCCGAGCCCTCCCTGCCCGCCGTCGTCCCTCTTCCCTCCCCAGTGCACCTGAGCGCTCAAGGAGATGGGCCCTGATGCCGGAGAGCGAGCTGCCAAGATGGCAGCTCGCTCTTTCTTCTCCGGCCCGGCGCTGCATCTACCGGCCCTTGGACGGCCCGCACTTGAGGCACGGGAACGCCGTCGTCTTCGGCATCGTGAGGAGGGTGGTGGGCGGCCGTGTGGACACGCTGTTCGCCGGTCGCAGATCCGGTAGCGCCTCAGGCCGGGTGGGCCTCTCGAAGGTCCAGAATTTCGGGTCCGCGCCAGGAGCGGTCGGAGGCCGCACGAAGCCGGCCATATCCGGCAGTGACGAGGCCACGATCAACGAGACACGTGGCCGAGAGGGGACCCGTGAGGCCCCGCCGACTCCGCCGGCGGGACGGGGCTCGGGGTTCGAGGCCGCCAGAAGACGCATTCCTCCCACAATCGGTCGGTTGTCCCGGTTGCGGTCCTTCTTTGAGCCCTTTCCGGACTGAGTCTGCGTGGAGAACGGTCGGACCATGCGATCGATGAATCGGGACATGTGAAGTCCTCCCCTCGACCGGGCCTGCCCCAGCCTATTCCCGTGAGCGGGAGGTGTGCGTGGTCGCATCGTTCTTTTCTCGCCTCTCCAGGGAAGGCAGCGGCTCGCAGACGATTTTCTTCACCTTCCAGATGAGGATGGATCACACCACGAACAAAATTCCCGCCAGGCCGAAGAGAATGCGGTATCCGCCTGTGACTCCCACGGCGGGAATGACGGCGAGGGCAACGAGCGCTCCGAGCCCTGAGGAAACCAGCTGGGCACCGGTCGTGGAGATCCCCCAGAGCCCCATGTCCTTGGCGGTGCCGCTTTGGTCGGGGAGGGCGTCGACGGCGAGGGCCCAGTCGACCGCCGTATCCAACCGCAAAGAGAGCGGCGGCGATGTATGCCGTCGTCATCGAATGGCTCATGACAAAGAGGGGGGCACAGAGCCCCTGAAGGATGCCTGCGGCGAAGACAAAGATCCGTCGCCTGCCCGACCTGTCGGAGATGTGGCTCGCCACGAGCACGGTGGTGGCTCCGGTCATGGAGAGGATGATGAGAAGGAGGAACACCTGGGTCTTGGCGTCCGGCACCTTCAGGAGGTACATGCCCACGACGGACTGGACCCGGGCCGGGTACACGATGAGGAGGAGTCCGGTCCAGAGGATGTTGTTCGGAAACCACAGGAGACCCAGGGCGAACTGGTTCCAGGTGGAGAGTCGAGGCCTCCCGGGCCAGCCGAGATAGGGAGATTCGGCCGAGTGCGCCAAGCGACGACCCCTTCGCGGCGGGACATCCCATCCGGTCGCGGGCGATCCCTCCCGCCTTTGTTCAAGGGGGAGTCCCGCATCGCATGTGGAATGTCTCGGGTGTTGCCCTTAAGGAGCGCTCTCTTGGACAAAATCTGGATCATTGGCGACGGCGTCGAGCTTCATACGTGGGATACCGACGATGCGGCATCCCTCGCCCGCCTCGTCCAGGAGAACCAGGAGCACCTCGGTCGCTTCCTCCCCTGGGCGAGGCCCGGCTACGGGCGCGAGGACGCCCGGGCCTACATCGACCTCGCCCGGAATCAGATCAAAGAAGGGTCCGCCTGGGCCTGGGGAATCTGGGCCGACGGGACCCTCTCAGGCGGCATCGGCCTGAACAACATCGATTGGCTGAACGGTACGGCCAGCATCGGCTATTGGATCTCCCGGGACACCGAGGGCAGAGGCGTCGTCACGAAGGCCTGCCGGGCGATTTTGGACCGTGCCTTCAAGGAGATGGGCCTCGAGCGGGTGGACATCCGGGCGGAGCCCCAAAACACCCGGAGCCGGAGGGTCCCCGAGCGACTGGGATTCAAGGAGGAGGGCACGCTCCGCCACGTTGTCCACTGGCCCGGCCCAGCAGGACGCTTCGTCGACCACGTCGTCTACAGCATCCTGAGAGACGAGTGGCTCGACGGGGACCGGCCCCGAGGTCCTTCCGCTACTCGAGCGGGAGCTCGGTGATAATGGCTCGGAGTGGGCGTCCGCTTCTCTCTCCCCGCTGCTTCGCCACCCGGTAGAGAGCCATCCCGAGGAGCACAGCGACGGCGACCTGGAAGATCGGCTGGAAGACGAACGACGTGTTCGGCACGACGAGAACGCTCGAGACCAGAAGCACCGCCACGACCAAGGCTGCAACGGCTGCGACGACGATCCCCCAGCCAGCGGTGATCTTCTGGGCCCACTCGACGTCTTTGAAGCGCGGGCTCCACTTCGCCACCAGGAGTCCGATGGCGAGGACACCTAAAACCGCCAGGATGCTGAATGATCGGATGATCGTCCCGACGGACCAGGCGACCGTGGAGGACTCGACGCAGAAGACCGACCCGATCAGGGCGACGAGGAAGAGGGCGGCGTTGGGCGTCCTCCGCTCGGATGTCTTCACAAACGTCTCTCCGAACAGACCGTCCTCCGCCCAGGCGAAGGCCAGGCGGGAGGTCGCCATGAGCTGGGGCAGAAGGGTCTTCCCGACCACCACGGCGACGATGAGGTCCAGGACGACCCCCACGGCATGGGGCGCCACAAGCCCGATCACAGCGGGGGTGGTGGCGTAGGCAGACCCGCCGTGGGCGATGAGAGTCCCGAGGGCCCACCAGGGCGCCACGTTGAAGACGGCCAGGGAGACGGCACTGAAGAGCAAAATGGCGGTGATCCAGGCCAAGAAGATGCCTCGGGGCACAGTCTTTCCGGCTTCGACGGCCTCTCCGCCGAGGGTCGGAGCCGAATTCAGGCCGCCATAGGCAAACACGAAGAGGGTGCAGGTCGAGACGAACTGCCCGAAGCTCGGGGGCGGTGACGTCTTCGGGGCGACGAGGGGCATGCCGGACGCGGCGGAGGCAGCCGTCAGGAAATGGGACGAGGGGGTCAGGAGCCCGTAGCCGACGATCAGAAGGGCTGTCACGACCACCAGGGCGAAGAGGATCTGGACCAGGGCTCCAAAGGTTCCGATGCCCCTTGTGTGGATCCAGTAGACGGTCCATATGGCGGCGAGGCCGATGACGATGTGCCCGAGGGTTGTGAGGACGGCGTTCCCGCCGGACGTCCATCCGGCGGCCAGAAGAGCATCACCCAGAAACGTTCCGAAAGTGAAGGCGATGACGCCGACGGCCGAGGTGAGTCCGACCCACCACAGGAAGTTCACAACAAAGGAGACCGGCAGACTGAGCGTCCGCCCGATCCAGACATAGGCCGAGCCCGCCCGTGGCATGTAGCGCGAAAATCGCATGTACAGGACGACTTTGGGAAGGAGCAGGAACCCCGTCACGAACATGGCCAGCGGCACCAGGCCCTCGACGAGCGGGTAGACGCCGAGCGACTGGGTCGCCACAAAATTGATCCCTGAGGCGTACTCCTGGGAGACCGCGGACGCCATGACAGCGAGAACGCCAACGGCCTTGGCCAATCGGTAGGTCTCACTTCGCGCTGGCGGGGTCAGAGCCATCCCTCCCACCTGTCGTCACCACAGTATACGGTTGAGAGATGCTCGCGAAGCCCACATGCCCGGACGGCCCGATGGTCTGGACCAGGGACGGGAAGCCGGGGCGGCTGGACGGACTCCCCTTCCTCGCACCCAGATCCGCATCCAAGAAGCAGGAGCCGACGAAGAGCCGGGCCTCGACCTGAACCTCCACACGGCTAAAGCCGGGGGGGTCCGAGGGGAATACCGCCGCCTCTCCCGGCCTCTCGCCATCCCACTCAGATGAGCAGGACGCTACAACATCCCGAGCCTCGGCTTTGGCTGTCCCCCTTCTGCGGACGACCGGCTCCGCCTCCGGGGACTCACCCCGAAGCCTTCCGCTCGCAGGTTCTGTGGCTTGGCTCCACGCGGCCCGCAGGAGCGGTTCGACACCCGACCAGAACTCGCGCGCCCGGTCGGTTTTTGGTCATATGGCGGAGGGGGTGGGATTCGAACCCACGAGGGCATCGCTGCCCCAACGGTTTTCAAGACCGTCTCCATAAGCCGCTCGGACACCCCTCCGAATGGCTTTGGAATCACAATGCGCTCTATTATAGCACCGCTCCAGGACCCGCGCCGATCCTCGGCATGTCCGACAGGTACCTCCGGAGCACCTCCGGGACGGTGATCGTGCCGTCCTTCTCCTGGTAGTTCTCCACCACGCAGGCCCACGTCCGCCCGACCGCCAGTCCCGAGCCGTTCAGCGTATGGGCGAAGCGCACCTTGCCATCCGCGTCGCGAAAGCGGATGCCCGCGCGTCTTGCCTGGAACGCCTCGAAATTCGTGCAGGACGAGATCTCTCGGTAGGTCCCGGTTCCGGGGAAGTATGCCTCGAGGTCATAGGTCTTGGCCGAGGCGAAGGTCATCTCTCCCGTGGAGAGGAGCTGACGCCGGTAGGGTATCTCAAGAGCCTCAAGGACCTCTTCCGCATCGCGGGTTAGCTTTTCCAGCTCGTCGTAGGACGTGTCGGGACGGGTGATCTTGACCAGTTCTACTTTGTCGAACTGGTGATTTCGAATCAGACCGCGGGTGTCCTTCCCGGCCGCCCCCGCCTCGGATCGGAAGCAGGCTGTATAGGCACAGTACTTCCTCGGGAGTTCGCCCAAAGGGAGGATCTCATCTCGGTGGAAATTCGTGACGGGGACCTCCGCCGTCGGGATGAGGAAGTAACCGTCCGTCGTCTGGAACATGTCCTCTTCGAACTTCGGGAGGTTGCCGGTCCCAAAGGCGCTCTGGCGGTTCACGAGGTAGGGGGGGATGAGTTCCTCGTAGCCGTGTTGGCGAGTGTGGAGGTCCAGCATGAAGGCGATGAGCGCTCGCTCGAGCCTAGCCCCGTCGCCGCGGAGGAAGGCGAAGCGGGGTCCGGCCACCTTCCCAGCCCGCTCGAAATCGATGATGCCGAGGGCCGTCCCGACCTCCCAGTGGGGCTTCGGTTCGAAGGCGAAGTCCCGAGGCCTGCCGACCCGCTTGATCTCCTTGTTGGCCTCCTCGCCGCCGTCCGGGACGGAGGGGTCCGGGATGTTCGGGAGCTGGGCCACGAGTGCCGTCATTTGAGGCTCGACGCCCTCGAGGTAGTCCTCGAGTTCCTTGATGCGCTCTCCCACCCCCCGCATCTCGGCGACGGCCTGCTCGGCATCTTCCCCCACGCGCTTCATCCTTGCGATCTCCGCGGAGGCGGCATTGCGTCTCGCCCTGAGCGACTCGACCTCGGCGAGGATCTCCCGCCTCTTCGCGTCCAGATCGAGGATCTCTTCGACCCCCGTGGCGCCCTTGCGAGCTAGACCTTTCACGAAGAACTCCGGATCCTGGCGAATGGCCTTCACATCGTGCATCTGGACCCGCCTCCCCTCAAAACAGAAAGAGCCCGTCCCCTAAGGGACGAGCCAAGCTCGCGGTACCACCCTCGTTGGCCTCGGATGAGACCCTCTCGATGCCCGTATCGGGGGCCACGCCCGGTTCTGCACCGGGACCTCCGGAGTGGACGGACCACCTGATCGCCGGGCCGGCTCCCACCTCATCCGGCCTCTCTCGACGGCTTTCGGCGCTCTGCTCCCTCATCGGCGTCGGTGCCATCGTAAGGGCTTGGACCGAGCCTGTCAACTTCGCGACGGCTCTGAAAGGCCGTCAGGAGGCGGTGAGCGGCAACACCGTCTGGGGTGTCACCTGTGCCAAGAGGAGGCCTCAGGGGATCGCTCCCGATCCCCGGCAGGGGCGGCACGAACCAGCAGGCGCCCGACTTGCCGGATCGGGGCGGTTCTGCACAGCCTACCGGGGGGATGCCGCTTCGGAGCGGACGAAATGCTCGAGGAAGTAGGTGTGAAGCCGGGTGT
>Ga0207433_10017215_pt1 | contig 10037 bp, 6 predicted proteins | sample YelNatPaOPGAMG01_FD_187559 | JGI IMG/M metagenome (GOLD analysis project Ga0207433, IMG submission 187559) | Hot spring thermophilic microbial communities from Obsidian Pool, Yellowstone National Park, USA - OP-RAMG-01 (SPAdes) (version 3) | ecosystem: Environmental > Aquatic > Thermal springs >... | reverse complement strand
CGGACCTGGAGTATTTTCTCAAGGCGATTGCCGGCATAGACTATGTGCATATGCTGGAGTTCGCTCCCACAGAAGATCTTTTAAATGGCTATAAGGCAAAAAAAATAAGCTGGGCGGAATACGAAAGGGAATATGCCCGCATCCTTGATGCCCGCCAGACCCAGCTTAACCCCAGCCTCTTCGCCAGCGGATGCTTATTGTGCAGCGAGCCCTCGGCCGCGCATTGCCACCGGCGATTGCTCGCCGAATATTTGGCGGCAAGAATCGAGGGGTTGAAAGTAGTTCACCTTTAGTTGTAGTTGAGCGGTCAGGCTGCGCGGCAAGGCGCATGAATCAGCCGTTTTTAACAACTTTTACCGCGCACACTTTATATTCATAGGTGCTGGTGACTTTGTCCGCCGCGTCGTTGGTCAGCCGGTTGGTCGGGCAGGATGCGTAGTGGAACGACATCCAGACCACTCCCGGCGGAACAATGTCGGTTACCCAGGCCCGGCTAATGACCGCGCCCCGCCGGGACAAAACCGATACCTGATCGCCTTCTTTTATGCCAAGCGGCGCCGCGTCATCGGGGTTGATCATTATTCGTTCATCGGGCCTGTGCCCGGTCAGGGCAGCGCAGTAAGGATGCGTGGACGCATTGTAGTGGTACAGAATGCGGCCGGTCGTAAGAAGGAGCGGATACTTTGCATCAGGCGCCTCCGCCGGCGGCTGGTACTTGGTCGGGACAAAGCAGCCTGTGCCGCGGGAAAACCGCCCGCCGGCGTGAAGGAAGGGAGTGCCGGGATGGCTGCTGTCCAAAACCGGCCACTGCAGCCCCGCCGCGTCGATGCGGGCATAGCTCACGCCGGCATAGATGGGGCTTAGCGCGGCAATCTCCGCCATGATGTCTTCCGGGTGGCGGTAATTCATTTGATAGCCCATCCGGCGGGAAAGATCGATAATGATTTCCCAGTCCGGCCGGCTGTTTCCCACTGGCGGGATCGCCTTCCGCACGCGCTGGATGCGCCGCTCGGTATTGGTGAATGTGCCGTCCTTTTCGGCGAAGCTTGATGCCGGCAAGACAACGTCGGCGAGCTTCGCCGTTTCCGTTAAAAAGAGGTCCTGCACCACGAGAAACTCGAGGCTGCTTAGCGCTCTCTCCACATGCCCGGCATTCGCGTCGGTAAGCGCCGGATTTTCGCCCATAATGTACATGGCTTTTAGGTTGCCCCAAGCAGCGGCGTCGAACATTGCCGGAATCGTGAGGCCGGGGGTCTCGGGCACGGGGCGGCCCCAGGCCTGGGAGAACTTTTCCCGGACTTTGGGGTTGTTTACCTTTTGATAGCCTGGCAGCACATCCGGCAGGGCGCCCATGTCGCAGGCCCCCTGGACGTTGTTCTGCCCCCGGAGCGGATTGACGCCGGAAGACGGCTTGCCGATATGCCCGGTAAGCATCGCCAGGTTTGCCAGGGTCATGACATTGTCGGTGCCGGTAATGTGTTCCGTGATCCCCAGGGTATAAAATATCGCCGCCCGCTCCGCCTGCGCATACAGTTTGGCCGCCTTAAAGAGCGCGTCGCGGGGCACACCGGTGATTTTCTCCACCACTTCCGGCGGGTATTCGGCGGCGTTGGCCGCCATTTCTTCAAAGCCGGTGGTATGTTTGGCGATAAAAGCCTTGTCTTCCCAGCCGTTGGCGATAATGATGCTGATAATGCCGTTGATGAGGGCGATATCCGTGCCCGGTTTCAGGCGGAGCCAGACATCGGCCCGCTTGGCGAATTCCGTCTTCCGCGGATCGGCGACGATCATGGCCGCGCCTTTTCGCAAAGCTTGCCGCATCTTGGCCCCGATTACCGGATGGGCTTCCGGCGGATTGGAGCCAATGAGAAACATGACCTGGCAGTCCGGTATTTCGCTGATGGAGTTTGTCATTGCGCCTGAGCCGAACGATGTGGCCAGACCGGCCACCGATGGGCTGTGTCAGGTCCGGGCGCAGTGATCGATGTTGTTGGTGCCGATCACCGCGCGGGCGAATTTTTGCATCAGGTAGTTTTCTTCATTGGTGCAGCGGGCTGAACTCATGATGCCAATGGCGTCCCCGCCATGGGCGGCTTTAATGCTTCCCAGCCTTGCCGCTATGAGATCGAGCGCTTCGTCCCAGGAAACCTCGTGAAAGGCGCCGTCCCTTTTCACCAGAGGATTGGTGAGGCGCTGCGGGCTGTTGATGAAATCCATGCCGAACCGGCCTTTGACGCAAGTCAGGCGGCCGTTGACCGCGCTGTCCGGGTTGGACGTTATTCCAGTCACCATGTTGCCGGTTACATTTAGATCAAAATTGCAGCCCACGCCGCAGAAGGGGCAGGTGGTCTTTACCCGGCGTTCGGGACATGGCGCCTCTTGCCTTGTCTTTTCCGTCAGGGCGCCGGTCGGACAGACGGATACGCATGCGCCGCAGAAAACGCAATCCGACTGGGCCAGCGAGACATCAAAAGCAGGCGCGATTTCCGCGGCGAAACCCCGGCGGGTCCATTCAAGATTGTTGCAGCCCTGCAGATCTTTGCAGGCCTGGACGCAGCGGCCGCAGAGAATGCATTTGGCCGTGTCCCGGATGATGAAGGGGGTGGCGGCGTCGACAACCTGGCGGCGCATCTCGCCCTGGTACGGAAGCGAAGCATAGCCGTATTCAGCAGCCAGGCGCTGCAGCTCGCAGCTCATGTTCCGGCTGCACCCGAGGCAGTCTTTCGGGTGATTGGCCACCAATAGCCCGATGATCATCCTGCGCGCCTCGCGCACCGCCTGTGTCTGGGTCCGGACGACCATGCCGTCGCTGATCGGATACACGCAAGAGGCAACCAGGTTCCGGACGCCTTCGACTTCCACCACGCAAACGCGGCAGGCTCCCTCGGGCGTCAAGTCGGCGAGGTAGCACAGGGTCGGAATTTTTATTCCCGCTGCTTTGGCTGCCTGAAGGATAGTCATCCCGGGCTGCCCTTGGACGGGCTGCCCGTCAATGATTAAGTTGATCAACTAATATCACCGCCATTTTTCGGTCATATGAAAAGAAGAGATCGGCCCCAAAAGCTGTGCCCGCGGCGTCTACAGCGACACCGGCACCAGTGAAAAGGTTTCGGCATCGATCAGGCCCATGTCTGTCAGCTTCAGCGCCGGAATAACCGGCAAGCTCAAAAAGGCCAAGGTAAAAATGGGGTCATATTCCGGCTTTACGCCCAGTTGCCGGGCGATGGACCTGAGGCCGGCCAGTTCTGTCTCCACAGTGTAAATGTCCTGATCAGACATCAGGCCGGCCAGCGGCAGCGGGAAAGATTTAAGCACCCGGCCATTTTTTACGATCGCAATTCCGCCCTGCATCCTTTCGATTTCCCGCGCGGCGAGCAGCATGTCCGCATCGTTGGCGCCGATCACGATCAGATTATGGGAGTCGTGGGCCACCGTGGAGGCGATGGCGCCGGAGGTGAGCCCCAGGCCGTGGACCAGGCCGGCGGCCGCATGGCCGGTATGGTTGTGGCGTTCAAACACGGCCAGCTTCAGGATGCCGGCTGCCGGGTCGGGCATGAACTCGCCGTTGGCCGCCGGCACATCGAGGATTAATTTCCGGGTCACGATTTGATGCGGCACCAGGCCAATGACCCGCGCTTTTCCCGACCGGGCGGGGATTTTCAGCTGGGCTGGGTCAATGGGTTTAAGCCGCACGGTATTGCGGACGCGGGCGTCCGCCGCGGCGTCATGTGCCTCCCGGCCGGCAAACAGCGGTTTGCCGTCTTCGGCAACGATGCGGCCGGCCTTTATGACCAGGGATGGGCGCCAGCTCTTCAGGTCGTCGAATACCAGGACATCGGCGGCAAAGCCAGGGGCAATGGCGCCCAGGTCATCGAGGCCAAAATAGCTCGCCGCGTTGAGCGTGGCCATCTGGAGGACCAGCGGCAAAGCGGTCCCCGCTTCCACGGCTTTTTTTACCAGGTGATTGATTGAGCCAAGCGCAATCAGGTCCCCTGGATGCCGGTCATCGGTGGCCAAAAGGCAATGCCGCGCCGTATAGGCATCAACTGCCGGCAGCAAATCGGCCAGGTTTTGGGCCGCGGATCCCTCCCGCAGCATGACATGCATCCCTGCGGCCAGGCGCTCCCGCGCTTCCTCCGGCGTTGTGCATTCGTGATCAGAGCGGATGCCGGCAGCGGCATAGGCCATCAACTGGCTCCCGCCAAGGCCCGGCGCATGGCCGTCGATCAATTTTCCCGCTGCCAGCGCCAGATCGATTTTGGCCAGAACATCTTCATCCTGCGCCAGGGTGCCGGGATAGTTCATCAGTTCTCCCAGCCCCAGGACGCGGGGATGATGCATGAGTTCCGCGAGATCAGATGCCCCGAGGACGGCGCCGGAATGCTCCAGCGGGCTCGCCGGCACGCACGACGGCAGCATGACATACACGCGAAGCGGCAAGCCTGCCGAAGCGGCCAGCATATACCGGATGCCGTCCAGGCCGGCGACATTGGCGATTTCGTGCGGGTCGGCAACCACCGTGGTCGTGCCTGACGGGACTACGGCGCGGGCGAATTCCGCCGGGCTGACCATGGAACTTTCGATATGGACATGCCCGTCGATAAAGCCGGGAGTCACGTATTTTCCCCTAAGGTCCAGCTCTTCGCGGCCGCTGTATTGGCCGACGCCGGCGATGTACCCTTCCACAATCGCCACATCGCTGGTGACGAAATCTCCAGTAAAGACATTGAACACTTGGCCGCCTTTAAGCACCAGGTCGGCCGCGCGGCCTTTTTTCGCCACGCTGATCAGGCTCCGGAAGGGCTTCACGGCTGCTTCTCTCCTTTGACTTTGTTCCCAAGGCTAGTGGAGCCTAAGGTAGAAGTTGACCAGAAAGGCCAGCGAGACCAGCCACATGATCCAGCTTACGTCTTTGGCCCTGCCGGAGAACAATTTGAGAAAGGTGTAGCTGACGAAGCCAAAGGCAAAGCCATTGGCAATGCTGAAGGTCAGCGGCATCATGATGATCGTGAGGAAGGCCGGAATTCCTTCCGTCATGTCGGAAAAGTCCACATGCCGGATTTCGGTCATCATCAACGCCCCCACCAGAATCAGGGCCGGCGCGGTGGCAAACCCCGGGACAATGCCGACCAGCGGCGCAAACACCAGGGAAACCAGGAATAGGGCGGCAACCGTAAGGGCCGTCAGGCCGGTCCTGCCGCCCTCGGCAATGCCGGCGGCGCTTTCGATATAGGAGGTGACGGTGGAAGTGCCGAAAAGGGCGCTGATTATTGTCCCGCAGGCGTCGGTGGTGAGAGCGCGGTTCAGGTTTTCGATCTCGCCCTGGTCATTCATCAGTTTGGCCTTGCGCGTGAGGCCGATCAATGTCCCCATGTTGTCGAACAGCTCGACAATGGTAAACGTGAAGATAATGGAGAAGATCCCGAATTCCCAGGCCCCTTTAATGTCGAGGTGCAGGAGGGTGGGGGCCAGGCTGGGCAGGCTGAAGCTCATGATATCGCCGATGCCGCGCGGCAGCGGGACAATGCCGACGGCCATGCCCAGAAAAGTGGTGGCCAGAATTCCGATCAGGATCGAGCCTTTCACGTTGCGCGCCAGCAAGGCTCCGGTGATGAACAAGCCGACGCAGGCCAAAAGGGGCGCCGGCGCGGCGAGGTGGCCGACGGCGACGAACGTGGCCTTGTCGGCAACGACAATGCCGGCGTTTTTCAGGCCGATGAACGCGATAAATAGGCCAATGCCCACGCCGATCGAAGCCTTCAGATTCATCGGCACTGCCCGGATAATCGCCTGCCGGATGCCGCCGAAGGTCAAAATCAAAAAGAAAATGCCGGACATGAATACGGCGCCCAATGCGACCTGCCAGGGAAGTTTGAGGGCGCCGACGACATAGTAGGCGAAAAATGCGTTCAGCCCCATGCCGGGAGCAACAGCGACGGGGAAATTGGCCCACAGGCCCATCAGGATGGTGGCCACGGCCGTGGCATAGATGGTGGCGGCGATGGCCGCTTCTTTCGGGATGCCGGCATCGGCCAGAATATTGGGGTTGACGAAAATGATGTAGGCCAAGGTAACGAAAGTGGTGAGGCCGGCCAGCAGTTCGGTCTTTACATTTGTCCCTTTTTGCTTCAGCTTGAACAACTGATCCAATATGCTTTGCTCTTCTGCCATAACTTGTCTCCTTTTTAAAAAATAAAATAACACCGCGCGACCATGCGCCGCAGCCGCCGCCGTTTCAGCCGGGCCACAGTCCGGTACGGATTTTAATTTTCGGCAGCGTCGGATGTTTTCCTGCTGCAAATTACCCCTCCGCCATTTTGTCCGCGGGCCGGTAAAGAAGCAGCAGCCGGCTGCGGCAAAAGCAAGGAGCACGCTTTTCTTCCGGTAAAAGGATTTCGCTATTCAGCCGCGAAATTTAGGCAGTATGGAGAAAATAAATCTGCCTGAAACTGCTCCATCTGCTCCGGCGCAGCAGAGCCGCATCCGGCTGCGGGACATTGCTCTGAGCCATCTGAAAATTTCGTTGTCGAGCTTTGGCGGCGGCCTTTCCGCCTGGGTGCAGATGGAGATCGTCGAAAAGCGCAAGTGGCTGAGTGATGAAGAGTTTTTGAACGCGTTCGCGCTATGCCGCATCTTGCCCGGACCCAATGCCGTTAATCTGGCGGTTTACACGGGCAGCCGCCTCAGAGGGGGGGCCGGCGTTCTGGCGGCTTTGGCCGGGCTGACGGTGGCCCCGTTTTTTGTGGTTCTTCTTTTGGGGATCGCCTACTTTAAATTTCAGAATATAACCGTTGTTCAGTCGGCTCTGGGGGGCATGGCTGCCGTGGCCGTGGGCATGACTTTGGGCATGGGAGTGAAGATGTCGCTCCGTTATCCCTTTTCTTGGTGGTCGATTGCCATAATGGCGGCCTCGTTTTTGACGATCGGCGTTTTCCGCTGGCCGCTCCTATATGTGGGGGCGGTACTGATCCCTTTGAGCGTCGGCCTGGCTTGGCGCAGCGCGGCAAAACCTCCCGGCAGGGACGGAGCAGCCGGCGGGGCGGAGGAAAAGGAAAAACCGCCTCAACATTAGATACAAAAGATACAAAGAAGACATAGAAAACATAGAAAATAGAAACAAGAAAGACAGTGCATACAGCATATGGCAAACAGCCTTTTATCCCTTTTTCTTTTTTTTGCGTCGCTTTCACTGATGGCAGTGGGCGGCGGGAACACGATCATCCCGGAAATTCACCGCCAAGCCGTGCTGGTGCGGCATTGGATGACTGACGCCGAATTCGCGGCGGCGTTTGCCATCGCGCGGGCGGCCCCGGGCCCAGGGTCCCTGCTCGTTGCTCTCGTGGGCTGGAAGGCTCTGGGCTTTGCGGGCGCTGTGACGGCAACTTTGGCGATGTATGCCCCGGCCTGCATTTTAACCTTTTTTGTCAGCCGGATCTGGCTGCGGTTTCGCGATAACCGCTGGGTGATTGCCCTGGAAAAGGGCCTTGCCCCTGTCGCAATGGGGCTCCTTTTTGCCAGCGGCTGGGTCCTGGCTGAAGGAGCGGCGCACGGGTGGGTATCGTATCTATTTATCCTGGTAACGATTTGGGTGGTGGCCAAGACCAGGATTAATCCGCTGGTGATCATGGCCCTGGCCGGCGTGGCAGGCATCTTGGGATTGCTGTAGAGAGCGGAAAAACCCCTTGTTTGGCGCCGGCGGTCCTGAAAAACAGGATTTTGCAATTTAAACGCCAATATTTCTTCATGCCAAGGGAAACACGCGGTATATACGGTCCTGGAGGCGGGATTATGTATCCGGTCATGCTGATTAAGAGCAAACTGACACCGCCGCGGCCGGAACGCGTTGCTATTGAACGTCCCCGCTTAACGAAAATATTGGGCAGCATCTCTGACTACAGTGTTACGAACGTTACTGCGGGAGCCGGATATGGCAAGACTACTGCGGTGGCGCAGGCAGTGTCACATCTTCCTGGTTCCAGCGTTTGGTATACTGCTGGGCCAGAAGACGATAATATTTACATATTTAGCGCTTATTTGGCTGGTGCTTTAGATGCCATTTTTCCGGGATTACAGGAGTGGTATATACAAAATATTGTAAATATTGAAAAGATAACTTGGAAAAACGTTTTCGCTCTATTTATGTCCGGCATAGAAAAAATTATGGGAAAGGATAATTGTGCCGGTATTTTAGTAATAGACGATTGGCATTTGGTGCAAGGGGATCCAGAGATACGAATCTTCATGGACAGGTTCCTGGCTTGTAAACCCCCGACTTTACGGATCGTATTTATTTCGCGGGAAGTGGTGATTTTACCAGAAGTAGATCGTCTGCGGATGCAGGGCGCGGTTTTGGACGTGGCAGAAAAGGAGCTTGCTTTTAACCCCGACGAGACAGAAAGCCTTTTTGCAGCGTTTGGAATCCGGCCTTATGAACCGGCAAAATTACATAAAATTTGCCAGCTTGCAGAGGGCTGGATTATGGCCATAAAACTTATGCTCGGCACTGATAATCAGGATGGCTTTGCGTGGCCGGGACAATGGAAAAGAGCACGGTCGGATCTTTTGTTCAGGTATTTGGCGCGTCAAGTGTTTGACCGTCAGCCGCCGGCTTTGCAAAGATTCCTTTTGGCGGCGTCAATTCTACCAACTTTTGATGTAAATATATGCGAAACAGTGCTGACAGAAACATTTAGCATGGATTTATTGGAAGAAGCGTTGCGGCGTAATCTGTTTTTGACGGAAGTCAGCCCTGGCGTGTACAGGTTTCATCGTCTGTTTCAGGATTTTCTCCAGCAAGAAGGAGAAAAGAAAATGCCGCACCTTGGCGACGTTTACGCTAAAGCCGGCGAATATTATTTCCGCCAGGGCGAAGCCGAACAAGCTTTGGCGTATTTGCTACAAGGGAAGCAATGGGAAAAGGCATTGACAGTACTAAGCACTATAAGCCGGGATCTGGTCTATAGCGGCCGCGGGCGATTGCTGCACCGCTTTCTTCGGCAGATACCAGCGGGAATACCGTTGGCGCCCGAGATCTTTTTGGCTCTAGGTGATGAGGCCCGTTTCGCCTCCCAATACGAGACCGCCATATGCCATTATGAAAAGGCGCGGGCAGCATATAATATTGCCGGCGATAGCAATGGAGTGAGTAGAGCGTTCCGCGCCATCGGCGAGTTATACTTGGATATTATTGAACCGGCGCGGGCCCAGAGTTATTTGCATCAAGCCTATAAAGCTTTGGCAGCGGGACAAATCCAGGAAAAAGCAGTTATTTTGGGCTTAATGGCCGAAAACATGATCAATCGGGGCAACTTCCGGCGGGCTAAACGCTACCATCGGGTGGCTAGCGAAAAATTTTATTACGAAGATAAAAATAATCTGGAAGCGCGTATTCTTTTGCGTACCGGCAGGATACATGAGGCCAAGCGGCTTATAGAACAGCAAGTGGCACGGGAGAAAGATGAGTACCATGTGCCGCGTTCGTTTCGCGAAAGCACTCTCATCTTGTCGTTGTGCCATACATATATGGGGGAGGCTGCCATGGCTCAGGCGGCGGCCAGGGAAGGCATTCAATATGGTGAGAAATTACGCTCCCCCTTCGTCGTGGCCATGGGCAACGTCCGCTTAGCCCATGCAATGCTAATTGACAAGCAGTATAAAAAAGACCAATGCCGGGCTGTTTACCAAAGAGCTTGGGAAATGGGCCTGCGATTGGGAATACCGCGCAGCCGTACCGAGGTGTTGCAAGGATTATGCTTGCTGCACGGCTTGACTGGTCAATGGCAGCAGGCGGAAGAGGCCGGATTGGCAGGTATAAATATTACAGAAAAGGTACAGGACCGCTGGTTTACTGCAATGTTATATCATTCTCTTGCGATGAGTGCAGCCCTATGCGGCCGGTATGAAACAGCCAAAATCTATATTGCTAAAGCACGGGACTTGTTTTGCCGGTGCGGCGATACGCTGGGACAGGCTGCCGCAGCTTGGTGGCAAGCTTATGTGGGGCTAAAAACAGAGCAAAAAGAGGATTTTTCTGTTGC
>Ga0207433_10017211_pt1 | contig 10039 bp, 4 predicted proteins | sample YelNatPaOPGAMG01_FD_187559 | JGI IMG/M metagenome (GOLD analysis project Ga0207433, IMG submission 187559) | Hot spring thermophilic microbial communities from Obsidian Pool, Yellowstone National Park, USA - OP-RAMG-01 (SPAdes) (version 3) | ecosystem: Environmental > Aquatic > Thermal springs >... | reverse complement strand
ATAGTCCAGTATGAACGTGCTGCATTCAATATTTCAAAGATACAAATTGTAAGCAATTCACAACCAATTCATCTTCATCAAATGCGCTTAAGTGCTGCATTCAATATTTCAAAGATACAAATTGTAAGCAATTCACAACACCCCCTGCCAACCGGCAGGGGGTTAATTTGCTGCATTCAATATTTCAAAGATACAAATTGTAAGCAATTCACAACAAAGCTAAAGAATAAATTTTCTTACCTGCTGCTGCATTCAATATTTCAAAGATACAAATTGTAAGCAATTCACAACTTCACGTCCTTTACAAGGATTGGCCTAATTGCTGCATTCAATATTTCAAAGATACAAATTGTAAGCAATTCACAACCAGGCTGCCTCAATGTTACCGTTCAATAGGCTGCATTCAATATTTCAAAGATACAAATTGTAAGCAATTCACAACCAGGCTGCCTCAATGTTACCGTTCAATAGGCTGCATTCAATATTTCAAAGATACAAATTGTAAGCAATTCACAACAGTAATTTCATCTGTTTGTCGATGAAGTTTGCTGCATTCAATATTTCAAAGATACAAATTGTAAGCAATTCACAACAATGCATCAACTTGTCCTCCGTACAACCATGCTGCATTCAATATTTCAAAGATACAAATTGTAAGCAATTCACAACGAATGAGAAGTAAAAATATTTTAATTATGGGCTGCATTCAATATTTCAAAGATACAAATTGTAAGCAATTCACAACTTACCGCCCCAACCGATGAGCTACCCGCCGTGCTGCATTCAATATTTCAAAGATACAAATTGTAAGCAATTCACAACCTGGAAGGCTGCGATATTCGAAACCATAGGGCTGCATTCAATATTTCAAAGATACAAATTGTAAGCAATTCACAACGCCAGCCGGGTGGGGGATGTCCGAGAGACGGCTGCATTCAATATTTCAAAGATACAAATTGTAAGCAATTCACAACATACGTCGATTGTAAGTTACATAGGTAAGAGCTGCATTCAATATTTCAAAGATACAAATTGTAAGCAATTCACAACTTTTGCAAAGTTACTATGTCGAAACATTGTGCTGCATTCAATATTTCAAAGATACAAATTGTAAGCAATTCACAACGTCCCAGCCTAACTCATAGCTGGTGGCTATGCTGCATTCAATATTTCAAAGATACAAATTGTAAGCAATTCACAACTGGAGCTAACCGATGGGACAATCAGCTCAAGCTGCATTCAATATTTCAAAGATACAAATTGTAAGCAATTCACAACCTGAAATAGATGTCGGTTAAGTACGATAAGGCTGCATTCAATATTTCAAAGATACAAATTGTAAGCAATTCACAACCCAGCTGCCTCGACACGTTTAGCAAATACGCTGCATTCAATATTTCAAAGATACAAATTGTAAGCAATTCACAACTTTACAGGGCGGTATATTGGTTTGATGTTTGCTGCATTCAATATTTCAAAGATACAAATTGTAAGCAATTCACAACAAACTGCTAAAACATACATGAAGAAAATTAGCTGCATTCAATATTTCAAAGATACAAATTGTAAGCAATTCACAACACCCTGATTGATTATAAGTGGACATCCAGAGCTGCATTCAATATTTCAAAGATACAAATTGTAAGCAATTCACAACTGTGTTCTGCAATCTTGTTGCCGCAAAGATGCTGCATTCAATATTTCAAAGATACAAATTGTAAGCAATTCACAACAGAGCTTGAGAATCGCTATGCGATGGAGCAGCTGCATTCAATATTTCAAAGATACAAATTGTAAGCAATTCACAACTACACGGAAGCCAATAAGTTATATTCGTTCGCTGCATTCAATATTTCAAAGATACAAATTGTAAGCAATTCACAACACGCCAGTCTGCACATTGTGCACCTCAGTAGCTGCATTCAATATTTCAAAGATACAAATTGTAAGCAATTCACAACCTAACATTGCCTTGCTCTGCACGGGTAAGAGGCTGCATTCAATATTTCAAAGATACAAATTGTAAGCAATTCACAACAATGTTATGATTGTCAAATTTTTAGCAATGGCTGCATTCAATATTTCAAAGATACAAATTGTAAGCAATTCACAACTATATATAGGCACATCAGCAGGGTTGTATGCTGCATTCAATATTTCAAAGATACAAATTGTAAGCAATTCACAACCAAGCGAAGCGCAACGCAAGTGCTATAAAAGCTGCATTCAATATTTCAAAGATACAAATTGTAAGCAATTCACAACCTAATTAATTTCGATTTAAATTTTGGCCGTGCTGCATTCAATATTTCAAAGATACAAATTGTAAGCAATTCACAACGCAATGTTATTCATCTGCCAGCGTTATTTCGCTGCATTCAATATTTCAAAGATACAAATTGTAAGCAATTCACAACTGTCAGACAATTGTTTTACGTTCTCGATTAGCTGCATTCAATATTTCAAAGATACAAATTGTAAGCAATTCACAACCATGCCCTGATTTGCAGGAAGTTCAATCGGCTGCATTCAATATTTCAAAGATACAAATTGTAAGCAATTCACAACTGCCAGATTGCTCAATTTCTTCAATTCTGGGCTGCATTCAATATTTCAAAGATACAAATTGTAAGCAATTCACAACCAAATTTAATTATTTTTATCGCAAATTTTGGCTGCATTCAATATTTCAAAGATACAAATTGTAAGCAATTCACAACGGTTTGTTTATTCCTGCCAACCTTCAGTTCGCTGCATTCAATATTTCAAAGATACAAATTGTAAGCAATTCACAACACATCGGAGCATTACCAGCTTAAACAATACGCTGCATTCAATATTTCAAAGATACAAATTGTAAGCAATTCACAACGCAGTAATGTTAATGCATTTGCGCAATATGGCTGCATTCAATATTTCAAAGATACAAATTGTAAGCAATTCACAACGTCTTGGCGTCTGGTCGATGTTCGAAAAAAGCTGCATTCAATATTTCAAAGATACAAATTGTAAGCAATTCACAACCGTCTCATGCCCGGTAAGTTCTGGCTGTGGCTGCATTCAATATTTCAAAGATACAAATTGTAAGCAATTCACAACGAAGTTACGTTAATGCTTTTGGGTCTTTAAGCTGCATTCAATATTTCAAAGATACAAATTGTAAGCAATTCACAACAAAGCTTTCAGATACTGTAACAATAACAAAGCTGCATTCAATATTTCAAAGATACAAATTGTAAGCAATTCACAACACCGACACAACATATCTTTCTGTAACATATGCTGCATTCAATATTTCAAAGATACAAATTGTAAGCAATTCACAACCAATAGTTACCTTTTGGTAACTGGCAGAGTGCTGCATTCAATATTTCAAAGATACAAATTGTAAGCAATTCACAACAGCTGCAGGGGGTGGTCTCGATAAAAATCGGCTGCATTCAATATTTCAAAGATACAAATTGTAAGCAATTCACAACCTTCTCTCCCTTATTCAGGAAAGTAAACATGCTGCATTCAATATTTCAAAGATACAAATTGTAAGCAATTCACAACTAAAATAGTTTGCAGTTTTTGTCTTGTCTGCTGCATTCAATATTTCAAAGATACAAATTGTAAGCAATTCACAACAACCGATTCGACCATAATCGTCCGTGATACGCTGCATTCAATATTTCAAAGATACAAATTGTAAGCAATTCACAACAATTTGCTGAAGTGAAAAAATAAACGCAAAGCTGCATTCAATATTTCAAAGATACAAATTGTAAGCAATTCACAACAAGGTATTGGAAAGAAACGAATTTAACTATGCTGCATTCAATATTTCAAAGATACAAATTGTAAGCAATTCACAACTGAATGTAAAGATGCTGCGCTTTCTAATGTGCTGCATTCAATATTTCAAAGATACAAATTGTAAGCAATTCACAACTAAGAATGAAATTGGGCAATGGATTAACATGCTGCATTCAATATTTCAAAGATACAAATTGTAAGCAATTCACAACCAATAACCGACAAAAGCAATGTGGAATTAAGCTGCATTCAATATTTCAAAGATACAAATTGTAAGCAATTCACAACTGGTAAGCATTACACTGATAAATTCCCAAAGCTGCATTCAATATTTCAAAGATACAAATTGTAAGCAATTCACAACACTGCGAGGTTATGAACATAAAGCAAATAAGGCTGCATTCAATATTTCAAAGATACAAATTGTAAGCAATTCACAACGATACTACTTTGAACTTCAAATTGATGTAGGCTGCATTCAATATTTCAAAGATACAAATTGTAAGCAATTCACAACGGCATAACCGGAGCATACAATATTGAATTTGCTGCATTCAATATTTCAAAGATACAAATTGTAAGCAATTCACAACCCAACCCCGTGTTTGCCTTTTGCGGCTGGGGCTGCATTCAATATTTCAAAGATACAAATTGTAAGCAATTCACAACTACCATTGGCAACAATAACATCTTCATTAGCTGCATTCAATATTTCAAAGATACAAATTGTAAGCAATTCACAACAAGGACATCGAGAAGCGACTGATTGCCTTGGCTGCATTCAATATTTCAAAGATACAAATTGTAAGCAATTCACAACTGCATAACTATTCACTGACTTCTTTATGAGGCTGCATTCAATATTTCAAAGATACAAATTGTAAGCAATTCACAACAGCCAATTCTTTTTCCCTGCAGATGCTGGAGCTGCATTCAATATTTCAAAGATACAAATTGTAAGCAATTCACAACCGGGAGGCCGTGATACAATTTTACAGGCGTTGCTGCATTCAATATTTCAAAGATACAAATTGTAAGCAATTCACAACTGAAAACGCATCTTTTCCTTTATTGTTTTTAGCTGCATTCAATATTTCAAAGATACAAATTGTAAGCAATTCACAACTTGCCAGTATATTGCGCATATCGGTCAATGCTGCATTCAATATTTCAAAGATACAAATTGTAAGCAATTCACAACCGTCGGGGTGAATAGTGATTGATGGGTAGTGCTGCATTCAATATTTCAAAGATACAAATTGTAAGCAATTCACAACTAGGCGGCCATATACATTTTGCTGCCCAGGGCTGCATTCAATATTTCAAAGATACAAATTGTAAGCAATTCACAACTGCAGTCGATTACATATAGCGGTGTCATTAGCTGCATTCAATATTTCAAAGATACAAATTGTAAGCAATTCACAACGAAACATCCGAATTTCAAAACCGTCACCGGGCTGCATTCAATATTTCAAAGATACAAATTGTAAGCAATTCACAACTTTGTCAATGAATGCAATCGACGAATAAGCGCTGCATTCAATATTTCAAAGATACAAATTGTAAGCAATTCACAACTGCTATCGACGTTGTTGGCTTATTTGTCCAAGCTGCATTCAATATTTCAAAGATACAAATTGTAAGCAATTCACAACTTATAACCATGAGTTTGACGGCAGGACATCGCTGCATTCAATATTTCAAAGATACAAATTGTAAGCAATTCACAACCAATGTTGGATAAACTTACATTGTAGTGCCGCTGCATTCAATATTTCAAAGATACAAATTGTAAGCAATTCACAACCGTAGTCTGCAAAGCCTACAGACTTTGCAGGCTGCATTCAATATTTCAAAGATACAAATTGTAAGCAATTCACAACGCAATAAGCCGACAATCCAATTCTGGAAGTGCTGCATTCAATATTTCAAAGATACAAATTGTAAGCAATTCACAACTTAATTTTTAAAGGTTAATTTCCTCGTCGGCTGCATTCAATATTTCAAAGATACAAATTGTAAGCAATTCACAACGAAGCTGATGACGTTGCTTGCCGGCGATGTGCTGCATTCAATATTTCAAAGATACAAATTGTAAGCAATTCACAACTGTCGGCAAACTGACATACTAACCGCTATGCTGCATTCAATATTTCAAAGATACAAATTGTAAGCAATTCACAACCCAACGGTATTGAAAAGAGTTTTTTCATCAGCTGCATTCAATATTTCAAAGATACAAATTGTAAGCAATTCACAACATTACGGCATTTATAATCAATAATTTCTTAGCTACATTCAATATTTCAAAGATACAAATTGTAAGCAATTCACAACAAGTTACTCAGACAGATCGGCATGAGTAATGCTGCATTCAATATTTCAAAGATACAAATTGTAAGCAATTCACAACGAAACGAAGGAAGATGCATTCTCTTTATTCGCTGCATTCAATATTTCAAAGATACAAATTGTAAGCAATTCACAACCTACAACCTTCTCATTTATAATATTCTTAGCTGCATTCAATATTTCAAAGATACAAATTGTAAGCAATTCACAACGCGGACACTCTGGACAAGAATAAGCAGCCGGCTGCATTCAATATTTCAAAGATACAAATTGTAAGCAATTCACAACCTTACACCCGATGTCGTAACCGCCATGTATGCTGCATTCAATATTTCAAAGATACAAATTGTAAGCAATTCACAACCCGACAGCATCTATCTTAAATCGACTGGCAGCTGCATTCAATATTTCAAAGATACAAATTGTAAGCAATTCACAACAAGGATATGCTGAAAAAATACATGAATAATGCTGCATTCAATATTTCAAAGATACAAATTGTAAGCAATTCACAACAACTGAGGACAACCGGGTTATTGCGGAGAAGCTGCATTCAATATTTCAAAGATACAAATTGTAAGCAATTCACAACCGGGGGACAAAAATATCCGTATAGGTCACTGCTGCATTCAATATTTCAAAGATACAAATTGTAAGCAATTCACAACGAAAAAATTTGATTTCAAAAAAGGGCTTGAGCTGCATTCAATATTTCAAAGATACAAATTGTAAGCAATTCACAACCCGGCTGATAGCTTTCCTCAATTATTTTTAGCTGCATTCAATATTTCAAAGATACAAATTGTAAGCAATTCACAACACGGCAAAATCATATTTAGCTTCTCCAAAGCTGCATTCAATATTTCAAAGATACAAATTGTAAGCAATTCACAACAGAGACAAGTTGTAAATGATAGTTGGAATGGCTGCATTCAATATTTCAAAGATACAAATTGTAAGCAATTCACAACAACGGACAGGAAAAAGTATAATGAAACAAGCTGCATTCAATATTTCAAAGATACAAATTGTAAGCAATTCACAACGACTACCTAAAAAATACGCAATTTGCGGAAGCTGCATTCAATATTTCAAAGATACAAATTGTAAGCAATTCACAACTCTTAGCACTGTAATTGAAAGGCGGCACAGCTGCATTCAATATTTCAAAGATACAAATTGTAAGCAATTCACAACCAAATCAAACACATTCCAATCACGACCGGGCTGCATTCAATATTTCAAAGATACAAATTGTAAGCAATTCACAACCATTATCCGATTTATTACATTAACATACAGCTGCATTCAATATTTCAAAGATACAAATTGTAAGCAATTCACAACATTTAACGATAGCCGTAGTGCCGAAGCTGTGCTGCATTCAATATTTCAAAGATACAAATTGTAAGCAATTCACAACTAAAGTTCTTGTCATATTTAGAGTATGGCAGCTGCATTCAATATTTCAAAGATACAAATTGTAAGCAATTCACAACGAATATAAGTTTTGTCCTAATAGACGTTGGGCTGCATTCAATATTTCAAAGATACAAATTGTAAGCAATTCACAACGGGTCGCTCCACCCGGAAAGCGATCCCGGGGCTGCATTCAATATTTCAAAGATACAAATTGTAAGCAATTCACAACGAGAACGCCGGAGCAAGCAAAACCGCACAGCTGCATTCAATATTTCAAAGATACAAATTGTAAGCAATTCACAACTGGAAGGCAAAAACATCTGATAGAATTCTGGCTGCATTCAATATTTCAAAGATACAAATTGTAAGCAATTCACAACTGGAAGGCAAAAACATCTGATAGAATTCTGGCTGCATTCAATATTTCAAAGATACAAATTGTAAGCAATTCACAACCGAACTGGCTAAAATAGCTCCCGATGTGGTAAAAAACATGAAACTTGAAGGCGATTATACCAGGCAACTGGCCGACAATCTTAAAGAATATAACAAACAGGCAGCGCTTAAGATATTAGCTGCCAAAAAGAATGAGGAATACGAGGATATCATTGCCGGGGCAACCAGATATCATGAAAAGGCAGCTAAGCTGGCCGACAAAATGTTTGAATCGATGACCAGCCTACGAACACAACTCGAAGATAAGGGGTTAACCGATGCCATTGCCGAACTTGACAAGATAATGACATCAGAGGCAGATATCGCCGAAAAGGCAGAGAAAACAATGGAACTCCGTAAAAAATATGCCAAATATTTCCCTACATCGACCGCAATGCCTGGGAGGGTAGATATTGCTGCCATGGGTGAGTTTAGCACGTTTGATATTCAATGGTTTCGAGAGTATGAGAAGCGGGCTAAAGCCATAGAGGACAAGGCTGCACGACTTAAAACCAATATTGATAAAATCATTGGAGGCAAACAAAGTGAAACAACACAGACAAATCAGGCAGTTATGGCTCAACTCGATCAACAGGTGAATGAAGTAACTGCTTCTGGAGGAGTCAAAAATTTTTATATAAATATCAATAAGATGGTCGAAAAACTCGATGTAATTACTAATACAATAAAAGAAAGTCCAGAACAAATTAGGGACTTAATAACCAAAACATTGATGGAAGCAGTTAACGATGCAAATGCTGTAGCATTATGACCAATATATTGGCTGAAAATTTTCCGGGACTTTTGCCTATAAAAATTGATGGGCGCAAGCAAATGAATGCCAAACAATGGGGCTTTTTGCTGCAAAGTCTTGGCATGCACTGGGCAAAAGCATTTTTGTTTTTCCCGAAAAAGCCATTGGAAACAGGAGGCACTGACTTTTCGGGCATTGAACTTACCGAAATAAATAATGACCAAACATTTGTCGTATCCAAGGAATCAAAAAGCAGCCTGCTGGGTGTGCCGGTGTTTTGCGATCTTGTGATTTCTTCACCTGATGATGCCACCGTGGCACTCAATTTAATTAACCCCATGATTACCCTGCAACAGAAACGAATTATTACACGCACAACTGTTCAAGGTCATATCGGTAGTATTAAGGAATATGTTGCCGATGACGATTATGAGATAACTATTGACGGAGCATTATTTACAGATGATGGAACTTATCCTGAGAAAGAAGTAAAGGTGTTGGTTAAATTGCTTAAGACGCAAAAAGAACTTAACGTAAATAGCCAATTATTGCAAATGTTTGATATTCATTCGGCAGTGGTTAGTGATTACAAGCTATCGCAGACATTATTGAAAGACATGCAATTGTTTTCCATGACATTATTGTCTGATAAACCATTTGAAGTTAAAAATGCGGAAAATGTTAATTAAGTCCAGGGGAAATATCAACTATTTTAATAGTAAAATCGGCCGCACGATCAACTATTTTAACAGTAAAATCGGCCGCACGATCAACTATTTGCCATTCGCCACACCTATTAGGGCTACGATCAACAAATATTATTTTAAGGTCAGGGTTTCTCTCGACCACTTGAACCCTAAAATCGGGATTAATTTCCACAATCTTTACCTTGCCATACAGGGGTATACCCTTGCACTTACAGTCCTTACCGATAGGTTTATCATAGGTAAAGGCAAGGCTGATGAAAATAACCGATGCAATAATTATTGCTCTCATAAAATATTTTACGAAAATATATAAAAAATGTTTAAACTGAGCAGCCAAATAGAATTTTTTGACAGTCCTTCGGCATCAAAAGCCAAATGGGTAAGTAATTCTGTTTGCTCGGTAGATATTAATAGTTCTATCCAGTCGCTTACTGATACTTGTACAATTACTATACCCAAAAAAATAGTCTGCTGCATTCAATATTTCAAAGATACAAATTGTAAGCAATTCACAACTACCAAAAATGAATATGAATTACCACTCATTGTAAGTCATATTGAATGGAAA
>Ga0207433_10017204_pt1 | contig 10042 bp, 7 predicted proteins | sample YelNatPaOPGAMG01_FD_187559 | JGI IMG/M metagenome (GOLD analysis project Ga0207433, IMG submission 187559) | Hot spring thermophilic microbial communities from Obsidian Pool, Yellowstone National Park, USA - OP-RAMG-01 (SPAdes) (version 3) | ecosystem: Environmental > Aquatic > Thermal springs >... | reverse complement strand
ATGGAACCCAAAGAATTCTGGAAATTCAACCAAAGAATTTACATGAAAAAACTCCTTTATTTATCGGAAGCGAAGAAGATGTAAAAATGGTTGAAAAATTTTTAATATTTGATAAATGAAAATATTAATGAACGTTTTAAAGAAAGGTTTTAGGAATAGCAGTATTTCATCCAAACCAATGATGGACAAAGATGATAGTTCGATTTCTTAACGTTACCCCCCATACACTGGACAGGTTTTTCCTTGTATGAATTAAGAATAATAAAACCTGTTATTTTTATAAAATAGCAGCCGGTGTTTTAAAATTCATGATAAGATGAAATTAAAGCCCGGATGTAAAGATGAATACAAACGCAGGCATGATGAAATTTGGGGAGAGTTAAAAGAATTGCTTTCAGAGAGCGGAGTACGGGATTATACCATTTCCCTTGACGAAGAAACAAATACTCTCTTTGCCGTTCAATATCATGATAGTAATGTTTCCTCGCAAGATTTAGGTTTTAGCCCAATCGTTCAGAAATGGTGGAAATATATGGCTGATATTATGGAAACAAATCCCGATTCTTCTCCAGTTTCAATTCCTCTGGAAAAAGTTTTTCATATGGATTAAGAAAGAATGTATTATAAATTTCCTGTTGACAATAGGTAAAATTTTAATGTTTAAAATTTTGGTCGACAAATACTGTTTAGGTTATATTATAAGGCTATGATAACGAATCGTCAATAGCGACAATTTTTGTGACATATTTTTTTTGTAGGCGATTATTTCAACTCATTTGCGGGAGCTATCTTGTTTTTCTAGTTGCTAAATTTATTAGATTTTTAATATAAAAAGGAAAATTGTTATGAAAGAAGTATATTCAATAAAAAATGTTCTTGGGATATTTTTCATTTTTATTTTGTCTAGCTTTTTGATTGCTTCAACAAACGTTAAAAAAAAAGCAAAGGGCGAAAGGGATTCTTTTTCAATAAGTGAATTTAAAAGAGGATTTAAAACACCGCCTGATTCTGTTAAGCCCAGCGTTTATTGGTATTGGCTCAGTGATAATATATCAGAAGAAGGAGTTAAGCGTGACTTAGAAGCAATGGCAAAAATTGGCATAGGAAGAGCTTATATCGGAAATATTGGATTGGATGAAACACCATATGGCAATGTTAAACTTTTTTCAAATGAGTGGTGGAAAGTTACTGAGAAAGCACTAAGTACAGCGACTAAACTTGGAATTAAAATCGGTATTTTCAACAGCCCCGGATGGAGCCAATCGGGGGGTCCATGGGTAAAACCTGATGAAGCAATGCGTTATTTGGCAACATCTGAATTTCAAGTTAAAGGTCCGCAACAATTAAATGAAAAGTTGAATGTACCTTATGACAATTTTCAAAATGTCGCAGTGATTGCATTTCCTAGACCCGAAGACGATAATGTGGAGATTACAAATTTTAATCCCGAGATTACATCAAATATTAAGATAAAAGATTTAAAAAATATGCTGGATGGGGATTTTAACACTGTAACGATTTTCCCGAAAAGCATAACTCCAAGTTCGATATTAAATATTGATATAAAAGTAGGCACTCCGTTCACAGCAAGAAGTCTGTTGCTTTATCCTGCCAAAATTCCTTTTAAAGCAGATTGTGAATTTCAAGTTTATGAAAATGGACTGTATCAGATCGTTAAGAAGTTTGAAATGGATCGAAGCAATCCCGAATTGCAAGTCGGTTTTATGCCTTATGCGCCGGTTTGTATCTCATTTCCTAAAGTCAAATCTGAAAAATTTCGTCTGGTATTAACAAATTGGAATGGCGCAGGAGGATTTTCAGAAATAGAAATTTCAGAGGCGCCTCGAGTTGAGAGATATATTGAGAAACAATTAGCTAAAATGTTTCAAACCCCGCATCCAATGTGGGATGCTTATAAATGGCACGAACAAGCCGAATCACAAAACAATGCATTTTATATTGATCCGGCAAAGGAAATAAATATAACCAAATATCTTTCTCCGGATGGTACGTTAAATTGGAATGTGCCAAAAGGTAATTGGATAATATTGAGGACAGGGATGGTACCAACCGGTGTTACTAATGCTCCAGCAGCACCGGAAGGTCGTGGCTTGGAAATCGATAAGATGAGCAAAAAGGATATTAAGAAACACTTTAATGCTTTCATTGGAAAAATTCTTACACGTATACCGGCAAAAGAGAGAAAATCCTTCAAATTTGTTGTAGCTGACAGCTACGAGACAGGATCCGAAAACTGGACAAATGGTTTTGCTGAAATTTTTCGTAAACATTACGGGTATGATCCGTTGCCCTGGCTTCCGGTATTTACAGGCAGAATTGTAGGGTCGGCTGATCAGTCAAACCGTTTCCTTTGGGATGTGCGGAGGCTTGTTGCAGATTTAATTGCTTACGATTATGTAGGCGGTTTGCGCCAGGTTAGCCATCAGCATGGTCTTAAAATTTGGCTTGAGAATTATGGACATTGGGGATTCCCTTCTGAGTTCCTTAAATATGGAGGTCAGTCGGATGAAGTATCTGGCGAATTTTGGGCGGAAGGTACTTTAGGCAGTATTGAACTAAAGGATGCATCATCTGCTGCGCATATTTACGGAAAGTCAAAAGTCTGGGCTGAATCTTTTACGGCTGCCGGTGAAGCATTTTGGCGTTATCCGGCTCTTTTGAAAAAAAGAGGTGATTGGGCATTCACACAGGGAATCAATAGCACATTGCTTCATGTTTTTATTTCGCAGCCGTATGAGAATCGCTATCCCGGTGTAAATGCAGGCTTCGGAACAGAGTTCAATAGGTTCAATACCTGGTTTGGACTTTCAAAAGTATTTGTTGACTATATGCGCCGATGTAATTATATGCTGCAGCAAGGGAAACCTGTCGAAGATGTCGCGTATTTTATTGGTGATGATGCTCCAGTCATGACAGGTGTACGTGATCCTGAATTGCCGGCTGGTTATTCTTTCGATTATATTAATTCTGATGTGATCGAAAAAAGTCTTACAGTCAAAAATGGAAGGCTTGTTCTTCCGGATGGAGTATCATATAGAATGATGGTACTTCCAAAATTAAAAACTATGCGTCCGGAATTACTCCGTAAAATTCGTGACCTCATAAAAGAAGGAGCTGTAGTAGTCGGACCGCCACCTAAGCGTTCACCAAGTTTACAAAACTATCCTGTTGCAGATCAAGAAGTCAAAAGAATTTCCTCTGAGCTTTGGGGAAATGTTGATGGAGAAAAAGTCAAATACCGAAAGTATGGGAAAGGGATGGTTATGATGGGAGTGGATATGCAAACTGCATTAAATAAAATAAATTTAGTCCCAGATTTTCAACTTGCAAGTGATGACTCTGTCCTTTTTATTCATCGTAAACTTCTAAATTCCGATATATACTTTTTAACCAACCAAAGTGACCGAATTATAAATATCATGCCTTCATTTCGGGTAATTGGTAAAAGACCCGAATTATGGGATGCCGTGACAGGGGAAATTCGTAACCTTCCTGTTTTCAAACAAAACGGAGAAAGCACATCTGTCCCCATTACTATGGCTCCCTCTCAAAGTTGGTTTGTTGTCTTTGATAAATCTATAGAGAAATCAGCTGCGGATAATGATGTCAGTAATTTTCCAAAAGAGCAAGATATTTTGCAAATTAATGGTCCATGGGAAGTTTCGTTTGATTCGAAAATGCGTGGACCTCAAAATCCTGTCGTTTTTAATAAGCTTGAAGATTGGACAAAGTCACCAGAAAAAAGTATTCGCTATTATTCAGGAACGGCTGTTTATCGTACTAAGTTCAATTTGAATTCTATTCCGAATGCAAATCATATTTATTTGAACTTAGGAAATGTCAGCGCTATCGCACACATAAAAGTAAATGGTATTGATGCCGGTGGAGTCTGGACTACTCCTTGGCAGGTTGATATTTCTAAAGAATTGAAGACCGGAGAAAATCAACTTGAAATTGAAGTAGCAAATACCTGGGTAAATAGATTAATCGGTGATTTGAACCTGCCAAAAACAGAAAGAAAAACATGGACTAATATTGATCCTTATAAACCGGATAGCCCTCTTGAATCATCCGGTTTGATGGGTCCGGTTAAATTGACTAGTGTGAACTATTCAAAGTAAACTTACTAGGGAATACATCTAAAAATTATCTTTTATAAAAATTTAACGCAGAGAATATTGAAATTTTTAGAAGTAACCTAGATCATATAATCATAATATTCTTTTACAATTGAAAATCATACACTGGGAAAAATAAAAATTTAACAAATAAAAATAAGTATTGAAAAGATGAAAAATTTATTTCTTGCATTCACATTGGTTGTTATTTGTGTGATTTTAGTATTAGCTAACGGAAAAAATTTGAATAATCATGGAACAAAAATCAACTCACCAGGAATTGAATCAGCAAATTGTCAGATAACACAAAGCGATTCTCTTCCGTCTGGATTTGACAAATGGACAGTTAAAGATAAAGTTGATTTTCTTATGAGACATATGACCTTTACCGAAAAGGTTGATCAGATGAATACAAGCCCTCGAGGGGAAGTCTCCACCAAACAAAAACCAGACAAGCGTTTTGGCATTCCGGGTTTTGTTTCATGTGATGGTCCGCGTGGCGTACGAGGCGCTGCAACAGGCGTATGCTACCCTGTTGCATTGTCGATGGCAGCAAGTTGGGATACTTCATTGGCGCAAAAAATCGGCAAGGCTTTTGGCGAACAATTAATTCATTACAAAGCTAATCAGCTTTTCGCACCTGCTGTAAATATTATTAAAAATCCGTTAGCAGGTCGTAATGCCGAATATTTAGGCGAAGATCCCTTTCTTTCCGGAACAATGGGCGCAGCTGAAATAAAAGGAATACAAAGCAAAGGTTGTATTGCAACCGTAAAACATTTTGCATGCAATTCATTTGAGACCGGCCGTTTTGTTGTTAATGTTACGGTTGGTGAACGTGTTTTGCGCGAAATTTATTTACCTGCATTCAGAATGTGTGTTCAAGATGGTGGAGCTAAATCATTAATGAGTGCGTATAATAGCGTAAATGGTCATTTCTGTTCTGCAAATATGCAACTGATGAATATTTTATACAAAGAATGGGGTTTCAAAGGTTATGTTGTTTCAGATTGGAATGCAAATATGGAAAATACGGCTGGTGCTTTAAAAGCTGGAGTTAACGTTGAAATGCCCGGATGGAAATATTACAACGATAAAAACATCAAAGAAGGTTTGAAAGATGGAACAATTTCGCAAAAGTTATTCGACCAACGTGTGCGTCGTATCCTCGAATTGAAAATGGATTCAAGTTTTTACAATCCTGATAAACCAAATACTCCGGATGTTTATAATCTCGATTCTCAAAGAAAACTTGCTGCTGAAGTATCTGAAAATAGTATAGTGCTACTAAAAAATAATAGAGACGTCCTTCCTTTGAATGAAACACAAACTGTTGCCCTGATAGGACCCTTTGCAAACAGCGAACTTTTAGTTGGAAACCAGCAAAGCAGTACCGTTTTTCCTGAACGAGTTATAACAGTAAAGCAAGTCTTTGAAGAACGTCTTGGGAACAAAATGATTTATTCCGAAGGTTGTAAGGCTATTCTTGATAAAAACGAAAAATTGTTTTCCAAATTCCCATGTAAGGCTGAGTATTATGATAATTTGGATTGTAAAGGAGAACCTGCTTTAATTAGAAATGAAAATTCAATAATAAAATTATTTTATTCAGCATCAGATTCTACATCTTCTGCCCATGATATCAAGAATCAAGCTAATGAAAGTTACAAAGGTAATAAGTATCTGAGTGCCCGCTGGACTGGTACTTTTATTCCTCACAAAACTGGCAAATATTATTTTAGTATAAATTCAAACGGTGGTGTTAGGTTTTACATTAACGATAAAAAAATATTTGATCAATGGCAGGAGGCATGGATTGAAGGAAAGAATCGACAATGCTGGATTTCTATGGAGAAGGGAAAGAAATATGTATTGCGAATTGAGTATACTAAATCTTCCGAGACGAGAGGTGACGGACGCCCGTTTATCAAATTTCGGTATGCAATGCCGGATGAAAATCAACTTAAAATGATTGATGAAGCAGTCGCTGCTGCTAAGAAACAAAATGTAGCTATTGTTGTAGTCGGTATTCCACAAATCCCTCTGCAAGGAGAGGCTAACGACAGAGAGACATATTCTCTTTCAAGTTACCAGGATGAACTTATTGAGGCTGTTGCGGCGGTTAATCCAAATACAATTGTTGTCTTATGTTCTGCAGGCGGCGTTAACATGCAATTATGGCTAAGCAAGGTTGCAGCGTTGGCAGAAGCTTTCTATCCGGGACAAGAAGGCGGTTATTCTGTATTCAATGTTTTATACGGAAAAGTAAATCCAAGTGGAAGGCTTCCTGTAACTTATCCGGTTTCAACCAAGCAACTCGAAGTAAATGTTGTTCAGCCTATTTTTGAGACTACGGTTTGTGGATTTGGCTACCGAATGTTTGGCAAGGAGAACAAAGAGCCGCAATTCCCATTTGGTTTTGGATTAAGTTATACAACATTTTCTTATAACAAACTCTCGATCAAAAGAGAAAAAGATGATAACGTGAATGTAAGTTGTGAAGTTACGAATACGGGTAAACGTTACGGAGCAGAAGTTGTACAACTATATATTCACGCAGAAAAGTCTTCCGTTGAAAGGCCGCTTCGTGAACTCAAAGGATTTCAAAAAGTCTTTTTGAAACCGGGAGAAACAAAAGTTGTTTCAATAAAACTTAATCCTATTGATTTTGCTTTTTATGATGTTAATGAAAAAGCTTGGCATGTTGAAGCTGGAAAATACGACATACAAATCGGGTCATCTGTCGATGATATTAAGTTAACTCATGCAATTGAAATGGATGAAAAAATCATTAAAGATTAAGGTTGATTTACTAAATATCTTAAAAACTGAGGTTAATAATTATGGCGAAAAAGGATTTATTCACGTGGTTTACTGTGCTTTTAGTGTTATTAAGCACGCAAAGTATTGTTTGGAGTAGTCAAAAAACTGAACCGGCAAAACGGGTATATACTGATCGTATGGCAGGATACGACAAAACCGTTGTCTTAACAGATGAAACAATTCCAAACTCTTGTATTATGACCTATTTTCAGCACGGCATAAGGTATACAGATATTAACTATCTGGTAAAAATAATGCCGAGCTTCGAAATAGATGGAAAAGTTGTTATGCCGTCTCAAGTACAAGACATTTCTGTGAATGACGTTCCCGGCGGAGTTGTTGCAAGATTTAAGATAAAAAACATTCTAATAGAAACGAAGATTAGACCGCTTATGGTAGGTAGAGAAACAGATTCTTGGCAAGGGGCTGCACTTTATGAAATTAAAACCAATCCAAATATTCCTGTGACAATACATATCGGCAGCGGCAAGATACTCTCATTATTACCAGGCAGAAATCTATTGCCTCTTAACAATGCAGATGTACGTAAGGATTCGGTTACTCCTTTAATAAGCCTGCATTTATCGATGCGCACACTATACAATTCAAAAGCGGCGAAGAAAACATTCCTGTCATTGTCAAAAGCTCGGATATCATAAAAATGGAATCTGCAAAATATAGTAGTCAGAAGGTTGCATCTATCCTTATGGAATCAGGATCCGGACAGGTACTTATTGCTTATTCTAATTATTAAGCATCGCATCTATTGCGTATGGTCAGTTAACCGCAACATTAGAAAATACAAATTTTAAAATTATGGTTAATAAAAAAAACGGGGCAATATCTTCATTTCTGATAAAGAAGAATAATTGCGATCTCATAAGTGAAAAGCGGCTCATGGCGAATTACAGTATCTGTCTTCAGACTGACAGTGATTTGTCCAATTACATTAACGGAATGGAACAAGAACCCAAATCCGTTACTCAAAATGGCAATACCATCACTGTCGTTTTTTCCGGTATGACATCTCCTAAAGGATCATATCCTATCAACCTGACTTATTGGATAAAACTGGATGAAGATTATGTATCATTCAAGGCAAAACTTACCAACAATTACAAACATTCAATTTCCGAATTCTGGTTCCCGCGCATAGGCGGATGGAAAGATTTCGGAAACCGCGAAGCAAAATTGGCAGTTCCAGGTTATAATGTTGATTGTCAGAACAGCATCAGTTTATTTAAAAACTTCCCGGGAGGAAGAGGTTTAGGTGCTGAAGCAACAGAATTTTCAACCGATTACCCTGGAGGAATGTGCATGCCCTGGTGGGATATTTATGATAAAAAAGATAATACAGGACTTTATCTTGGCTATCACGATACTACTTGCCGTTATAGTATCTGGCATATGTATCTTATGCCAAATACAGCAGAAAATAACGGCAGATGGCTAACTGATGAACAAGCGGCAGGACAGCCGGTGGGAATTATTTTTTCGCATGTTTTTTATCCTTTTATTCATTCTGGAAAAACATTTGAATCGGGCGAATTTATTGTTCGCGTGAATCAAGGAGACTGGCATTATGGCTCACAGTTTTACAGAAAATGGTTCATGTTGCATTTCCCATTCGATAAATCAAAGAGCTGGCTTAGAAAGGAAAGTTCCTGGTTTTCGTCCATAATTTATCAGCCTGAAGACAGAATAGTAACGGACTTTAAGGGTTATAATCAGTGGACAAAAGATGCAAAAAAATATGGTATCGGTTGTTATGAGCTTATAGGCTGGAACGATGGTGGATTTGAAAGGAATTATCCCCTCTACATACCTGAGGAAAAGCTCGGAGGGCTTAAAGATTTTAAAAATTTATTGAGGTCAATTAAAGAAAGAGGGGATCACTGCCTTGTATTCTGTAATTATAAAGTATTGGATGAAAATACCGATTGGTATAAGAAAAAACTTTACAAATATATGGCGCAGGACCAGTTTGGAAAACAGTCTATCTGGATGGGCTGGGGTGAAAGTACACTATTAGCCCGAAAACAATTGAGTGTTCGGTATCATATTCGTTCATCAATTGTTCCCGGAATAGAAAAAATCCTGGATGATTATTTAGTTCAATTAGTAAAAGATGGTGCTCAGGGATTTCAGATCGATAAGGTATGTGTCGGTTCGACATTGGATTTCAATCCTCTCAACACAGCCAAACCTGATGTAGCCTTATGCGAAGGTCTTGTGCAGGCTATTGGTCGTCTTTATAAGCAATGCAAGTCTATCAATCCCGATTTTTGCATGGCATCTGAATTCGGACTCGATAGGCTGATTCCCTATTTTGATATAGGATATCGTAATTCAGCAGGTTATTAAATATCTCCTTTGCGTTATGTATTTCCTGAATGGACATCATGTCAACATGTCTCAACACCGAGGGATTTCAAAGGTGTTAATGGTGCTATTCTTACAGGTTCAGTAATTTGTGTAGAGCCTGATTCTTACCAGGGAACACTTGACCAGCCTTTGTATCACGACTTGGCAAAATATATTCAAGAGGTAGAACGCATCAGGAAAGGATTGGCAGATATTATATTCTTTGGAAAATATTATGATAATCTGGATGCAAAAGTTCTTGCGGTGAATAAACAGCAATCAAGCGTTCTTCATTATAAAGTGTGGGGCGACTTAAAGACCGATCAGCGTGCAATTGTAATTGCTAACGATTCTCCCGATTCAGTTCAATATACTTGGAAATTCACTAATAAAAATGTGAAACAAGTTTTACTACACGAACCATTCGGAAAAGTAATAACTGTTAATCAGGGTGAGCCTATAACAATTAAAGGTGAGGAACTAAATATTCTGGTAGAAAAATAATTGTGTGATAAAATCCATATCTGTCCAAAACGATGAAATAAAAAACAAAGAAACCCTCACATAAAGTTGATAAATTTGATTTGGAAAAAAAACAATCAAACATTATGGAGGGATTCAATGGGAAATGTAACTCTTTTTAGTCAGATATTACAACATATAGACAGAAATATTTTTAACAAAGTAGTAGAAGAATATTCAACGGATAAACACAA
>Ga0207433_10017196_pt1 | contig 10046 bp, 7 predicted proteins | sample YelNatPaOPGAMG01_FD_187559 | JGI IMG/M metagenome (GOLD analysis project Ga0207433, IMG submission 187559) | Hot spring thermophilic microbial communities from Obsidian Pool, Yellowstone National Park, USA - OP-RAMG-01 (SPAdes) (version 3) | ecosystem: Environmental > Aquatic > Thermal springs >... | reverse complement strand
AATTAGAGCTTAAAAGCTTAAGCGTCGAGGTCGCCGGCCATAGACCTTCACGATCTCTATAGATGTAGGTTCGATTCTCGGGAGAGGTATTCCTAATAATTAGTTCGGCGAGACGTGAGAGGGCTGGAAGGGGACGATCCACGTTGAGGATTGGGATAATTTATGATGTGATTAGGTGGGAGGAGAAGGATCTCGTGAGGGCTATAAGAGGGCTTGGGCACGAGGCTGTGCCGTTGCAGGTTACTAAGAGGGTTTTCTGGGTTGATAGGCCGAGGAACCTCAACCTCGATGTTGCCTTCCAGAGATGTGTCAGCTTTTACCGTGCCCTAGCGTCGACAATTGTCTTGGAGGGCTGGGGAGTCCCGGTCATCAACTCGTCTGAGGTGATTTATGCGTGTGAGGATAAGCTTCTCACGACCGCTAGGCTTGCGAGGAGCGGTGTGCCTGTCCCAGAGACGGCTATAGCCTTTAGCAGGGAGGCGTGCATCGAGGCGGCTGAGAAGCTTGGATACCCTATCGTGGTCAAGCCGATATATGGGAGCTGGGGCAGGATGATCGCGAGGGCGCTAGATAGAGAGAGCCTCGAGGAGATCCTCGAGTTTAGGGAGCATATGCAGAGCCCTCACTTCAAGGTCCATTATCTGCAGAGGTTCGTGAATAAGCCCGGCAGGGATATTAGGGCTTGTTATGTCTGGGGCGATGTCCCAGCCGCGATCTACAGGGTGAGCGACCGCTGGAAGACGAATACAGCGCTCGGCGGCCGCGCAGTCAAGGCCGAGCTATCCGAGGAGCAGGTAGAGCTCGTGAGGCGGGCTGGCGACATTATGGGTGGAGGAATCCTCGGCGTGGACCTCGTGGAGGAGGGAGAGAAATCCATGGTGCTCGAGGTCAACGGTATACCGCAGTACAAGAACGTGGCCGCCGTCACGGGCCTAGATATATCCCGGATAATCGTCGAGAAGACCATTGAGAGGCTTAGAAAATGATGTGATGTAAGTAAATTATAATAAGCTAGTGTTAAGCCGCTCAGGGGAGGTGCATGAAGTGCTCAAGTTAATGGGCTTTTATGCCCCGAGGAATCTCAAGATCGTGAAGGGTGAGGGGCAGTATCTCTGGGATGCTGGGGGGAGGAGGTATCTCGACTGCCACACGGGCCATGGCGTCGCTTTCCTTGGACACAGGAACCCGATAGTAGTAGAGGAGATAATGAGTCAGCTTGAGAAGATAATGGTCCTATCACCGGTCTTCGACTCCGAGGTTAAGGAGGAGGTGACAAAGCTTCTTGAGAAGATCCTCCCAAATCATCTCACGTATTTTTATCTGCTGAACTCCGGCAGCGAGGCTGTCGAGCTATCCCTCAAGCTCGCTAGGAGGATTACCGGGAGGAGGAGGTTCATCTCATTCATCAACGCTTTTCATGGAAGGACTATGGGCGCTCTCGCCATGACCTGGAATCCAAGCTATAGAAAGGACTACGACCCATTTCCATGGGAAACCGGGTTCCTGCCCTATAACGATATTGAAGCAGTTGAGCGCGCCGTGGATGATAGGGTGGCAGCCGTGATAGTTGAGCCTGTTCAGGGCGAGGGCGGGCTCTCAGCCGCAACGCCGGAATTCCTCAAGACGATAAGGGAGAGATGTGATAGGACTGGAGCTTTCATGATTATTGATGAGGTTCAGTCGGGCTTCGGCAGGACTGGCGTTCTTTGGGCATATCAGCGGGCTGGCATTGAGCCGGATATCCTCGTGGCTGGGAAGAGCATGGGTGGCGGGTTTCCCGTGAGCATGGTTGCTGTGAGGGAGGAGGTTGGCGCGAGGATTGAAGCCGGCGCGCATGGATCAACTCATGGCGGGAACCCCCTGGCCCTGGCGGCTCTTAAGGGCGGGATAAGGGCGCTGCTCGAGGATCATGTTGTCGAGAAGGCTAATGAGGCCGGCGAGCTCATGGGTAAGATGCTAGAAAGAGTTGCATCGGAGAACCCTGAGAGCGTTAGGGGCGTGAGGGGCCTCGGGCTAATGAGGGGCCTCGAGCTCAGATGGAATCCCACACCATGTATTCAGGAGCTCCAGTCGAGGGGTGTCCTCGCTCTCAGAGCGGGATTAACAGTGCTCAGGCTCCTACCACCATACATGATTACCAAACAGGATATACAGGAGCTTGGAGAAAAGCTCGGGGAGTCCTTGAAGGCGCCGGCCTCAAAGAAGGCCACGTAGTCCATGGAGGCGGTGAGCGCGTGAAGACCCTCGATAAGGATGAGGTTGCGATGATGCTTGTCAGGCTTCTTGAGGCATATACTCCGCCGGGCAGTGAATATAAGCTCCACGGGATATTGAGGGATATTTGCGGCGGCCTAGGCTTCGAGGATTGTAGGGTTGATGGTGTCGGGAACTTCCTCGCATCATATGGCAGTGGTGATGCCGTGATTTTAGCTGGCCACCTCGACACGATCCCAGGCAGGCTCGAGGTCTCATATGACGGCGAGCTCGTCAGGGGAAGGGGCGCTGTGGACGCCAAGGGGCCATTCCTATCCTATATACTCGGCGCGAGCATGGCTATGAAGCATGTCAGGGATTTAAAGGTCGTGGTCGCGGGCCTTGTCAGGGAGGAGCTGGACGGCGCCGGGGCTAGGCATCTTGTCGAGACCGGGGTTAGGGCAAGTCACGTGCTCGTTGGCGAGCCAACAGGTCTCGGGATAGCGATCGCATATAGGGGGAGCATAACCATGGAAGCCCGATCATCAGCGAAAGGAGGGCATAGCTCCGCGCCATATATCGGCGAGTCAGCCCTCGACAAGATGCTGGACTTCCTAAACGAGTTCAGGTCAAGGTTTAGGGGAATGGGATATGAACAGGTCACCTCGGCAATAACCATGCTATCCTCCGGCGACTGGCCGAGCAAGCTCCCGGAGGAGGCAAGAGCACACCTCAACTTGAGATTCCCAAGCACCTATACACATGAATGGCTCCTAAAGGATCTACGCGAGCTCGCGGAGAAGCATAGAGTAGAGCTTCGGCTAATCGATGTCACACAGCCTGTTGAGACAAGCTTGAACGCGCCGGTGGTTAGGGCGCTTGTCCGCGGATGTATTAGGGCCGGCTTGAAGCCGAGAATTGTCAAGAAGACCGGGACAAGCGATATGAATATCCTCGTGAGGCTGACCAGCAGCATCGCCGCATTCGGCCCCGGAGACTCTAGGCTCGCCCACACAAGCTATGAGGCTATATCGGTCCGAGAAATGATTAAGGCGGCGGAGATATTGTCCGCCACGCTCCGCGAGCTCGCCGGCATCAGTGGAACGTAAAACGGGGATCTATCTCCCCCTGCGCCCAGCGCCTCGCATGAACTTCTGGAGCTTTACCTCGAGGCTCCAGATCCTTGAGAACCCCTCACTATACCGCTGGTCGAAGATGCTCTCAGCAGTATATGTTATCAGGTCCTTCGCGTAGAGGCTTCTATCAGCCCGCCTTCCAGAGATCCTCGCGAATCCCTTCTCAAGGGTCAATCTAACTTCGCCACTCACGTCCCTCTCCAGCTCATCCACGAACTTGTCCAATGCCTCGCGGAGCGGGTGATACCATAAGCCGGCGTAAACCAAATCGGTCCACTCCCTATCAACAAGGGCCTTGAATCTCAGACATCTCGCGGGCAGAACCATCTTCTCGAGATCTTGATGGCACCTGATTAGGGCGAGGGCTGCTGGGGCCTCATAGACCTCCCTGCTCTTCAACCCAATCACCCTGTCCTCGATATGGTCTATCAGGCCGTAGCCATATCTCCCGAGCCTCACGTTGAGCTCGCTGATTATCTCCCTAAGCCTCATCTTCTTGCCATCCAAGGCCACGGGCAACCCTGACTCGAACCTTATTACGACCTCATCGGGTTTATCCGGCCACTCGCTTGGAGGCCTAACCCATTTGAAGGCCTCCCACGGCGGCCCGGTCCATGGATCCTCGAGCTCCGCGCCCTCAACAGACCTGCCCCAGATGTTCTCGTCTATGCTGAACCTGCTTTCCTTAACCTCTATCGGTAGGCCTCGCTTGAGAGCATAATCAATCTCCCAGTCCCTGTTCCAGTTCTGCTCCCTGACGGGTGCCAGTATCTTCACGTCCTCTGGGAGGAAGTATGAGAGCGAGGCATCCATTCTAAGCTGATCATTCCCCTTGCCCGTGCAGCCATGTGCCACGGCATCGCACCCCTCCCTGATCGCTATCTTCGCAACCTCCTCCGCAATCGGATACCTGCTGAGCGCCGTCGAGAGCGGGTATTCGCCCTCATAAAGTCCATTGAACAATATGTCGCGCACCACGAACTCCTCGACGAACCTGTCCCTCGCATCCACGTGATAATGCTTCGAGGCGCCGGCCGCGTAAGCCCTATCCTCAATCACCCTGAAGTCCGTCGGCTGGCCCACATCAACCGTAACAGTTATCACCTCAGCCCCATAATTCTCCTTGAGCCATCGGCAGAGAACAGTTGTATCCAGCCCGCCACTATACGCGACAGCCACCCTCACCTAGGACACCCCACATCAAGTGATAACGTAAGCTTGCTTGAGCCTCTTATTAATATGATTCCGCGAAGCCGGGAAAAAGCTGGCCCGAGAAGATCTCACTCCGTCGCGTAGAGCTCTTGGAGCCTCTCCATCGCCTTCTTCTTAGCCTCCTCAACCATCTTCTCATCTATCCCGAGCGATCTGAGGAGCTTGTCTATCTTGGGCGGCTTTCCTCTGTCGGCGAGCTCCGCGGAGTACTTCGCGATTAGCGGCAGGTATCTGGCGTATATGTCCAGCTTCTTTCTCGTGATCTCGCGCTTCTCCACCCTGCTGAGATAAAGCCTAAGCTCCCTGGCAGCTTCTCTAAGCGCCGTGACAAGCTCCCTCTCAATCTCCGGCCTATCGGCGATCGCCTCCTTCCCAACGGTCTTGTAGGGTACCTTGGGCGAGCATATGTGAGTCACGACGGCGACCGGCGCGGGGAACCTAACCTTGTAGGTGGACCAGTCTATCCGCTCGCTCACAACCTTCCAAGAAACATCGGCCCTCTCATCGTAGAGGAGCGGGATCTTATTCGCGAACCTGTATAGCTGGACTGTATCCGAGACTGGTACCCCGCCTCCATAAGCCAGCCCGACCTCGACGACAAAGGGGTATCCAGAGTAGGATGAGGGCGGCCGCTGGACGACATACAGGAACTCCGGGTCCAGCATATTGCGTATCCCGACCTCAAGGAGCTTCTTGCCAATAGGGCTGAGGCTCGATGGATCCGGGGCCCTGAACTTGCCATAACGCTTAATCGCCTCCACAAGCTTCGTGACCTCGTCATGGCTTAGCTTGCGCGGGCTCCTATCCTCCGGGATCCCCGCGAGCTGCAGCACCTCTCTCGCCGTCTTCTCGCCAACCCTCTGAAAGTTGTTCATGAGGAAGCTTAGCATAGTCCTATCCCTAGATGCCGCGAGAAGTCTTGACATAGTCTCGACATCAACGCCAACCGGGTGCGGGAGGGCCTCCTTAGGCGGCTCAGGAACCTCTGTTGTCACCCGCGGGTAATAGTATAGCCTGCCCTTCGGATCGATGAACATTATCGTCGCATATGGGTTCGCCATAGCAGTGTGGGCGAAATACTGTATTATCTTCGCCTTGCTCGTCGAGTAATCCGCCTCAAGATAGAACTCGACTATTGTTCCATGCCACTTCTTCTCGTTCCTTATCACCTCATGCTCAAAGACCCTCGGCTCATTCTTCACGATATCTATCATGAGGACGAACTTGTGTATCTCCTTCCCGCCCGTGCTCGAGATCACCGTAGCCGGCCTATTCGTCGTTATCTGGCCATAAAGTAGGGCCATCGTCCCGCCGAGCCCGAAGGTCCCCCTACTCTGCTTATACCCATACTTGCTACCATAGAAGACCGTGGCAAAGGCCCGTGGAATATGCTCAGGCGCAACGCCAATACCGTTATCCTCAACCCTCAGCCTATAGATATCCACACCCTCATCAGAATTCCCCTCACAAGAAAGCTCCACGATAATATTCGGAGGAATCCTTCCAACCTCGGCCGCGTCGAGAGAGTTATGGAGTAAGGCTATCGCCTCGCCTCCGATGAAACGCTCCACATCCTCGACAGAAATATCATACACCCATTCTGAGTCAGATTGGACGATCTCTATCTCTTTCACCGGCAAGAAGCCTATATCCGAAAACACTATCTTCCTTAATTTCTCTGGAAGCTGCTCCGGCGAGAAGACTTTTGCTAGCCAGCGTTTCTGCACCGTAGGCCTATACAGGTTCGTGTATCGGTAACCAGAGACCCTTAACAGCTCTCGCCTGTAGGAGCCTATTGGAAGTGATTGAGACTCTGAAGCAACCCCCTCCCTTATGTAAATGTAGTAACTTCTGCTGCAACGCGTCTTCCCGCCCTTTATCACCCTCTCCTGGGAACCGGATATGTGTGTTGAGAAGCTTAGGCCCATCAGGGTTAAAAGGAACTTTAGATCCGTGAAAAGTTCCTTGCTCGATGTGGCCATCATTATCCTCCTGTTCCTCTTAGCATCCTGGACGTATCCATCGCCTTTTATGTAAGCCATTAGGAAATGCCATTTAAGCATCTTAGGCACGTTAAAGACTATGTAGGGAACACGCTTATTGTTTGAGTTTGTTCCCATTTTAAGCACCTTTTCGAAGAGGAAAGCTATGGAGGCGCTATTCACGATGACGTTTATACCGGTTTCATGGGGTTTGGTGATTAAGGGTTTAACGCCGAAGACTTTCTCCAGACAATACGCCAAATCCTTCATGCAGGTGTCTAGCTCATGATGCCCGAAGGAGAACGTTATCTTGACGCCGTCAATTATTGATCCCTTGCTTACATAGTATCCCAAGATTCTCATGAGCTCCGGCGTGATTGGGATTACCGCGGGAATCGTAACCTTTGATCGCTTAACCCCTATTCTTATCTGATGCTTATCAATGTTCTTCGGCATATTCCTGCGGAAGTAGTTGAATGGTATTGAGTCCAGCTTAGCCCAATCCTTGTGGACCGGGTGCCTATTTCTCTGATTTTCCTCCCGATTCACCCTATAGACACCCTTCCCGATATTAACTAGGAACTCTTCCCTTCTCAGGGTTTGTATTGTGTTATTTGGCTTCTTTAGATCAGGTTCTTCAGCCTTCCTGTAAAGCCCATTCCACGTTATCTCGGATCCGTTAATGGAGATTAGGAGAACATGTGTCTGTGGCGGGACTTTATCATAGAACTTAAGAGCACCATATAGCATTATATTTTCAGTCTCCTCTTCTGGGAGTCTTAGCAGCTCATCCAGCACGTCTAACTCTTTCATGGGATTCTCGGGCTCATAGCCCGACACGGGGACTATGACTTTATCACCCGGCTTAAGGCTCCTCGTCTCCTTGCATATCACCTCGAGCTCATCATTTAGGATGAATATGTTGTGCGCCGAGGTTGTTCGAACCTCCCGCCCAGCCTGCAGCTTAACCTTGAACAAGGTTTTTGGTGATGGATGCTTATAAACCGCCGTTATCCGCTTGAAAGCGAGCTTCAGGTTCTCATCTATTGTTAGAACCTCGATATTTTTTCGTAGCGGCTTGTAATATCTTCTGTTAAACTCTATGTAGCCTCCTTGCGACAGTTCTCCCTCTACGAGCTCGCCTATCTTCACCACCCTTATTCTACCATCCTCCCTTATCAGTATCGGCTCATCATGTGGGAAGGAATTCTCCACGAGCTCTCTGATGCTCATGTATAGGGATCTAGCTGGGCTACTGAACCCGGCGATATCCCTGTTCCTGTAGAAGAAGTCCGCTGGCGAGATCTTCTCAAACTTCACTTCGGGCATCGGCGATCAGCCTGAAACCAGGCTAGCCAGCAAATAAACCTATGGAGCTGAGTCGCAATATACCCTAGTTAAAATCCATATCTAGGCATTATAGTCCCGAAGACTTAATTATCGGTGAGACGATATCCTCGGCAGATGAGGAAGGGTAGGGGCGTTAGCTATGTTGTTACAGTAGCTATTATGACAGCGGTAACTATAGCTTTGGGGTTATTTCTTTGGGGGATTGTTAGTGGGTGGGCTGGAGTTTCGGCGATAGGTATTGTGGCGGAGACGAATAAGGGGATAGCCCAGCAAAGAAGCATACTCGTGGTGGAGTTTATTGACTGGGGGAGAGGTATTGTTTGGGTATCAAATCCAGGGAAAGTGGACCTAGTAATACTTTCATGCGCAATTTATCCGAAATCTGCCTCCCCACCGCCGATAAGCTATCGCGAGATAGCTAGAGTTAACGCGTCCATGAATAGTGCTTATCCCCTAGAAATAGGATCCAAGTGTCAGCTCGTTACGGGTCAGAAGCCATATGTTATTGAGATACGCGCTATCGCCTCGACAATATACAACCCGAATAACCCATTAGAGAACGCTCAATGGATGATTATGGTGAGGCAAAATGTGTAGAAGAAATGTTGGCCAGAGGAGAGGTGTCTCGGCGATTGCTGGAGGAGCAATAGTTCTAGCGATATTCTTCATGGTAATAGTGCCGCTAGTTATACTCATGCAGAATTCCTATGCGCTGTTCCTAAATGAATCGAATTCGCGGAGAATCTTCGATACCGATAGAATGTCCGAATCACTAACAGTTGGGGTATCGCAGGATGTAATAACGAAAAAGCTGACGCTATTGTTATCAAATGATGGGCCCGTGAATGTTAGGATCGTTAGAGTTTGGGCTATAGATGTGGTTAGGCAGACATCCATACCTATGGCGAAACCATGTTTAGAGGGAGAGCTCCTAAGCCTGCCTCCGGGTGGAAATGGCACACTCGATGTTCAGACCTGCGTCAATGGATTTACGGGCATCGTGCAGTTTCTCGCAGTGACGGAGAGGGGTAGAATCTTCTCCTCAAATAAGATTTACTTGAAGGAGGGCGGGCTAATAGATATAGTATTCCCATACACGTTAACCGTCAGCATAATTAACATGAAGAAAGGAAGGATGTATGAGGTTTATGTTACGCCCCTCGGGAATGGCAAGGTATCGCCCGAGAAGTTTACCCATAAAGCAACAGCAAGTAACGAGAACGTGACAGTAGCATTTGGAATATTCCCGGGAAATTATAGCGTCGCACTATATGAGAATGGTAAACTCGTCCAAATACCTGAAGGAAACCCCCAGCTAATAGAGGTGCCTGACAAGCAAGCAGTAATATTCATATTAAATCGTGGGCCGATAATATCGCTGTCTCTTGATGTGATAATAATCGCTCCTAAAATGGTAAAGGAAAAGAGCTTCTTTACCGTTGAAGTTGATGTTCAGCTTTCGGACAAAGCTAACGAGTCTGTTACGATCACCTCAGTTGGTAATATTTTGGTAACATCTGATTTGCCTCCAGGACAGTTCAGTAGTGATTGTAGTTATTATGGTGGTTTTTCAATACTCCCAGGAGAAAGGGAAATTGTCGCACTCTGCTCTATTTCGGTTGGAGAGAAGGGTACAGGTACTAAAAGTATAGAAATCTCTGTTCCAGCAGGAACGATTTATGGGATTGGTGAAGAGTCAGGAATTTCCTATACGAATGAGCCTGAAAGTACAACCATAAAAGTTACATGACAGGTAAGATGGTGATTAATGAGGAAATACCTGTGAGAACGAGGATTAAGGCTTATATTTCCCTAGGGCGCTATCGTATTCACTACGATGAATCTTAGGTCCGCTTAGAGATCTCCCCTCTGAGGTTTATTCTATATCCGCATCTTGGACAGTTTCTTCCATCAAGTTTATAGTATGTGACCCTGTAGCCGCTTCGCCTTATCAGAATCTTTCCGCATTTTGGACATTTTGTATCCTCGAGACTTGGATAGCCCACGTTTCCAATGTAGACGTATTCTATCCCCATTTTCAGGGCCATATCCCTGAATTCTAGGAGCTTGCTGAGGGGTGTTGGGGGCTCTTTCCAGTAGTTTGCCGGGTAGTATCTGTTTATGTGGATTGGTGTTTCCGGTCCTAAGTATTCTAGGTGTTTTTCTAGGATCC
>Ga0207433_10017195_pt1 | contig 10046 bp, 3 predicted proteins | sample YelNatPaOPGAMG01_FD_187559 | JGI IMG/M metagenome (GOLD analysis project Ga0207433, IMG submission 187559) | Hot spring thermophilic microbial communities from Obsidian Pool, Yellowstone National Park, USA - OP-RAMG-01 (SPAdes) (version 3) | ecosystem: Environmental > Aquatic > Thermal springs >... | reverse complement strand
TACAATGGGTTGTGAACTGCGCTTTGATTGCTTTCATGACAACCGTATTCATGTGGTCTTGGTGGTCTTGGAATGCTCGTGCGAGCTGGCCTGTTCTGGAGGCCGTCGACGGTGATCCTGGCATAGGGGTCACCGTGAGAAATGGTACTCAGGGACTAGTGACGGTGACCAACACCGGCGTTATGATGACAACCAAAGGACAGGGGGTGAAGTTGTCCAGTAGCACAAGTGGACCAGAAAGCCCGACGTATGCGCCAGCGGTATTGCTATTGAATGGCGCATCAAACAAAGAGATTCGCCCTTGACCGTTGTGACCGGCTTTTAGTATACATAAACAGCAGTTGTTACAGATGCTCAAAAATCAAGAAGAGCAGTTCGTTTGGCATTGCAGTTAGCGGCGACTCGGGTACAAGCGAGCGTATGTTAGCAATCTCTTGGACAACCTCTCGAATCTCCTTCGGTGCGTAGCAATGCTTATTGGCAGACCACTCATATGTCCTTGGCAGCAATGTATTTGCTGGTATCACCCAACAACAACACGGTTTGTCATCACAAATCACAATGCCAATGTTGCCACGCAGGCTATCAAAAGCAATGCCAGCTTGAGGGATCACATCGTAGTTTGTGACCGAGGTCCCTCTTTGAGCAATAATACAATCTGTGTTCAAAGGCTGTTGTGCAATCAACCGCAACTCCGGTGAGTATGCGCAAAGTAAGCAGTCGTGGAACGATTTTGTTACCAACATCAAAACCCGTCCTTGGTTATCGATACACACTGCCTTGGGAGTAAAACGCACGAAATCCTTGCTTTGGTACAGTAATTCGCCCGTGGCAGCAGAAAACGAAACCAATTGCAAATTCAACGCTGTGACAATGCGATTGTTGCGTTCGTCATACGCAGCAAGATTCGACTGAGTAACGGTGGTCGAATCATACGGCACCGTCAGGTGACTTTTCATAGACGAAAGAGTAACAACGTCGAAGCCTGTGTTGCCCATTAAAACCAGACGGTTCGCGACATGGTCCACAACCACGACATGGCGTTTGGGATAGCGACTCAAGTCGATCTCATCTTCACCACCGGCCAACTTGTTCTGCTTCCCGTTGTAATTCAGCTGTGGCTCATACACCGTCATGTAATCAAACTGTGGATTGGCAAGAATCAGGAGGTTGTTCACCGGATCGTACGCGGCGCTGGTCGCGTCGGCGCCGGGCTTGATGTCAATGTGCCACTTTGTCGGCGCCATACGAGGTGTGAGAGCATCGAAACTTGTAGAAGGTCCGTTTGATGTGACGAGCCACCATACATCGTGAACGCTGTCGTGTAGCAGCGATAGGATCGGCTTGTCTGGCGCCTCGATTTTACGGCCGGAGCGGAGAAGCCCGCGAGGATACATTTGCGGCGGAGATATAGAAAGCGTTGCAAACACAAAAGTTGGTGTTTGGTGTTCGATTCTGTGATTAAAAGTCGCTCGGGAATTTAGCTAGTTTACTACGCGGTTTGACTAGCCGTATTAAGCTTACATCAGGCTCATGGTGTTGTTTTCATCATGTAGCTTCATGTTTACTGTATATAAACATCAGTTGTTACAAATGCTCAAAGATTAGGAAGAGTAGCTCGTTTGGCATTAGAGCTAGCGGTGACTCAGGCACAAGCGACCGTATGTTGGTTACCTCGTTGACAACCTCTCGCACGTTCCTTGGAGCGTAGCGATGCTTGTTGACAGTCCACTCGTACGTGTTTGGCAGCCATGTGTTTGCCGGTATCAACCAGCAACAGCATGTTTTGCCGTCCGAAAGCACGAAACCAATATTGCCACGCAAGCTGTCAAATGCAATAAAACCTTTTGGGGTAACACAGGTACCACCGACCAAGGCAATGCCTTGCGGAAAGACCCCGTCGGTGTTCACGGACTCAGTCGCAATTAGCTGCAGGTCTGATGTATATGCGCTAAGAAAGAATTGACAAAACTCATTCGCTGCCAACATTATAATACGTCCGCGATTATCAACGCATATGGATTGACTGTAGAAACACAGGATTACACCGCTTGTATGCAACATATCACCCGTGGCGGCCGAGAATGAAGTTAGGCACGCATTTGCTTTCGTGACAATTCGATTGTTGTATGCATCGTACGCAGCATCATGCCAATAAGCAGCATGAGTATTATTGTACCAAACCTTCAAATGATGCTCCATAGATGAAAGCGTGATGACGTCGAAACTCTCACAACCGATCAACACAAGGCGGTTTTCAACATGGTTGACCACGATCAAATCTCGATTTGGATACTTGGCCATGCTGATTTCGGTTTGTTCTATGTCCTTCAGTTGCTTTCCACAGGAATCGCGATGTGGTTCTATCGCAGTGATGCAATCTATCGTCGGTTGGGCAAGAATCAACAAGTTGTTCACCGGATCGTACGCGGCACTTGTGGAGTCTGAACCAGGCTTCATGTTGATGTGCCATTTTGTCAGCTCCATGCAATGTGTAAGAGCATCGAATCTTGTGGCAGGACCTTCTGATGTGACAAGCCACCACACGTCGTGGTTGCTATTGTGTAGCAACACCAAGACTGGCTTATCTGGCGACTGGATTTCGCGTATAAAACGGACCATAGTCCTGCAACCGAAGGCACTGAGCAAAAAGAAAGCCTGTTGGAACGGCATTTCGTCTGCTTACTTGCAAGACGATTTGAGAATTTAGCCAGTTTACTGCGCGCTTCGACTAGGCGAATTAAGCTTTGTCCGCGCCTGTGCTACGTGAAACGGCTTTCTTAGCTCAGTGGTAGAGCGTGTGACTTTTGATCACATGGTCGCGGGTTCAATCCCCGCAGAGAGCATTTTGCTTTTGGTTGTGCATCGTTTGTTGCGTGTGAGTGGTCTTTGCATGTTTAACGCAACTGATTGTGTATATTTCTAGACATACATTGGTTTATTGACTGCGCAAAACACACTATCCAAAGCTGTTTGTACTATTGGTTTGTAGATTCTCAAACGTGTGCGTTGCATAAAGCGGCTGATTCATGCAGACGCCAGGACTGGCGCCACAGAGATTGCTTGGGTCAACAATGTAGTTGAGATACGTCAGTTTGAAGTACACTGGGCCGAGCGTCGGGTTCGGCGCGCTTGGCGTAGTGGGCGGCGTCGAAAACTTTTGCAGCGTGTTTGATCGCACTTGTGTCGTGGTAATGTCGCCGTAATCGTAGATGTAGTTTTCGGTACCAAGCTGCACGGCGTTGCAGCTCCATGTGATCTCGTCCTGTCCTGTGCCGGTCAGCACCGTGACCGAGTAAGTGAACAGGATTGTTTCGACCGTCGAATACGTTGTGTTGAACGGGAGTGTGCCGTTCAAGTAGGGATTCACGCCTGATCCATAGGCGCCATAGCCGGCCGTCGGACAAATGTTCGTCACGACGTTGTTGTAGTCCACGATATCAATGCGAAACAAGAACGCGTTGTAAACGCCACCAATGATGTTGAATTGCTGTGATACCTCTGAACGCCAGATTGCACGCGAGATGCCCGAAAAGTAGTAGCTCGGTGGGTTGTAGGGCAACAACACCAGGCTGGAGTTGAACCAGTAGCTGCCGTCAGAGCTGTCGTTGTAAGCCGAATACAACCCTGTGAATGCGGCAGTCTTGTATGCAAACGACGTCGACGCAAGATTCGTTGGGCCCGGGCCCTGCAATCGAATGGTCGCCGCACCATTGCTTGGTCCGGGATTACCAGGCTGACCTTGTGGTCCAACCACCGAGATCTGACTGATTTTTGACAGCCATACCGACGAGTTTGTGCCCGGCGGCACCCCAGTATTAGGCAGCGCGGCGTAATACACTTGATTGTTGTAGATCACCGTGTTTCCGACAATATAGTTCGTCGTCACGTTCCATGTACCGACGAACGTGGCGTTGGCGCCGTCGGCGCCGTTCGGACCCGCGACGCCCGAGATGTTACCGTACTTTAGCGTCCAGCTGCTCGGGTTGGATACTGGGTACTGGTTGATGTTGGTTGCGCTCGCTGCGTACAACGAACCGTCGGAGAGCGTCACCTCTTGATACGGCAGATAAAGCACCGACGCGTTCCACGCGCCTTGATAAACGTAGCTGATTCCGTCTGTGCCGTTGATACCTTGTGGCCCAATAGCGCCCTGGAATCCAGAGAACGGACCGACCAACAATCTCCAATCACCGCTGGTGTTTGATGGAGTATCGGTCACGTTGTTTACGAGAGCAACGTAAAGCGTTTGATTGAGTAGCACCACGTTCAAAAAGCTGTAGGTCGTGCCGTTTGTCCAGGCACCCAAGTAAACCGCTGCTGTACCGTTGAGGCCCGATGGTCCCACAGGTCCTTGAGCACCGGTCGTACCACCGGACAACGGCGGGATTATCTCACGCCAATCCATCGACGAATTTGAGGGCACCGAACCCGTGGAGTTGTCCAATGCAACCCAGACCGACGAGTCGTTGTAGATGACAATGTTTCCCGCGGTATAGGCGTTTGATGCGTTCCAGTATCCAACAAAGACAAAGCTTTCGCCACTACTACCGTTGAGTCCCGGCAGTCCCGGCAGTCCGACGGGACCAACAATAGGACCGAGTACATAGCTCCAAGCGCTGGTGTTGTTTACCGGAGGCAAGTCAAGGCTGAGATTCGCTGCAATGTACAAAGTGCCGTTGTATACAACGTACTGATCGATCGAGTACGTCTGCGACGCATTCCATGTGCCCTCAAACAAAAAGCTCTGACCGTTCGTTCCGTTTGCACCTGCCGATCCTTGATTTCCCGCGGCACCGACTACGTTAACGGTCGCCTGCTTCCAGCTGCTCGAAGTGTTACTCGGGGTCTGGCCAGTGTTGTCGGTGATTGCAAGAAACAACGTTTGGTTGTGGACGACGTAGTCCTGCCCGCCGACGTATGCTTGAGTTACATTCCAGTTGCCGAGAAAGAAGTAGCTCGTCCCGTTGATGCCCGCCGCGCCGGGAAGCCCTTGTGCAGCAGTCAAATACGGAACGACAAGTTGCCAATCGCTAGAGTTAAGAGCCGGAGACTGACCCGACGAATTTGCTACCGCTTCGTAGACCGAGCCATTGAGTACGACCACCATGCCCGGAGTGTAGGAAGCACTCGAGTTCCAGGCGCCCAGAAACTGTATGTTTTGGCCGTTCGAGCCATCGGTGCCGTTTGCACCCATCTGACCCGTTGTTCCCGTAAAAGACGGAAGTGCAACACTCCAGGCGCTACTCGTGTTACTCGGTGTGTTGCCGATGCTTTGCGTTACGGCTATGTAAAAGACACCATTGTACACGACTTCGTTGCCGGGATTGTAGGATTGTGTGGCATTCCATGCACCGATGAACACATAGGATGTACCATCGGTGCCGTTCGCACCGTCTGATCCGGCCACGCCGGTGAGTCCGGCCAAGTTGTTCAGCCACGCAGTCGAATTCGTATCCGGTTGTACATTCGTGTTGTTGCTAATCAACGACGTGTATATCGTGTTGTTGTAAATCACGACGTTGCCCGGCCCGTATATCAGACTGCTGTTCCAGTATCCAAAGAACACAAAACTCTGCCCTTCGTCGCCTGTTGGACCCTTTGGACCAATCGGGCCCGGAGCGAGTGTCACGTTATTGAGTACACTAGACCAAGAGCCGGGGCTGTATGGCGGGTAGAGGCTTGTGTTGTTGCCAATCACTGAAATGTACAATGTCGAATTGACAACGATTGCGCTGCCGGCAGAATACGTGATGTTTGGACTCCAGTCGCCGTCGTACATCAAACTCGGGCCCATTGGACCAATGCCGCCCGGATATCCCGGAGGTCCGGGCACTCCGGGTATCGCGCCCGGGTACGGCTGCCAGACTGTAGTGTTGGTGCCCGGCACCACGATCACCACGTTGCTCGAGTTTGTAATGTACAAACTCGAGTTGTACGTGACAATGTCACCGCTTTGATACACGACAGTCGCGTTCCACGGGCCGATGAACGTCTGTGTACCGTTAAACACACAGACCGAGCAGTTTGTTATGGGTTCGGGCACGACGCTCGCATTGAATACAACGCCCCACATATGACCGACGTTGTAGTACACGACGCCGGTCTGGTTCTGTATGTACAGTGAACCCGGGTTGCCCAATGTGCTGGGAGGCACGGTATTCCCGACGTATATCCCGCCCAGTGCCGAGATCTCGTTGTTAATGTACAATACTTGTGCAATAAGAGTGGCGTTCAGGCGATGTAGCGCCGTTTTCAAGTATTTGCCAACAGAATGTGAAGCATCATCACGTTGGTCTTCGCCAGTAAAATACAACATCAGTGTGACGCCGATCAACAGCAGCAGAATGATGATCAGTGCTGTGGTGATGCCCGCAATGTTCCATCTTCGTACGGTGCGATACCGCTCGTTCTCTGCATCAGGACTCTCTTGTACGGGTTTCGACGTATCAAAATCACGGTCTGTCTTCATTGTGTAACACACGACGCTGCGCAACTCTTGGTATTGCGACGGAAACATGCAATCCGCGCAGACACCAAGACTTGTGTTTTAAATGTACAGCACGTTTTATTCTATTTTTACAGGTAAAACCATAGCAGCGTCTAGTTGGCGCTGCCAATCACGAATTCGTTGGTCGTCGTCGCCATACCGGCGATCGTGTAATTGGCCCCACATCCAGCCGCAGGATTAGGCACAATCACGTACGCACTCAAGAACTGGAAGTAGTACGGCTGAGTCAGATCGATTGTGGAATTTGTGACACTGAAGGTGTTTGGCGGATTGATGTTCCCGAGGCCGCTGTTTGCGTATATGCCGTTCGGGAGGTTGTCGTTGGTGCCAATCTGATTTCCGATGCATACGACGCTGCTGCCGCCGGTTATCGTAGTCAAAATGTAGTTGAATCGATAGTAAATGTCTAACATGACATTTGCTCCGCCGCTGTAAACCGTCGTTGCCATCCACATCAGCCCTCCGGTGGTGCAAACCGTGTTGGTGACCGGCCCGCCGCCGCCGACCGGGGTTCCGGTCATCGTAATGCTCAGGTAAAGCTGTGCCGTGACGTTTGTGCACAAGTTCACGAGCCACGTGAACTCGGTCTTCAGGTTGGTTATGCCCGCAGTCTGGTTGCTCAAGAGAGGAAAGTAGCTCCAGCGATCGCCGGCCGTCGGATCGACGGGCCCGGCTCGGTACTGTCCATTCATTGGCACCGGCTGGTAAACAAGGGTTGTCGTTGCCGGTACCTTGGTACCACTTAGTGGCCCACCGGTGGAAATCCGAATAGTGTTTGCACCGACAGACGTTCCAAGGTCTCCTTGGACGCCCTGTGGCCCCTGTGTGCAGTTGATCGTCGGCAAGATGGTGGTCCACACGGAACTGTTGGTGCCTGGCGTCACGTCGGTGTTTGGTGTTGACGACACGTAGAGCGTGTTGTTGTAGATAACAAGTTGACTCTGAGCGTAGATTTGTGTGGAATTCCACGTCCCTTCAAAACCCATGCTAGTGCCGTCGGCACCAGGTAGACCCTGTGGTCCGACGATGCTTTGGATTTGCGTCCAGGTTGAGTTGGCGGTGCCGGGCGGCACGCCGCTGATTGCAGCCGACGTCACCCAGAGGCTGTTGTTGTACAGCACGACGTTGCTCTGCGCGTATGCAATCGACACGTTCCAAGCGCCAGTGTACATGACGCTGGTGCCGTCGGTTCCGTTTGTGCCAGGTGGTCCCTGAGGTCCAACTAGACAATCAACGCTGCCAAACACAAAGTTCCACACACTGGAGTTGGTACTCGGAGACACCCCGGTGCTTGGCTGATCGGCGATGTAGATTGAGTTGTTGTAGAGCACAACGTTTCCAATAACATAGCTGAGCGATGCGTTCCACGATCCGGTGTAGTACACATCGGTCATGGCGTCTGTCCCATTCAAACCCTGTGGCCCGATTGGCCCCTGTGCACCGGTCAAGTTGGTTGCGACCAAGGCCCAGATCGACGAGTTGCTGTACGGAGGAACGTTCAAGTTGCTCACATAACTGAAATACAACGAATTGTTGTAGATTACGATACTACTACCCGGATACACAATTGTGTTGTTCCAATAGCCCTCGAACAACGCACTGGTTCCGTTTGCTCCATTGGTTCCGTTCACACCATTGGCGCCTTGTGCACCGGGGATAGACGAAGCGATTGCCGTCCAATCGGATGTGTTTGACGGAGGAGAAACGTTCGAGTTTGGTAGATTTGCAATGTAAGCCGTTCCGTTGTACATGACGATCGAGCCCTGTGTATAGTTGCTCGACGCAGTCCAGTTTCCGTAGAACATGACGCTCATGCCATTGGTGCCGTTGATACCGGCGGTGCCCGGAGCGCCATCCGGACCAACCAGTCCGGTCGCCACAAGCGCCCAGATCATTGAGTAGTTGCCGGGCGAGTCGGCTGTCGAACCCACGTACGCAATGTACAACGAGTTGTTGTAGATTACGAGGTTGCTCGGACCGTACGAGTATGTGCTGTTCCAGATTCCGTAGAACATCACTCCCACGCCGTCGGTGCCGTTTGCGCCGGCAGCGCCCGGTAGACCCGGCTGACAAAACGAGAACTGTGCCCAATTGCTCGAATTTGACGTCGGCACAGAGCCCGTGTTGTTCTGCAAAGCAATATACGCAGTGTTGTTGTACAAAACCAAACCATTCGTGCCGTAGGATTGCGTTGCGTTCCAAACTCCGTCAAACACGATTCCGAGTCCGTTCGCGCCATTGGTGCCGTTGAATCCCGGCGGACCAACCGCGCCTGGCGTAAGCGAGAAGATCAGCGTCCAAGTCGCTCCAACGCCCGGTACGTCGCCAGTGGTGTTCTGGTTCGTAACGAAAAGACTGCTATTGTACAGCACAACGCTGCCGGGCACGTAGGCGCTGCTGACGTTCCAAGGACCGTCGTACAACACACTCGTGCCGTCTGTTCCATTGGTTCCCGCGGCGCCCGGAGCTCCGGTAATGTTGTAAATCAGCGGCGCCCACGCAGTGCTGTTGTTCGGCGGCATGTCGGTGTTGTTGCTCACCACCGAGATGTACACGGCATTGTTGTACACAACCACGTTGCCAATCGTGTAGTTGCTCGTGGCGTTCCAGCTCCCGTCGAAGCCGATGCTCGTACCGGGTGGACCCGTATCGCCCTTTGGACCAATCGGCCCAGTGGGCCCCGTGATATTTGCCAAGAACATTGTCCAAGAGGCAGGATCAGTGGGTGGCGGATCGTTCGTATTGTTCATCAGCGCAATGTACAACGTATTGTTGTAGATGACGACTTCGGCGTTGGTGTAGGTCGTCATGTTGTTCCAGGTGCCGCTGAACACGAGCGGCTGTCCGGGCGGACCGACTGGGCCCTGTGTGCCGTTTGGACCTTGTGGACCCGTTATGTTCGAGTACAGAATCGTCCAAATTGTGTTGTTGCCCGCCGGCGTCACGTTGTAATTCACTTGATTGCTAATGTACAAGTAGCTGTTGTACACGACAAGCGTTCCGTTTTGATAAACAACCGTAGAGTTCCATCCGCCATCGTACACGACGCCCTCGGTGACATTGAACACACACGGTGTCGGCAGCGGTGCACTTGTTGCGTTCAGTACCAGGCTCCACGTTGTATTGTTCGTTTTGTAGTACATGGTGTTGGTGCCGTTGCGAATGTAGAGCGAGTTTGGATTTCCGACCGAGGAGCTCGGCAACGCGTATCCTACGTATATGCCGCCGAGCGATGCTATGGTGTTGTTGAGCACGGTGAAATCGTTGAAAATCGTCTGATTGAGTGAGCCAAAGTCCCCGTTGATCTTGCGTTTCAAGTCCTCTTCGACCTCGCCCACCTCATGATCGTTGTACAATGGAAAAAAGATGGCGTCAAACAGTAGCAGCAAAAAGAGAATGATTGCAGCGGCCCAAAGCAACGCAAGTACAAAATACACTCGGCGGCGCTCTTTTTTCTGCTCTTGTTCAGCTCGGTTCTGCTTCGAGTAGAACGAATCATCCTCCACCTTTGCCGTTCCAAAGTATCGCGTGCTTT
>Ga0207433_10017189_pt1 | contig 10049 bp, 9 predicted proteins | sample YelNatPaOPGAMG01_FD_187559 | JGI IMG/M metagenome (GOLD analysis project Ga0207433, IMG submission 187559) | Hot spring thermophilic microbial communities from Obsidian Pool, Yellowstone National Park, USA - OP-RAMG-01 (SPAdes) (version 3) | ecosystem: Environmental > Aquatic > Thermal springs >... | reverse complement strand
AAGCATGGAGATGAGAAGGAGGCGGATCCTGTGATGCAGGAGGTAGACGATGACGACCTTGTCTTTGGCGCAGCGAAGCATGGAGATGAGAAGGAGGCGGATCCTGTGATGCAGGAGGTGGAGGATAACGGCTTTATCGTTGGCGCGGTAAAGCATGATGAAAACAAAAAGGCGGATCCTGCCACGCAGAAAGTGCAAGATAACGACTTTGTCGTTGGCGCGGACCCTGGGAATACGAATATCATCACCATTGGAGCACCCAAGCGTGCGGAAGATGGTGCTGATGGTAATTTGCGTCAGAAAAACATGCGTCTGTTGAGGTTCTCGAGAGCGAGATACTATCGAGAATCGGGAATGATGAATGCAAGGAAGAAAATCGAGACATGGAATGCAGGAATGAAGGAGCACCAGGACGCTATGAGCGAGGTGACGAGCCGAGGAGCGGACTTTGAAGCTTTTCGGGAATTCATGGAACTTCGTGTTGCGCATTGGGATGCACTGTGGGAGCAGTATACCAAGCCTCGGTTGGCTCGTCTGCGTATGAATCTATACGGGTAGAGGCAGCGGGCATTTGCGAACTTTTTCAATCAGTTGAGCGCCCTCAAAGAGGATCAAAGTCAGAGGCTGGTAGTAGCATACGGGGCAGGGCGCTGGGCGCCCAAGAAAGGAACTACGCCAGCTCCAACGACGAGAACGTACAAGGAGTGTGCACGGCGTTTTGTTACAATTCCTGCAGATGAGTTTCGAACATCGTATACACATCATGAACTGGGATGTACACTTCAGACGGTGGAGATAGAAAAGTGCCAACGGAGTCCTGAGGAAATAGCAAAGTACAGACCGCTGACGGAAGAGCAAATGGAAAGAAGGGCGAAAGTGCGAGGGCTACTCGCATTAGTAAGTACAACCAGTGATGGAAAGAAACGGATGGAGTCTGTGAATCGAGATTTTAACGCCGCTATCAATATAAGGAAATGTGCGGTGCTGGAGAAAAGACCTCCAGAATGGACAAGAGAGAACTTTATTGGACAACCTCTCAAAGTCGAACTATATGAGAAGAAGTTGGAAGCAGTAGTGGGTGGCCGGTCGCAAAAGACTGGGAGGCGTCTGCACCTCGGATGAAAGCGTTATGTCTAGGGCGGGTTTCTCGCCACTAGTGTGCACGGTCGGCATCGTTCGACTGCGTTTAGGTTCTCTCTTTTGCAAATGAAACACATCCTCCATCAGACTTGCGAAAACGACGCAGCGCTCCTTGTCGTGCAAAGGCGTTTCCGCGCTCGTGCCTGCAACGCTGTACATACCCGTGTGTCTACAGAGGCCGGCGCCATGCAACCGCCCTGGCGAGCAGCTGTTTATCCGGAGATGCTTATAGCATCTTGAACTCGGAGTCGAGCTTCGTTTTCCGTTGTGCGCAGATGGTGGCGTGGTCACACGATGCAAGCTGCCGCCGCCGCCGCTGCTGCTGCAGTCGTCGAGGTGCTCGGTCCCGAAGAATGCCCAGTCTGACCCGCATTCCAGGTCGCAGCGCTCGCTGGATCCACAAAGCGAGTTTCGAACGCTTCTCGCTCTGCCTCGTAGTCGATGAGCACTGTTTGCCCCTCCTTGCCAGGTAAATCAAACTGACAATCAAGGAGCACCCGTTCCAAGATACCCCGAAGACCTCGTGCACCAACGCCTTTGTGAACAGCCTCGCGTGCCACTGCCCGCAGCGCTTGATCCGTAATGTGCATATCGACGCCACTCATGCGAAACATCTCTCGAAACTGACGCACGAGTGCATTGCGCGGCTCGGTGAGCACCTGGACCAACTGCGGTTCAGTGAGCGCCCGGAGATTGACAACGATCGGGAGACGTCCCACAAACTCGGGTACCAGTCCGTATCGAATGAGGTCCGTCGACTCGACATGATCCAGCACTGCATCGTCGACAGCGTCGGAAGCAGCCACATGCGCACCGAAACCAATCGAAGTCGCTGCTAGTCGATGACCAACGATGCGCTCCAGGCCGGAAAACGCACCGCCACAGATGAAGAGGATGTTGCGCGTGTCCATGGGAATGTACTCGGCACGGGGATTCTTCCGACCGCCTTTCTCCGGTACATTGACGATCGAGCCTTCCAACATTTTCAGTAGGGCCTGCTGGACGCCCTCGCCGGATACATCGCGAGTGATGCTGGGGCTCTCTGACTTGCGCGAGATCTTGTCGATCTCGTCGATATAGACAATGCCCCGTTGGGCCAGATTCAAGTCGAAATCCGCTGCTTGGAGCAAACGGTGCAGAATGGATTCAACGTCCTCGCCAACGTAGCCGGCTTGGGTCAGGGTGGTTGCGTCCACCATAACAAAAGGGACCCGGCACTTGCGCGCCAGGGATTTCGCCAGCAGCGTCTTTCCGGAGCCGGTCGGCCCCAGCAACAGAATATTCGACTTTTCGAATTCGACGCAGTGATCGAGGAGGCTGTTGAGTGTCAACGATGCAGCCGATGAGGCATCACCCATTCGGTACGGAAGCGAACCGGGCATACAACCGGCGTTGCCAGTCCCGTAGGAGGCCGCACCGGGCGTCGAACTGCGCAGTTCCAGAATCGGCCCAGGGCGGCTCTTGACCGACTCCCGTGACGTCGCATGTGCGTCATCTGCACCAGTCGACTCATGGATGTATGGGGCACGTGTTTTCGTGCTCGCAGTCAAGTCGAGGTCACTGCTTCGAAACGCTGCTTCCGTTAGGTCCTCAAGCACAATCGGGCGGCGAGACATGTTCGACTCCGCCGGGGATGCCTCTGCATCACTGTCGAGCGGCATGCGGCGAGGACGAACGTTTCCCGATGACCACGAGGATGACGGGTTTGCGTTGCTGCTGTCGATGGAGTGGATTGCTGGAGGAACGCGTGTACCAGCACCCGATGTGCGTCGTGACCCATGCATATCTGACATCATCATCAGCAGAATGCGCCCTGCGGAGGACTGGAGCGACGGTTTCCCTGAAATCGTTTGGGATGTGTTGCCGCTGGTGCTCGTGCTACTGCTCGTGCTACTGTTGCTACCACTGGTACTGTTATTGCTCAAACTCTCTTCGAAACCGGGCCAACCAAAGCGGGTGCTGGTGGTATTCTCGTTTTCGCTGGTGCCACCCATGCCCACGGTTGAAGCAGCGGAGGCAGCCCGCACGCGCTCCATCAGTTCACTCGCGAGCACCTTCTTATAGTGATTATGGGTGGCGACTGCCAAGACGCGTTTCGCCTTTTCCTGTCCTATGCAGTACTCGTTCAGGTGGTCGAAAAGCGCACGCGGCGTCGGGAGCGCCGCAACCCGCTGTCTCAGGAGCCGCGTATAGGTCGCCATTAGGTGACCGTCCCGCACTGCAGAACCGTAACGAAACTCGTCGGCGTCCTCCCAGCTTCCTGAACGAGTACCGCTTGTGCTCAAGCACTGGACACCGCCCTGGCGCCGACACCGGTGAATGGTACCGACTGCGGCCAAACGAGGCTCCACTGACTTTTGTCCCAGAGAGCACCAGGCTTTCCAGTCTACCAGATAACTCCGTTGGGAAAGCACCGCATCGACCCGAACCAACGACATTTCCTCTGACAAGTGCAAGCACACACAGACACAGCCACAAAAGCTCGCGCTGACCTGGCGCTGCTGAAAAGCCGTTTTCTCAGGAAACGCTGTGCAGGCGCGTCGCGGGATCGTTGCCGCTCAACGGGCTCGAGGTGCACTGCCGGCGGACGCGTGGCGGCGTTCTCCGCACGAGATGATGATGATAACGATGATAATGATGATGATGATCACGGGGTACGGCTGCGGCAGCCTCCGCATCTGGGGCAGCGTAGGGCGCGCGGTGAGCGGCCTGCGCGCGATCCGCCCATCGATGATGCTGGTGCCCCAGCGCTGTCTGTGTGCTGTTTCCGACCTACGGATCGCAATGGAGAAACTGAAACTCATGAGACATGAATGTATATTACAGTCATGCGTGCGCAAGCTCGGCGCTGACCAGCGACGCTGCCGGTGCTGCGCAGCGTCCCCTGGAGCGCGCGAAAGACGCTCTGTCTTCGAGTTACATCGGCATGAACAGTGTAGGTGGTATTGTGGATGCAGTGCGGCAGGTGCTCGGTGCACGGTGGAACGCATGAAACGACCAGTAGATTCGCGGGGCAGTATTGGTCATGGAACGTGAAGGTGGAGTGTCGCATGCAGGGCGCTTTCCCGGATGCGGGTATTCATTACGCAAGCCGGGACCCGTGGTCCACGGAAACCTTTTGTTTAACGAGAGAAATTGACGGTGCAAACCAGCACGCGATCCTCGTCTGCTTTGCCTAGCAAAATGGGAGTAACGACATGCGGGTATATCAACAACACGTCGCTATCTTGCTGCTACGTTCCGGATATTCATTCGTTTGCTTAACCTACCACCATAGGATCATCGAAATTCGCTTGAACAACAACACGTCGCTATCTTGCTGCCACGTGTTTCTCGCTTCGCATATTACAACGCACCGTATGGCAGGCGACGACGCAGTGCCGCTTATGCAGTCAGTACCGCAAGGATGCCCAGACCTGCGGCAGGCACACAACGCGCATGACGCGCTAAACTTGCAACTAGAGCATCTTCCAGCGGCTAATGAATGCCCCAAAGAACAGGTCCAGGGAACTCGTGGCGGCCGCGGTTGCATGTGCACATGCTGTAGTAGCGCGGAGGATTGCGGTGCGCTCGGTGCTGGTTGCCTGCGCACCCTGCCACCAGTGCAGCCACCACAACTTGTCCATGGCATCTGTGCGAGAACACGTAGCACGCGGCCGCCTTGCCTATGTGAAACCGTTCATTGTTTACGGCCAAAGTTTCGAAGAAAGATGGTGAACCGAGACTCGCTGAAGCACATCGTTTCTTTCTCCAGACCAGTACGGAGACGATGTCGCGACGTTCATGAGCTGAACAACTCCAGCAGTACCCAGGATGCTCCGTGGCACCCTTGGAAACGCGGGCCATTGCCGCTGACGTTGCGAAGACGCCAGGGTCCGCATCCGCACGCCAGCGAGCAGCGAACTCTAGACGTGCTATTTTCAAGCAGGCGCTGGCTACAAGAGACCGCATCCCGGTACGGGCGCTTCGCTTCAGGCCAGGTAGTGATACAAGCTTGGGTCCTGGGGGTCGCGCTCCAGATACTCGCGTGCAATCAAGCTTTCAATCCGTTCCTTGATAGAATGGACATCCGGGGTAAAGCGGGTACTCAGCGCATTCTGGACGCCCGCCACAAGCTTCTGGTGCGCAAACTGGCGATGCATCTTCATGATGCGCACAATGGTAGCCTCGAGCAGCGGTACCTGATCATCGTGCCCGTTCTGGCGTGTTGCCTGGCACTCCTCTCGCTTGAACCCGTCCGCAAGATAGGCAAACGAAAGACGCCGTTGCTGCGGGTCGAAATACCGGTTCAACTGGAGCGTATCGGTGGGGCGTAGCTCCGCGCCCGCCGGCGACTTGATGAATAGGCAATGCTTCTTGTTGCAGAGTGAGAGTACGCAACGCTTAAACAAGTCCAGAATTTCCGGGGCTTGGATATTCAGCGCGTCACAGATCTGCTCGAAGGTCATCTCATTGCGATCCTCAAATAGTAGCAACATGCATAACTGGTACGTATTCAGTTCAAGTTCCACCTGGTCATACCGCGTCATATACGGGAACGCAGCTCGTGTGCACTCCACGAGCCCTTTGCTGAGTACGTGAATCCAACGTAATTGGCGATACTGCGTCTGATGTGCGTAGAAACATTCGTATTCTGTGAGGCAGGATGCCAGCGCCGGCGGCAAACGGAGATCATCGTCGCTGGGAAAGGACGGCCAGATGCTCGTGGTCGTAAGAATCGCTTGGAAGACGGGCGTATGCGACGGGGTCGCGTGCTCCAAGGTGACCGCACCGGTTGAACGCTGCCGTTCCCTATTGTCTAGGATAGCGTTCCATTGGTTGAAGCGCTCCTGGAACCTCAGCGATGTGCGCATATCACGCAGCATTCCTTCAACGCGTGCCGTGAACAGGGGTCCAATGACCGCCTTGAGCTCCTCGACGAAGGTGATCTCCAAGTCGCGCGCAATGCTCAGATCGAAGATCAACCGTCTGCACAAGAGGAATTGATACAAATCGGCAAATACATCCTTATCGTAAACGTACTCCAGCAGTTGTACGATAACTCGGAGGTGTCCACTCAAGTCCGCTCCTGGTGGTTCGATCATGTAGATGCGCTGGAGAACTCGGTCCACGTAGGATGCAAGCAGCTTTGGTATCATGCTCATATCCCGTGGATTATTCAAAATAGACTCAAACGCCATTCGAAAGTGCTGGGCGAAAACCTCGTGATTTTCAAAGCACGTTCGCAGAACAAGTTGATATGTTTCATGCAGGTTAACAAGCTCGCGGACCAGCCACATACCGGCCTGTTCCGTTGGTGAGATCTCTGCCTCAGGGCCGCAGCTAGCATAAGGTGCATCAAACTTTGGTGACAGGACACAAGAGAGCGCGCTTGACATGGGCCCTGTTTCCTGCTTCTCGCTACCGTCTGCGTGTCGCTTTCGTGCGACCGAGCGGTCCGAGTCTTCATAGCCAACACTATCGCCGTTTGGATTCATTTCAGTGGTGATTGCGTCATAATGCGCAAACAAGGCCGCGCCTTCGGCTTCGGCGCAGCGCGCAAACTGTTGCGCGATGGGTCGCAGCGCACGCTCTTGGTGCGCCTGGGACTCAGGAACGAGGCGACCACTCGCGTTTGATCGAGCAAGCCCGCCGTTGCCGTCCATCGGTTGCCCGCAAAGCTCATGTATCCACTTGCCACTGTAGAGCCAGTACACCCTTTTGAGGTCATCAAACTGCCGTTGAGATAAGAGTGCGACAAATCCAGAGGTCTCCGCAGCAAGCAGCTTCTCCTCGTGTGCTAGCAAAATCACGTTCTCGATGGCATCCTTGACGCGATCCATTGATGACGGGTGCAGCACTGCCTGCGCGATAGCGATTTCTTGGCGCAAGGCTGCTTCTGCCTCTCGCATGTACTCGGGGAAGGAGCAATCTCGCAGCCAGCGTTCTGACGCCTCCGCGTAATGGGTCTGAAACGCTGCCAGATAAGGGGTTTCTATTTCGTCCGTATAATAGGAGACCCAGTCCGTTGCCGTGAAGACAACCACAGCCGAGTGGATGAGCGCCCGATCCACGACTTCTCCACTGCGGTCTCGGGCAATAAGTGTCAGGATCGCGGTTCGGAGTACGTCGCGCATCTTGTCCAAAACCTTGGTGCGGAACAAAATTCGACCCAAGTGTTCCAGAGGAGGTGGTCCGTTCTCCTTGTCCGTATAGCAACGGTCTAGATAACTGAATATCTTGCACACAAACTGCACAAGATGCTGGTATGCCATCCACCATGCACAGAACGCATGCAGCAGTTCTTCAATGGATGTGATGCTCGCGCCCGCACCGTTGTTTTCCTCGGAGGTATCAGACACGTCGTCGGAAGCCATATCCATGAGCTCGATTCCTTGTAGACTCCCCTCTTCCATGGACTGGTGACTCACCGGAAACTGGTCACGGTCCGAGTCACCCACGGTGCTTTTCGAATGACTGAAGTGTGAGCTCTGAGTATCCATACTGGTGCGAGCTCTGCCAGCTCGCAATGCTGAACGCCCGCTGCGTGCCTCTTCCAGTTCACGCATTGGCGAGCAGCCGCTCGGTGCATAAGACAACATCGCCGACATTGCTCGGTTGGCACCTTCGCGAGTCGGTATTCGCCTTTCCATGTCTGGAAGAATCTTACTCGTACAGAACGCCCCCATCTCACGCTCGACTTGCTCGTAGAGCGCCCGTTTCACTGCACAAGGCCCTGGTTTTGTGCACAGGAGGAGCACGGTTCGGTACAGCTCCATCCAAACCGAGGCACTGAGGATGCCCCGCGGCGCCGGCACGTGAACCGTGTGTATCGTCGGCCGCGTTAACGCGGACTGTCGAGTTTCTGCAAGCGACCGTGAAGGCTCGAAGTCGTCGGCAAGGTCTCCACCGCCAGAGGAAACCGGCGAACCAGGCGGTGCAGACTCTTCCCCAACCAGCTCTGCTTCGCGCGTCTCGTGAAACGGCGCCGTACTCACCGCGTGCCGGGATGCCGGCGGCGTTGTAAGCGCCGCCATGACACGCTCTACAAGCGCCCGCTCCAACGGCTCAAAGCCCTTCTGTACAAGGGCACTCCAGTCTCGCCGAAACTGGAAGCGTAGGGGCTCACTGAACGCATAACTATCGAGCACCGCGAGCAGCTCGTTCGTAGCCTCCTCAGCAGGCACCGCAGCCGACGCAACGGTTGAAACGGACCCTGTCGTTTCAAAGTCGACGTCGTCGTCATTACCTCCAACAGGTCCCCTGCTACCTCGCTGCCCTGAGGAAACGTCACGAGATCCCAAAAACTGACGCCCAGCTCGTGCCCGACGACTGTACGTAGAGTCCATGGTATCCGTACGAACACTTCCAGCGCGTGTACGACGTTTCTAGTTTCGCGCGTGCCGCGCTAGCGACGCGACAGCGCCGGATGCGCCTACCGATCGAACTGCATGTGTGACGCGCGCACGGATCATCACACGCCGCGAGCGCTCGCGAAGCGGAGCATGCGCGCGCGCAACGCAGTGTCCATCTTAGATCTGAAACAAAAATGGACATTGACCCAGACGGAGGCACAGGCGCGGCATCCGTGGTAGTGTGCTTTCGTGCAGCGCCTGGCGAGCGCATCTTCGATGTTGTTGTTGCTGTAGTTGTTTGGACATAACTATGGCGCACAGAACAGAGATCCTCGATTGCGCTCATCGATAGGGGAAAGTGTCCATCATGATTCACGCTAGCTGCAGGTTCCACGATCGCTGGTCGACTGCGGAGATCCTGGCTATTGTCCAGGTCCTATCGTGCATCGAATGCCTGCCTTGAGCGTTCGTGATAGCGCGTATAGCGCCGGTGCGGAAGTACACAGCACGGAGGCGTCGATGCGTGTGCGTGGCGCCGGCAGCCGCGCGCACCCACACGAGCAGCGTCCGGTTGGATGCATCGCTCTGCGGACTCTGGCATGCCATGGGCGCTTGCGCATGAATCGAGCGCTCTGCACTGGGGTTTGAGGCGTTCAAGGCAGGCGCTCGACGCTCGCTGGAACATGCGATATGAGCGGTATCTCTGAGGGGACCGATGGGTAGCGGCTCGTGGAGCCTGCAGGTATGGTGCGGAATGATGGACGCTATCCTGCATGTCGATATGGGCCATGCAATCGCGCGGATGCGTGGTGAATGTCAAGCTTCTGTCAAATACAAAAAGTTGGGCAAGATGCATGCTCCCGAGGTGTGCGCAAAAGCGGCAATAACGCGCTCCCACGACGCCGGGATCCAGGTCTTGTGTCGATGTAATTGAGTGCATCAACGAGATGAGCGGCCCGCTTGCGCAGTTCACAGCTGTGTTCCCAATTGGAATCGATCGCGCGGGATTCATGAAGCGCCGCCCCGAGTCGTGAAGAAAGAGCATGTACCTCAGGGATTTCGTACCTGGGGCGACTCGCCTGATGCGAACGCCGGCCTCGAATCCTCGGCACATGCGGTTTTGGTACTGCATCCATGTGAAAGTAGTGGCTGCTGTTCGCTTGCGTCTGATATCGCATATTGCAGGGATACGCGCGCCGTAATGATGCATGTACAGTTCAGATGGAGGGAACTTTTAAAAGCTTGCTTTGGCACTGTCTCACTGAGTCGACACCCGCAAAGTCTTGGCGAGGCGGTTCCATGTCCCTGCGGCAGCAGCACCAGCAGCACTTGCCGAATGGACGCTCGACAATCTTATGATCATCAGAAGGATTGATCGTGTCCTCCACAGTGAAAGTCGAATCGGGCATTTCTAAAGAAACTGTGGTCTTCATCCCTGGTAATTGGCAACATTTACGAAGCCGACAGCATCCAATGAGATGCACAACCCCTACCCCGCACGAAAAAACACTGCTTTGCGTCCAGATGTTCACAGTGGCGTCCGGCAACGTGCGTGCAGGGTAAGCACTTGGAGGA
>Ga0207433_10017185_pt1 | contig 10051 bp, 10 predicted proteins | sample YelNatPaOPGAMG01_FD_187559 | JGI IMG/M metagenome (GOLD analysis project Ga0207433, IMG submission 187559) | Hot spring thermophilic microbial communities from Obsidian Pool, Yellowstone National Park, USA - OP-RAMG-01 (SPAdes) (version 3) | ecosystem: Environmental > Aquatic > Thermal springs... | reverse complement strand
AGGAGGCCCTTCTCCTTGTGGTGTGTTATGTGCTGCGGGTATTTCTGGCCTTATTCCGTTGGCTTTTAAGTCTCCGCTCTTCCAGGTCAACAAGAAGGGCCATCCTCGCCTTTTCTTAGACAAGCCCATGGTTGGGTCCTTTGTCTAGGAAAGGGGTCGGCCGTAACTGAACCTCCGGTCGAGGACTAAAGGCTATTCGCCTCAAAAATTCTTTACCTGCAAGAAGGTCTTAAGGTGCACTAGGCTCCGAGAGCTTTCTTCCTGAAAGACGGTGTGAGATGAGAATACAACGAACCAAAATGGGATGACCCTCCCTTTGTAAGGGAAGAGGATTACCAGAAGTTGGAATCCCCTTGTCTTTCCGTTCTTGAGCTTGCCCACATAATAGGTTCTCCTTGCCTGAGATCGAAAGATCTCGGTTGGTTCACGGATGAAAAAGATATCGCGTGAAAAAACTCAAGGAGCACCTCCTTTGAGGAAAGCCCATTTGAGCAGCCGGTGGATCTTCGCGCCGGCGAAGAAAGTGTTGAGGATAGCCCGGGGCGACCTCGGTGATCCTGGGAGAACGGGTTTTTTAAGATTCCCAAGATGGTCATGGCCGCCTTTTTGCCCTGGTCTTACGTGGGGAAAAAGGGTAAGCTATTTAAGAAGTTTTAAATGGTTTTTATCGCTATCACCCCCTGCGGTCAACTTGATCGTAGGGGATGTCTCATTTTGTGTCACAAGCTCAGTTGTCCCCGAGAAGGCCCCCGTACCAGGGGTCGTCTCACGGTGACACATTCCAAACCAGGGCCAAGGGAATCCGCATCCTGACAGTCTTCAGAGGGTTAACCACCTGGGAGATTTGGAGGTCACCGACGAGACTTGCCAGCATATACGCTTCCTGCCACGTGAGGCCTTGGGCTTGGCTGAGTAACTTTACCGCCTCCTCGGTGGCGAGCCTGACCGCCTCCTTCAGGGACTTTCCCGAGGTCAGGATGTAATGGCTTTCATCACGGATTAGATGGGGGTGGTCCAGCCTAGGCGTGGATGCAGCTCCACCTGCAACACCACCTCGGCGCGGCACTCCACCGCGGTACCACACACCTCCCCGTCACCCATGGCAGCGTGGACATCTCCTAGTGCCAATAGAGCCCCAGGCACGAAGACGGGGAGGAAAATCCGGGCCCCTTCAGTGACTTCCAGAGTGTCTAGGTTTCCTCCGTGTGGTCCCGGGGACCCACAGGGAACGGGGCCCCCCGCGGGAACTGTGCCGATCACTCCAATCATGGGCTTGAGGGGAAGAGAGATCTCGGGAGAAAAGCGTGCGCACCCGTTATCCAGCGGAACGATTCTAATCATGGGGTCCTTAACCTTATCCCCCAAGGGCCCCCACCCGGGGTAGCTAGCCACCACCCCTTTTTCGGGAAGCCGGATCTCCTCCACTCGCACCTCGAGCACGTCGCCAAGGAGGGCACCTTCCACGAAAATGGGACCGGTGGCAGGGTTGATCCGGGAGTAGTCGAACCAGGGGCCGAAGGTGTCGGAGGGTTCCTGGATCTGGTGGGAGAAACAATCTTCAGTTTCCACTAAGAGCCTTTCCCCGGGTTGCACCCGAGCCACCGGCCGGACCTCTTTGTCCATGGCGTGGACCACTTGATGCTGGGGTATCCTTTTCATGCGCGCTCCTTCACGAGTTTCTCCATGTAGCGGAGAATGCGGAGGTCGAACTTATCGTCTTCGCGCAAGTGCTCTTCCAAGTTCTCGGTACCGCAGAAGTTGAAGAGAGCCTCGTCGAATTCTTTGGAGGGTTTCCCATCAGCCTTGCCTCGGAAGTATCCTAGGGAGACGAGGAGCTTTTGGAGCTCTTGGCGCAGATCATCAGTGAGAGGAACAAGTTCCTCGGGTTTGGGAGGGGCAAAGTACAACTGGTGAAGTTCGTAGATGCGCTTGAGCTCCTCAATAGGACGGGGATGGTCGTCCACTCGAAGATCGATGTAGCGATCATTGAGCCCGCCGTACCCGCCCCTTTCTTTTACCACTAAAAGGGCCGCGGACTGCTGTCCCCGCCGGTCACCTCCTTCCCGCTGGGCCGCGGCCAAGGCGGAGATGAGACGCTCTGCTAATGTGCCCCGGGACCTCGTGAAGGCCTCGGCCATAGCCTCAACCACCTTCCCCGAGGCAAGGATATTGCCTTGACAAGAAAAGTTTTCCGCTACTAGGTGCCCCGCCCAGGGGAGGCATTTCGCGCCGGTGAAAGCCGTGGCCTGGCCTTTTGTGTCCACGATCCCCACCTGCCGGAGGTCCCGTCCAGGATCGGCGGAGGTAAGTTTTTCCAACACTTCCTCGGGGGAGAGGCCTTGGGAGAGGAGCTTGAGTCCCTCGGGGCCGTAGGTGGTGTTAGCGTAAGACTGTGTTGCTACCGCTCCTACTTTGGCCTTGGCCCAGGGGACTACGGCCCCAACGGCGAGGAACTTGGACTGGACCGCTACCCCCAACTCCCCTGTTACCGGGTCATATGCCACGATGGAGAAGGTGCTTATCCTCATTCTGCCCTCCTTAATATCTTTGAATCTTTGGGTCCAACGCGTCTCGCAGCCCGTCGCCCACGAAATTCAGGGCTAGGACCACCGAGGAGATGACCAGCCCGGGGAACACTGAAAGATGAGGTGCTGTACGCAGATACTTGCTCCCGTAGCTAAGCATGAGCCCCCACTCTGCAGTGGGGGGCTGAGCACCCAAGCCTAAGAAGCTCATACCAGCTCCAGCCATGATCATCCATCCCACATCCAGGGTTGCTGCGACGATCACCGGCGCGAACATGTTCAACATCACATGCCGGAAGAGGACTCGCGTTGGAGAAGCTCCCAGGGCCCGAGCGGCCTGGACAAACTCTTTCTCCATGATAGCAAGGACGGATCCTCGGGCAATGCGAGCATAGTAGGGGATGTCTGCGATGGCTAGGGCTACCATGGTGTTAACCAAGCCCGGGCCCAGGGCCGCGATGATGGCAATGGCCAAAAGGATGTAGGGGAAGGCCATGAGCACGTCGATGAACCGCATGATCAGGAGGTCCCACCACCCCCCCATGAACCCGGAGAAGACCCCAATCAAGACGCCGGCGGCCATCGCCGCCAATACAGCAAAGAACCCCACCGATATAGAGACGCGGCCTCCCCAGACCAACCGGCTGAGGCAGTCACGGCCAAACTCGTCCGTCCCCAGGGGATGCCCCGGTGTGCCCGGAGGGCTTAGGCGCTTTGTCAGATCTATGCGGGTGGGGTCAGGCAACCCCAGTACAGGGGCTAGCAGTGAGACTGTTATGATGCAAAACAGAAATACCAGGCTGGCCAGCGCGATCCGGTCCCGGGAAAATCGCCATATTACCCGGCGCCATCCTTCTCGCCCGCGTTTCAGTTCATTCATACCTGATCATGGGGTTCACGTAAGCATAAAGGAGATCCACGGCCAAGTTCAGCAGCACGTAGGAGAGGGAGATGATCAGGATTGCCCCCTGGACCAAGGGGAAATCCCGGGCGAGGATCCCATTGATCATAATGGCTCCAATCCCAGGCCAGGAAAAGATCACTTCCACAAATACGGAGCCGGCCAGCACGAACCCGAGTTGCATTCCAATGACGGTAAGTACCGGAATAAACGCGTTTTTAAGCGCGTGCTTAGCAAGTACCACACCTTCTTCCAATCCCTTGGCCCGGGCGGTCTTTATGTAATCCTCCTGTACCACTTCCAGGAGGGAGGAGCGGGTCATGCGGCCGATGAGGGCCATGGGTTCTGCCGCCAAAGTGAAACTCGGAAGGACCAAATGGTGGAGCACGTCCAATGTTCCACCTCCAGTGGCGGAAGAGACACCCGAGACGGGGAACAGGTTGAAGCGCAGGCTAAAGATCATTTGGAGGATCAGCCCAAGCCAAAACACCGGGATACTGAAGCCCAGGATGGCGAAAAAAGTAAACAACCGATCCCAAACCGTATGCCGCTTGAACGCTGCGCCCAATCCTGCGAGGATCCCTCCCGTGCTGGCAATGAAAATGGCGGTGAAACCCAGCATTGCCGTGAACCCGAACCGGCTCAAGATTAATGGAAGAACCTCCCGTCGCAACTGAATAGATCTTCCCCAATCCCCCCGAAGCACCCGGTGTAACCAGGTGAAATACTGAACCAGGAACGGGCGATCCAAACCGAGCTCGTGACGCAGTCGTTCGATGGCTTGCTGGGTCGCCCGGGGACCCAGCATGATCATTACCGGGTCCCCAGGCGCCAGATGCATGGTCAAGAAAACGAAGAACGAGACCCCAATGAGAACCGGGAACAGCAAAAGCAAGCGCCGTATCGTGTAGGAAAACATATGGATGTCTCTTCGACGTTACTCCATGGTTACCCTCTCAAACCGGAGGACCCCTTGAGTGGGTTGAAACACGAATCCTTGGATCCCGGCCTTCATGACGAAGATCTCGTAGGCGTGGTCGATCCAGACCCAAGGAGAGTCCTCACAGATGAGTTTTTGTGCCTCGATATAAAGGCTCTTTCGCTTCTCCTGATCCAGCTCTCTCCTGGCTTGGGCGAGGAGTCTGTCCACTTTTTCGTTCTTGTAGAACGCATCGTTGAACCCCGCAGGTGGCCATTGCTCTCCACTGAGAAGAATATACAGAAAGTCATCAGGATCGCCGTTGTCCATGATCCACGACATCTCGTGCATCTCGGCTACTTGGCTGTAGTCAGGCTGGAAGACCTTGTCGAGGTATGTTCCCCACTCCCAGGTTTGGATCTTGGCGGTTATCCCCACCTGGGCAAGGTATGCCTGGATGGCGGTAGCCATCTCCACCGGCTGTTGCATCCCGGAGCCGGATTCGGGCACCCAGAACTCCACCGTAAACCCGTTGGGGTACCCGGCTTGGGCAAGGAGCTGCTTGGCCAGCTGTGGGTTGTAGTCGTAGATCTTAACGTCCTCGGTGTAGCTCCAGACGTTAGGGGGCAAGGGGTTTATGGCCACGATCCCAGTGTTCCGGAGGACGCCCTCCACGATGGCCTTCTTGTCGATGGCATAATGGACGGCCTGGCGCACCAGTACGCTATCGAATGGGGGACGCTGGCAGTTTAGGGCCACCCACCAGGTATGCTGGCCGAGTTCGGCTACGACCTTGAACCTCGGGTCGCTGCGCAGGCGCTCTACGTCCTCCGGGGGAGGGTTCACGATGAAGTCCACCTCTCCCGCTTCCAAGGCGGCGAGCCGGCTCTGAGGGTTCACGATGGGGCGGAAGACGAGCCCCTTCAAGGTGGCGGGCTCTCCCCAGTAAGCATCATTGCGTTCGAGGACAATCCGCACCCCGGGAACCCATTCCTTGAACCGGAAGGGCCCGGTACCCACGGGGTTAATGGCGATGTCGGCCCCGTACTTCTTTATGGCAGCGGGGCTGATGATGGCGGCGGAGGCCATGGCCATATTCCTCAGGAAGGGAGCGAAGGTGTACTTGAGCCTGATCTGCACGGTGTGATCGTCCACTACTGTCACGGATTCCACCATGCCGAAGGTGAACTCAGCGTAAGCGAACACGCCGGTGTCGTGGTACGGGTGGTGAGGATCGATCTGCCGCTCGATGTTGAACTTGACTGCCTCAGCGGTGAGGGGGGTGCCGTCGTGGAATGTGACATCTTTGCGGAGATGGAAGGTATAGGTGAGGCCATCGGGGGATGCTTCCCAGGACTCCGCCAGGCCGGGAATGATCTCGGTGGTGCCGGGGGCGAACTGGGTGAGGGTTTCGAACATGGGCATGGTGGCGCGGAGGGAGTTGTAATCGGTGACTTGGTGGGGATCCAACGAGGTGGGTTCCGCTTCCAAAGCGACCACCAGGATATCGCCGCCCAGGGCGGCACACGAGAGGAACACGATTCCCAAGAGGCTTCCCAAGATCCTGCGCATACAATCACCTCCATAAAATTATAAAATCTTCAGTGTATTCTATCAAAATTGATTAGGGTTTGTCCTCGAGTTGACTCGTTGAAACTGTTACCGAAGGGGTCATCGATTCCTCATAAACTGGGTCACCGAAAGAAGGAACCAATGACCCAAGTCAGTATAGCCGAGTTGGTAGAATCCTGGCGGCCCAGGTACCTTAAGGCAAGCTACAGGGAGAAAACTTTGATTCTGAACGAATTCGTGGCCCTTACCGGTTACCACCGAAAGTCCGCCATTAGGCTCCTTCGGAACGGAGGAAAGCCAAAACACCTGGACCGCCAGGGAAGGCCACGGATGTACACCCCGGACGTAAAGGCTGGCCTTCTGAAGGTCTAGGAAGTCTGCGGACAGATATGTTCCAAGCACCTGGCACCGTTTCTCCCTGAGATTGTGGGCGTGCTCAGGCAAAAAGGCGTGTTCAAGTTCAGGCCGGAAAAAGAGAGACCCCTTGTACAGATGACCGCAGCCACCATTGACCGGCTCCTTCATACCCACCGGACCTTGCCGAAAAGGAATCGGAGCACACCTAAGCCCGGAACCCTTCTCAGAAAAAGATCCCTGTCCGAACTTTCGCGGACTGGGACGACAACCGCCCAGGATTTTTAGAGGTGGATTTTGTAGCCCATTGTGGGGAGAGCGCCAAAGGTGAATACCTCCACACTCTCTGTACCGTGGATGTGGCCACAAGATGGTGTGTCCTTGAGGTACTTCCTAACCGCAGCCAACAAGCGGTGAAGGAGGCGGTGGACAGAGTCCGCAGACACCTTCCGTTCCGCTTTTGGGGATCGACTCGGACAACGACAGCGCTTTCATCAACGCCAACCTTCTCCGGTACTGCCAGAAGGGAGGGATCACCTTCACGCGGTGTCGGCCTTGCAAGAAGAACGATCAGACGTATGTGGAGAAATGCTGGACAGCGGTGCGCAAACTCGTGGGGTACGACCGGTACACCTCTCCCGAAGACCAAGAACTTCTGAAGAGGATCTAGAGGGATTAGTGCCTTTTTGTGAACTTCTTCCAGCCGGTACGGAAGCTTCTAGCCAAGGAAAGGGAGGGAGGAAAGACCTGGAAGGTCTACGATGTAGCCATGACGCCATTCCGGCGGGTTCTTTCTTCCCCGCATGTGCCCAAGGAGACCAAGGAAAGATTGCGGGATATCTACCAAACATTGAACCCTGTGGAACTCCGTGTTCGCATAGAGCGGAATCTGAAAGAGCTAAGGAGGCACCATGGGTAACAGGAATTATGAGGCGAGCTTGCGAGCCTCGGTAACACCTACTTTTGAGGCATCACGGCCATGGTAATGGTAAAGGAGCTCTTGGAGGCCCTCATGAAGGAAGAACGGGAGATCTACCTGGAAAGCCATCCCACCAAGGCCAACGGTTACTACCCCAGCGACCCCCTAACTCTGGTAGGACCAGTGGAGGAACTCAAAGTTCCCCGCGTACGAGAAGGCAATTTCCATCCCCGGATCCTCCCCTATAGAAAGCGTGCCTCGCTGGACCTTTTCGAGGCCATCCTCGTCCTCTGCGCCGTCGGTGTAAGCACCCGGAAGATCTCCGCATTCTTTGAAGGGATCTACGGGGCGTTCTACTCGCCTCAAAGCATCTCTCGCCTCATCGAGGTCACCGAGGAGAAGGTGAACGCCTGGCGGGAAAGGTCCCTGAGTGAGGAGTACTACGCGGTGTTTTTAGATGGAACTTTCCTTTCCATTCGCCGAGGAAAAACGGCCAAGGAACCTGTGTACATTGCTTTGGGGATCAAACCCAATGGACGAAGGGAGATCCTTGGGTTTTGGTTCTTCGGCGCAGAAGAAGAAAAGCGCCCGGAATTGGGAGGAGGTTGTCAAGGACCTCAAGCGACGCGGGGTGAAAAGGGTGAGGATCTTCATTGCCGATGACCTACCGGGCTTAAGGAGGCGATCAAGAAGGTCTTCCCCGAATCGGATTGGCAGCTTTGTGTTTTGCACGCTGTGAGCGATGTACTAAATAAAGCCCGGAAGAAGGATTGGGAAGTGGTGGCCGAAGCTCTGGAGAAGATCTACCGAGCCGAGAGCCCAGAGGAAGCCGAGGAAGCCTTGCGTAACTCGCGGGAACGCTGGGGCACGGTCTATCTCAAGATCGCGGAGCGGTGGGAAACTAAAGCCTATGCACTTTTGGCGTTTCTGCGTCATCCTAAGCCCATCCGCCGCTACCTTTACACCACCGACCAGCTGGAACGGCTGGCCAAGGAGGTGAAGAGGCGACCCAAATTCGTAGAGGTCTTTTGTGGGGAAGGTGCAGTGGCAAAGCTCTTATACTTGGTCCTAAGCCATCTGGACGAGGCATGGGGAGCGCGAAGGTTCCGGGAATTTGCGGAAATCCAGATGGGAAGCTACCATATTGTTTAGACACACTAAACGGGATACTATGCTTTTGCCCGCCGCTTCACTTCCTTGGCCGACTGCTCCGGTTAGTTTGCACTGTAAAGGCAAAGGTGCTTGAGGTCTTCCTCCTGGTTTTGAGCGTTTTTCCTTTTGCTGCGAGAAAGATAACTCTCAAAGATTTCCTTGTGGTTATCGGGCTTAACGTCCGAAGCAAAAGACATTTCCCGCAGCGGCCACATTTTGGGATTGAGATGAACGGGAAGAATCCTTTGGCAAAGCTGGAAGGTTGAGCTGGGACTTACCGGACGCGTTTGCACACTTTTTGGCGGTCCTCTTCGCCTAGGTAGCAGTGATCTAGGCTGCTAATAGGGTACCCTATGCTGGCTCATTACCAGGGTTCTCAAGGGCGGAGCGGAGCTCTTCCAGCGTTTTCGCGCCGAAATACTGGAGAAGTTCTTCCGTAACGTGAAGAAGTTTCGTAGTTCCCCGGTCTTCCGCTTGCACAAACCCCCGGGAAATCAGCTCCTTGATATGGGCGTAGGCGCGCTGGCCCCGAAGCCTCACCACCTCCGCCTGGGCCACAGGGGCTTTGGCTACGATGACCGCTAAAGTCCTGAGGGTTTGTTCCGAAAGGTCCTGGTTTGGGGCAAAGGCCCGCACCCGTTCCGCGATCTCCCTTTTGACCCGCAACACATAGCCCCCGCTTTCCTGGGCCAGTTCGATCCCGCGGTGCGGCTCCTCCAATTCCTCGGAAAGCTGCCCCAAAACCCGAAGGATCACGTGCTCCTCTAGGCCGAGCTTTTGGGAAAGTTCGGCGAGGGAAAGCGGCCGGTCCGCCAAAAACAGGGCGGCCTCAACCAGCGCTTTGGGCGGGATCATGGGGGACTTCGATGTAGATTTCGCCCAGGAATTCCTGCTGGAAGAGCTGGATTTTTCCGGTTCCGGCAAGGTGGAGAAGCTCCATGAACCTTGCCACGCGCTCCTTGGGATCGCCCCGCTCGAGGATCTGGGAGAAGGGGATGACCTGGTGGCCGTTCACCAAGGAGAGGAGTTTGCGGAGGAGGTTCAGGGCCCGGACCCGGAAAGGCTCAGCCTTCATCTCGATTTGGGGTTTCGGCTTTTCTCCCTTGGGTCGGCTGGAGGAAAGGGCCGCAACGAAGGCCCGGCGGAGGTCCGTTACAGTTAGCCGGGCCCGAGGCCTTCGCCGCAAAGGAAGGCGGAGCTCGGGCGCCATATAAACAACTGGCTCTGCGCTCGCCTCCTCCTCAGCGAGCATAGCCTCCACAGCCTCAGCGAGCGTGGCCTTCCCTTCCATGCGCTCGGATTTCATCCGAAGCAGCACGGAACTAGCGAGGACCATTCGGCCCGGCACCCGCATCTCCACCGGGGTCTTGGTGAGGAACTCCCGGAACCGGCCGATGAGAACGGTAATGTCCAGGGCCCAGGGGTCTAGACCCCGGGTGGCCTCCCGGAAAAGTTCCTCCCAATCAGCTCGCGTGAACCGCTCCGGCTCCAAAACCTCAAGCATGGCCCACGAGCTCCATTCCCAGAACTTCGGAGGCGCCGTGACGGAGGACAACCCCATAGACCCGGTCCGCATGGCGCACCAGTTCCTCGTTGTGGGAAACCACGATCACCTGGGAATTTTTCGCGAAATCCCTAAGAAGCCTGGCCAGCCGTTCGGAATTAGCTTTATCCAGGGCTGCGTCCACCTCGTCAAGGAGATAGAAAGG
>Ga0207433_10017179_pt1 | contig 10053 bp, 10 predicted proteins | sample YelNatPaOPGAMG01_FD_187559 | JGI IMG/M metagenome (GOLD analysis project Ga0207433, IMG submission 187559) | Hot spring thermophilic microbial communities from Obsidian Pool, Yellowstone National Park, USA - OP-RAMG-01 (SPAdes) (version 3) | ecosystem: Environmental > Aquatic > Thermal springs... | reverse complement strand
TTCTCTGAGGGAAGGAGTTTCAACCATGCACTCCTTCCTTTTATATTTGCATCTTGGAGCAAAAACGCATCCAGAAGGCAATTTTTTCAGGTCTGGAACATTACCCGGAATTCCTTCCATAATTCTCCCTTCCACAGGTACACACTCTAAGAGAGCTATTGTATAGGGATGAAGGGGATTTTTAAAAATTTCCTCAACAGAACCCATTTCCATAATTCTACCTGCATACATAACTATAACTCTGTCTGCATATTCACCGAGTATGTTTATATCATGGGTTATTAAAAGCATGGATTTCCCTTTATTTTTAATTAAACAATAAAGAAGGTCAAGGATTTCCTCCTGAACAGTTACATCAAGTGCAGTTGTAGGCTCATCAGCTATTATAAGCTCTGGCTCACAAGCAGTAGCCATTGCTATCATTACTCTCTGGCGCATTCCACCTGAAAGCTGATGAGGATAACTATTAATAAAATTCTGTATTTTAAGCTTTTTAAATATCTCAAAGGTTCTTTCAAATGCTTCTTTTTTTGAAACACCATAATGTTGAATAATCATCTCAGCTACCTGAAATCCTAATTTGAGAACAGGATTGAGAGAAGCCATAGGGTCCTGAAATATAATGGATATTTTTTTTCCTCTGATTTTTATGAATTCTGAATCAGGCAGTTTTAGAATATCTCTGTTTTCAAATATTATTTTACCTTCAGCTTTAAAGTATTCAGGTAAAAGCTTGATAAAGGAAAGTCCTGTCAGCGTTTTTCCGCTACCGCTTTCTCCTACAATTGAGAGAATCTCTCCCTTATCAATAAAAAAATTAAGCCCTTCTACATAAATATAGTCTTTAAATAAAATATTAAGATTTTGAACATCAATTAACACTTTATAGTTTATTTAATGCATCTTTAAGAGCTTTGCTCATTTTAAAGCTGATTGCTCTTTTAGGTGGAACTTTTAAAATTTCAGCGGTTTTTGGATTTCTTGCTATTCTTCCCTGCCTCTGCTTTACTTTGAAATTACCAAATCCCCTTATTTCTATCTTTTCTCCCTTTGCTAAAGCATCTTTCATGTTTTCAAATATCATATCTATGATAGTTTCAATCTGTTTTTTTGTTAAGATATCAATTTTCTCTGAAACTCTTTCTGTTAATTCTGATTTCTTCATAAAAACCTCCTAATGAATTTGTGTTTGTGGCATATAAAGATAATATAGCTGAATATTAGGCAGAATCTTTCTTATTAAAGATTCTGTGTCTCCTTTTATAATCTCATGTAAGATATTAGATTTTTTCATTACCACCTCTGGCTCTCCTCTTATTCCTCCTAATTTAGCAGCAATTTTAATTGCTGCATCAAGGTCACCTATTTCATCAACAAGTCCCAGCTCCTTAGCTTTTAATCCTGTAAAAACTCTTCCGTCAGCAATTTTTTGAACTTTATCATAGGGAATTTTCCTTCCCTCAGCCACAGCATTGATAAACTGCTTATGAACATCATCTATAAGATTCTGCAATACTTCCTTTTCATCACTTTGCAGAGTTTTAAAAGGTGAAGTTATATCTTTATATTTACCACTTTTTATTACTTCAGCCTTAACGCCTATTTTGTCTAACAGACCTTTAATATTTGGTATCTCAATTAAGACTCCGATTGAGCCTGTGAGAGTTCCTTGATTGGCAACGATTTTTGATGCAGGACATGAGATGTAATAACCACCTGAAGCAGCAACAGATCCCATTGAAACAACCACAGGTTTTGATTTTATTGTTCTTTTAATTTCTTCATATATCTCCTGAGATGGAACTACCGCTCCGCCAGGGCTATCTACTCTTAAAACAATTGCTTTTATTGAAGAGTCTTTTCTGTATTGTTTTAGTTCATCAATAATTGATTTTGATTCCGCTATAATCCCTTTTACATTAACAATTGCAACTCTGCCTCCAGAAAGACTGCTTTCCATAATTGTTGCGAGAAAACTTATTAATAAGAGAACTCCGACAACTAATAAAAAAATTTTAAGCTTCTTGCTCTTCACTTTCTCCTACCTTCTTCATGCTTAAACCTATTTTTCTTTTCTCAGGGTCAATTTTTATAAGCAGGACCCGCACTTCATCTCCTTCTTTCAGAGATTTATTTTTATCAATCTCTGAATTGTATATCAATCCTTCCACCTCTCCTTCAAGTTCAACAAATAAACCATGCTCTGTCTTTTTTATTATTTTAGCATTATATACTTCGCCGACTCTAAATTTTTCTGGTATCTCTTTTTTCCATGGGTCATCAGTGAGTTGTTTTATGCCAAGAGAAAGTTTTTCTTTTTCCGGATTTAAATTTAAAATCACTGCCTCTATTTTTTGCCCTCTCTTAAAAATTTGAGATGGATGCTCTATGTGTTTTGTCCATGATATGTCTGATATATGAACCAGACCATCAACTCCTTCTGGTAGCCTTACAAAGATACCAAAGTCTGTTAAAGTTTTAATCCTTCCTGTAATTTTATCTCCAACTTTATACTTATGTGCAACAATATCCCATGGTTTAGGTCTTAACTGTCTTAGACTTAAGGACATTTTTCTCTTTTCTTTGTCAATTTCAAGAATTTTAACATCTATCCAGTCATCAATATCTGCATAATATGTAGGATGCTTTGGTGTAAGCCAATCAAGTTCACTAACATGTAAAAGACCCTCCACTCCTTCCTCAATCTCAACAAAAATGCCATATTCTGCTATATTTATAACTTTACCTCTGACTTTCATTCCGGGGCGATATTTTTTATCTATGTTTTCCCATGGGTCAGGTCTTTTTTGTTTATATCCAAGAGTAACACGGTCATTTTCAGATTCAAACTTCAATACAATAAATTCATATTCTTTGCCGACTTCAAAAAAATTAGAGGGATGCTTGACTTTTCCCCAGGATATATCTGATATGTGAAGAAATCCATCAAGTCCGCCAAGGTCAATGAATACTCCATAGTTTGTTATATTTTTTACAATGCCTTTTATTCTTGCACCTTCTTTTATTTTTTTCAAAGTTTCTTTTTTCAGTATTTCTTTTTCTTCTTCCAGATAAGCCTTCCTTGAAAGAATTAAGGAAGCTTTTAAGTTTCTCCATGAACCATAAAGATTTCTCGGTGCTTCAATTTTTTCAATTTTTACTTTAAAAGTTTTGCCTACATATTCATCAAGATTTTTTGGCTTTCTGATTTCAAGCAATGATGCAGGTATAAAGCCCTGAATTCCATAAAAGGAAGTTAAAACTCCTCCTTTTGTTTTACTCACAACTTTAACTTCTACAGGAGTTCCTTTTTCAGACGCTGAAATAAGTGTTTCCCAACCTCTGATTTTGTCTGCTCTATCCTTTGACAGAGATATAACACCGTTTGAATCATCTATTTTTTCTATAAAAACTTCTATCTCATCATTTTCTTTTAAGTTTTTTAATTCTTCTTCTGAAAACTCACTTAATGGAATGTTGCCTTCAAACTTATAACCTATATCAACTATTACCCCATCATTTTTTATACTTATTACTTTTCCTTTTACTATTTCACCTCTCTCAACATGAGGTAGAGAGCCTTCGTAGAGACTTTCCATCAATTCTTGCTTTTCACTAATCTGATTCTGCATGGTCCTTTTCCTCCTTCATTTATAAACTTTTTATTTTATCAATTACTTCATTAATAATCCACTGAGGTGTAGATGCACCTGCTGTTATACCAATTTTTTTAGCAGATTTAAACCAACTTTTGTCAATTTCTTTCGCCTCTTCTATATGATAAGTTGTAACTCCAAGCTTTTTGCAAAGGTTTGCAAGCTGACTTGTGTTTGCACTGTTTTTCCCTCCAACAACAATCATTACATCAACTTCTTTTGCAACTTTTTCTGTTGCCTGAAGTCTTTTTGAAGTAAAATTACAAAGAGTGTTAAAAATTCTTATTTCTTCAAATTCATTTAGAGAATTGATTATTTTATTCATTATTTCTTTAACCTTTGACATTGGCTGGGTTGTCTGCTGGATTATACCAATTTTTTTATTTAGAGTTGGAATTTCCTGAGAGCTTATTACAGCTCCCTTTTTACCAGCATAGCTAAAAATTCCTTTAACTTCAGGATGTTCTTTATCACCAATAATAAGAACTTGATAACCTTCAGCGGCTAATTTTTCAGCAATGCTTTGAGCTTTTTTCACAAAAGGGCATGTAGCATCAATAATTTCAATGTCCAATTGTTTAATTTCTTCATACTTTTCTCTGGGAATTCCGTGAGCTCTAATTATTAAGGTTTTTATATTTTCGCGGTTGATATCTTCTATTGGATGAACACCTAAATCCTCTAATTTTTCAACAACCTGTGAATTGTGAATTATGGGACCTAATGTAAAAACCCCTTCTTTATGTTTTTTGGCAACATCAAAGGCTATGTCAATAGCTCTTTTAACACCAAAACAAAATCCTGCACCTTCAACAAGAAAAATCTCTTTCAACATATTGTTTTTGATAATACAAGATATTAGGCAGACTCTGCAACTTTTTTTAAAATTATTGAGATAACTTCTTTAGTTGTAAGCTCTGATGTGTCAATATAAAAAGCATCTTTACTAATTCTTAATGGTGCATTCTGCCGTGAAGAATCTCTTTTGTCTCTTTCTATAACATCCTTTAATGCTTCTTCAAAGGTTGTTTTTGTTCCAAGATTTAATAGTTGCTCATATCTTCTTCTGGCTCTTATTTCAGGAGAAGCGTCAAGATAAAATTTCTTCCATGCATCAGGAAATACAACTGTTGTCATGTCTCTGCCTTCAGCTACAATGTCCATTATTTGAGCAAAATCTCTTTGCAAAGGTAGCAAAAAATTTCTTATAACTTGTTTAGCAGAAATCTGTGATGTAACAGCACCTACTTCAGGGTCTCTTATTAATAATGAAACATCCTGTCCATTAAGAAAAACTCTGCTGTTTTCATAATGAATTTTTATATTTTCAAGCTCTTTTTTAATTTCCCTGTCTGATAATGTTGAAAAATCTTTAATATGGTCAAATTTTATAAAAAAATGATATGCGACTGCTCTGTATAAAGCACCTGTGTCAAGATATTGAAATCCTAAAATTTTTGCTACCTCCTTTGAAACAGTGCTTTTACCAGCACCTGAAGGTCCGTCAATTGCAATAACTTTTTTCATTTCTGAAGTATCTCAAGGAAATTATAAAATTCAGGGAAGGATATATCAACACAGTCAGCATCTATAATAGTAGTTATGCCTTCTGAAATTAATCCTGCAATGCTTAATGCCATAGCTATTCTATGGTCTTTATAGGAATAAACTTCTGCTCCTTTAAGCTTGCAAGGACCTTTTATCTCCACTCCGTCTTCTAATTCTTTTATGGGAACTCCCATTTTGCCTAATTCTGTTGCCATTGCTTTAATTCTGTCTGATTCTTTTGCTCTTAAATCTTTTGCATCCCTGATAACTGTTAAACCCTCTGCCTGAGTTGCAATAATACACAAAATAGGAAATTCATCAATTAGTCTTGGAATTATTTCTCCTTGAACAGTAACTCCTTTAAGTGCAGGAGATCTTTTCACTAAAATATCTCCCACAGGTTCTCCTGCTTGCTCTTTTAAATTAAATATTTCAATTTTTGCTCCCATTGAGCTTAAAACTTCAAGATAGCCTGTTCTTGTTTCATTTAGGCAAACATTTTTGATTATTACTTCAGAGTCTGGCACTAAACAAGCTCCTCCAATAAAAAAGGCTGCTGAAGAAAAATCATTTGGGATAGTTATATCAAAGGCTTTTAGTTCCTGTGATGGCGGAGATATTTTAATTGTATTTTTTGTTATATAAAGCTCAACACCCATGCTTTTCAGCATTTTTTCTGTATGGTCTCTGCTTTTATGAGGTTCTTTTACAGTGGTATCACCTTTAGCAAAAAGTCCTGCAAGAAGAATTGCACTTTTTACCTGTGCACTTGCAATAGGCATTTCATAACTAATTCCTTTCAGGTTTCCACCTCTTATTACAATTGGAGGGAATCTGTTTTCTGCTCTTGAGTAAATTTCTGCTCCCATCTGCCTTAAAGGCTCAATAATTCTTTTCATTGGTCTCTGCCTTAATGATTCATCTCCGCTAAGAATACTTAAAAAAGGTTGCCCTGCCAGTATTCCACTTAAAAGCCTCATTGTTGTTCCTGAATTTCCACAATCAATAACATCTTCAGGCTCTTTAAGGGATTGTAACCCCTCACCGTGAATTATTATTTCCTTTATATCATTTACTTCAATTTTTACTCCAAGAGACTTCATTGCATTAAGACTACTTATTGGATCCTTTGCCCATAGAAAATTTTTTATCCTTGATTGACCCTTTGCCAGGGAGGCAAACATAACTGCTCTATGAGATATAGATTTATCAGGTGGTGGTGTTATTTCTCCTTTAAGAGAATTTGCTTTTTCAATTATTCTATTCATAATGATTAGCTCCCTAATTTTAGTCTTCTAACATAAAGAACTTTATAAATTTGCCTTTGATTTAAAATTGATTGGTAATTCTATTGTTAAACCCGAAGATTGGTCAGTAAAAATAAATTTCATATCTTTTAAAATTTGAAGTTGTTCATTAGCATTTAATAATTCTATTCCATATATTTTACCGTCGGGAGTAAGATCTATATTTACCTCGTCACTTAGATGAATGGTTTCAACCTGTTCAGTTTTGTCTTTAAATTTTATGTAAGCAATATTATATTTAGAATCATAGCTTAATTTCATGTTATTTCCCCTCCTACTAAAAATATTTTACCAAAACTGTTATTACAACAAAATTATTATCTTCTATAACTCCATAAATTTCAATTTGCTTTGTTTTATAGATTTTGCCTCTCCAAACTCCCTCAAAAGAAAAATTTCTTCTGAAACCAATTCTGCCAAATTTTGCAGGAAATTTTTCTCCTTCCTTTAAAGTTTGTATTACTTCTTCTTCAGTTGCTCCTCTTTCTTGCATTCTTTCTTGAGCGTGTTTATGAATTATAATTTTTTCAAAATCCATTTCTATGAAATTCTTTCTCTAAGATTTTTTGCTTTTTCAATGGATTTTTTCAATTCATCTAAGTTTCTCTCTTTAATATGTTTCTTTATTTGTTCTACTTTGTCACAAAAAATACTCAGGCATTCTAAAATATTTTCACTGTTCAAAATAAAAATGTCTCCCCATAGTTCAGGAGAACTTTTTGCAATCCTTGTAAAACTTTTAAATCCTGAACCAGCATAGTTTATTAAGTTTTTGTCTATTTCCGATACTGCATTTACCATGCAAAAGGAAATAAGGTGAGGTAAATGGCTCATTAAGGCATAAACTCTGTCATGCTCCTTTGCTGACATAAATTCAACATTTGCACCTACTTGCTTCCATAAATTAAATATTTTCTCAAGAGCTGATTTGTCAGTTTTTTCCGTTGGTGTTATAATTACCTTTGCTCCTTCAAAAAGGTCTGCCCGCGCATATTCAAAACCTGTTTTATCAGAACCAGCAATAGGATGGGTTCCGACAAAATGAACTCCTGAAGGTAAAATTTTTTCAATTTTATCTACAACCCATTCTTTAACGCTTCCTACATCTATAACAACTGTCCCTTTTTTTAAAAATTCAGCCAAATTTAAAACAATTTTTTCAAAGACTCCTAAGGGAGTTGCAAGAACTACAAGGTCTGCTAATGCTGCATCCTTTAATGAAGTTGTAAATTGATTAATTATCCCAAGATTTAAGGCTTTTTTCAGCCTTTCTTCATTTCTTCCATAGCCGATGATTTTATCTGCCAATCCTTTATTTTTTAAGGCTAAAGCAAAGGAGCCTCCAATTAATCCAACTCCAATAATTGATACAGTTTTAAATCCATCCTCCATTAAACTTCCCTGCCAATAGCCTTTGCAACCGCTTTAATTTTATCCATCATATTTTTAAACTGCTCTGGAGTAAGGGACTGTTCTCCATCAGAAAGAGCTTCTTCAGGATTTGTATGAACTTCTATCAAAAGCATGTCTGCACCAGCAGCAACTGCAGCAACTGCCATTGGTGTAACGAGGTCTCTTTTACCAACTCCATGACTTGGGTCAACAGCTACAGGAAGATGGCTTAAAGATTTAAGCAGAGGAACAGCGCTAAGGTCAAGGGTATTTCTTGTGGCAGTCTCAAAAGTTCTTATTCCTCTTTCACAGAGTATAACTTTTTCATTTCCCCTTGAAAGTATATACTCAGCTGCCATAAGAAGTTCTTTTATTGTTGCAGACATTCCTCTTTTGAGTAAAACAGGTTTGTCAACAGAGCCAACCTCCATAAGCAATTTGAAGTTTTGCATATTTCTTGTGCCAATTTGTAGGATATCAACATAATCAAGCATAACATCAATATCTCTTGGGTCCATTATCTCACTTATTACAGGAAGTCCTGTTCTTTCTTTAGCTTCCTTTAGATATTTGAGCCCTTCAATCCCAAGTCCCTGAAAGGAATAGGGAGATGTGCGAGGTTTAAAAGCACCTCCTCTTAAAAATGTTGCACCAGCGGCTTTAATTTTCTCAGCTATATCAAGAAGTGTCACCCTGTTTTCTACAGCACAAGGACCTGCTGCAACATGAACTTTTTTACCACCAATTTGCAATTCATCAACCTGAATTACAGTGTTTGCTTTTTTAAAGTCTCTACTTGCCAGTTTATAAGGTTTTAGAATTCTTACAACATCTTCAACTCCTGGAATTGCTCTTATAGCATTTTCTTCATCCTCTGTTACTTTGGAAGTGTCTCCAATTACACCAATTATTGTTCTTTCTGTACCTTTTGAAATGTGCGATTTAAGCCCTTTTGATTCAAGCTTTTTTACAATTTTTTCAATTTGCTCATCAGTTGCATCTGGTCTTAATACAATAATATCCATCTTTTAACCTCCAAAAAATTTTTTTAAAGCATTTATAAAAGCCTTATTTTCTTCAGGTAATCCAATTGTAACTCTTATTTGATTTGGTCCAACTGGTCTTATGATAACTCCATTTTTGAGAAGAAAATCAAAAACTTGCTTAGATGAAACAGACTCTGGCAGAATTATGTAAATGAAATTTGTTTGAGTTGGAAGATATTTGATTTCTTTTATTTTTTTAAGCTCGCTGTATAGATACTTCTTGCCTTTTTCATTTATTTTTAATACTTTTTTCAAGTGTTTGTCATCTTTTAAAGCAGTCTCTGCTGAAATCTGAGCTATTGTGTTTGTGTTAAAGGGTTCTCTTATTTTGTTCATCTCTGTTATTATTTCTTTTTTTGCAATACCATAACCTATCCTTAGACTTGCAAGCCCATAGGCTTTTGAAAATGTTCTTAAAATCAATATATCTTTGCCTTCTTGAAAATACTTTAAAGTATCAGGATATTCCGGGTCTGTAACATACTCATAATAAGCTTCGTCTACAATAACTAATATTCCATCTGGAAGGGCTTCCATAAATTCAGCAAATTCTTTTTTATAGTTCATTGTTCCTGTTGGATTGTTGGGATTAGAAATAAATACAATCTTTGTTCTATCTGTTACTTCTTTAAGCATACCTTTAAGGTCGTGCTTCCAATCTCGGAGAGGCACTTCCTTTGGAATTCCTCCTTGAGAAGTTACACTCATTGCATAAACTACAAAAGAAGGCTTTGCCATAACAGCTTCATCAGAAGGACCAAGATATGTTTTTACAGCAATATCTATTAATTCATTTGAACCATTACCAAGAATTATCTCATCATGACTGATATTGACGCCTTTTTTAGCAAAAAATTCACATAGGGCATTTTTTAAGTAATATCCGCTTCCTTCTGGATATCTTGCAAGTTCTGCTGGATTAGAAAGAAACTGTTTAATTGCTTTTATAACCTTTGGTGAAGGTCCTAAAGGATTTTCATTAGAAGCAAGTTTTATACACTCTTTTATTCCAAGCTCCCTTTCAACTTCTTTAATCGGTTTTCCCGGAATATATGGTTGAATTTTTTCCACATATTGCAGTGGTTTGATCATAAATTCCTCCAA
>Ga0207433_10017178_pt1 | contig 10053 bp, 11 predicted proteins | sample YelNatPaOPGAMG01_FD_187559 | JGI IMG/M metagenome (GOLD analysis project Ga0207433, IMG submission 187559) | Hot spring thermophilic microbial communities from Obsidian Pool, Yellowstone National Park, USA - OP-RAMG-01 (SPAdes) (version 3) | ecosystem: Environmental > Aquatic > Thermal springs... | reverse complement strand
TCGTTTTAGGAAGCAAAATCAGTTTTTCGCTTCGTGAAAGCCGGAACTGAAATTCCGGAAGGTTCACATGAAAGAAAAATTGATTTTGCGCTCCAAATAAGAATACCGCGAAAAAATTACTGATTTTCTATTTCATTTCCATCAAATTCAAGCAAGAAAAAATCAGCATTTTTGAAGGCTAAAAAATTTACCCTTTTGTTTTTTCTCGTCTTTTGTATAATAAATTCAAGAGACGGCTTTTGCGAATCCCTACACCAAAGAATTTTGTGGTATTGGAAAAACCTTCAAGGAGGGAAATGAAAGGGAGAAATTTTGGAGTCTGGATATTTATCGCTTTAGTTTCTGTAGCGACTATTGTTGCTGTTCCTTTTGTACTCAAAAAAATTAATGCCGATGTTATTTCTCCACAAAAAGAGGGGCGCCAGCTTCTTTTGAATAATGATTTCGGCAGTGAAAAATTTTTTGACAATGCTATCTGGACAAGAATTTCTGATGGCTCAGGCAACATTCCCGAAGTCAAAAGTGACTTTCTTGAATTGGGAATTGTCCTGCCCAAACCTCGCGCCTATAATCAAATTTCCCAAAAGACTCCACTTAAAGCCGGAAAAATATATGAACTAAATGCTACATACCAAGTTGAATCAACAGATAGTGGTTTTGAGGCTTCGTTTGGTTTTTTGCAAAATGGTCCTGTCGGCACAGCAGTGGCACAGCGAATCCTTGAAAAAAAGACGGAACTTGGCAGCTATCAAAGCTATTTCGCTCCCAAAGACAACTTTCCAAATGCCCAATTTTTTCTCAAAGTCGTCAAAGGCCAAGGAACCCTCAAAGTAAAGAGTGTAAAAGTTGTGGAGCTTGACCAGCTTCCATCTGGAGCAAAAATTGAGACGGCACTCTCAAGTTCCCCCACGCCCGCAACAACCGTTTCGCCTTCCCCGACACCATCATTAACCCTAACTGCCTCACCTTCCAAAGCGCCATCTTTGACACCAACCCCCACTCCTTCTCCAACGCCAAGTTTGACACCTACTCCTTCCCCGACACTATCTGCTACTCCATCTCCCACAGCATCAGAATCTGAAAAGATAGAAATAACGCTTAAGCCATACTGGAGCGCCTTTGGTCTCTCCCGTCCAGTCTCAAGCCATGATTTTACCGCGCAAAATATTTATGTTTTTCAGATGCTTGCGGGCAAATGGATTGCCGCTAGAGGAAAAAGTGAGGCGCAATTTGTCCTCAACCAACGCGCCGGAGTTTACGTTTACAATCCATCTGACACGGAAAAGAATCTCTCTTTAATACCTTTGCAAAAAGACCCTCAAAATGTCGCCGGAACTGGATGGAATCTTCTTTATAATGATTCTGACAAGGGACGCAACTTAAAAGAACTAAGTTACCAATTCAGCAAAAACGGCTCGGCGCAAGATGCCAAAGAAATTACTTTAGGAAAGTTAATAGAAGACAAATTGGCATCAAGTGATATTTATGTTTTGAAACAAACTACTCGGGGAGTAGCCCTAAATAAAATTGATATTAGCCAAACACCAGAAATCCCGGCAAAAAGCGCCTTCTGGTTCTATGTCTTTGATTTACCTAAATAAGTTATTTGTCGTCACTGCTTGTAATCGCTGAGAAAAAGAGCACAGCAGAGAGAACCATTAACCCCACACCAACAAAAAAGCTGATTTTAAGAATTTCAATACCTTCAACTGTGGTAACGGCATCAGCTGATATTCCGGGAGTGCCAAAAGTTCCAATAATGACCAAAAAAATACCCAGTACCGACGTAATTGTTCCAAATAAAATTTTTTCCTTCATAGTTTTTTATTTATTTGAATTTTTTTTATTATAGCAGAAAAATTAATCTGTGTTGTCAAGCCCACAAAGAGTCACCCTGCAATAAAGAGCAACCAGACTACCATAAATTGGTACCGCTAACCGGATTTGAACCGGTGTTACCAGGATGAGAACCTGGCGTCCTAGACCGGGCTAGACGATAGCGGCGCGTGGACCAACTGAAGCAATACTAGCAAAATCTTTGAAAAAAATAAATATTTCTTACCCACAAAAATCAGTGCTAAACAAAACTACTCAACTTAAAACAAATCTTATTCGCCTATTTCTCTTGCTTTGGCTTCGGAGCTTTTTTAGATTCTTCTTTTGATTCGTTCGTTTTCACTTTTTCTTCATTTTTTTCTTCAGATTCCTGCGGCGAGGTTTCATCTGTCTCATCGCTTTTCTCCACTTCTTTCTTTTCTTCGCTTGCATCAGCAGACGAATCATCAGATTTTCTTCTCCTTATATATTCTCCCGCACCAGCGATGAGACCAAGGCTATTGGCAACTTGTTCTCTTTTCGTCTTTATGCTTTCAATTGCATCTTCAATCAAGCCGATAATATTTGAGGCGGCTGTGCCAGCGCGGTCAAGCGCCTCCGAAACCAGCAAAACCTTCTCGCGAATTTCTTTAGTCACCGTTTCAACATCCGAGCTTGAACGTTTGATTGAGCGAATTAACCCTATCAGCTCATTTGAGAGCCAAACAAGCGTGACGGTAATCACAATAACACAGACAGCTAAAATAACATATAAAATATCAACGGTTGCCATTATTTTTCTCCTTTATTTGCCCCCGTTTCCACATCACTTGGGCCCAAATCATTAATTAATTTTTTAATGGCCTCGGAGAGCTGTCTTAGTGCTTCAGCCGCTTTCTCTAATTCATCCAATGCACGTCTTTGTTTTTCTGCCTCACGCGCTTTAACTGCTTTTTGAAAACTTTCTCTCGTTACCTCTCCTGTTGAAGAAGTTTCAAGAAGATCTTCAGGGCGCTGATCTACAGCAGGTTCGGCCGGTGAGACGGCTCCGGGGGGCGCTGCTGGCGGTAAGGTATCCCCTACTGGCTGTGGAGAAACAGGTGAATTTGTATCAGGTGTGACTGCACTAACTTCATCTGCGCTGACTACAGGAGCTTGTTCTGGAGAGGGAACCTCTCCTGCCGCCTGATCTGCCGCCGCGACTTCGCCAATGTTTTTTCCTTGCTCTTGAAAAGTTTGACCTTGCTCTGCTACATTTTCTTCTAATTTTCCCAAAGCTCCCGGAGTTCCTTCTAACGCTTCCTTTACTGGATCTGCTTGCGGGCCTGTCTCATCCGCCTCTGACTGGGGTGAAACAGGAGCAACTGGTTCCGGCGTGGGTGATAGCGAAGGTTCGCTTGGTTGTTGAGCCGGTCCTGGTTCTAGTGGCGATACTGGCGGAGTTTCCGAAGCAGAAGCCAGCGGCGATGTCTGGCCTTCTTGAGTTGGCTGAGACGAATCAGGCAAGGTCTCGTCAGCTGGCGCACCTGATGCAATTCCATCAACAGAGACTCGAGATACCTCCTGTGACGGCTGCTGAGACGTCCCGCCTGTTTGCCCAGAATCATCAGAACTATTAATTATCATTTTCCTCCTTAGATATTTTTTCTTATATTCATAAAAAATTATAGCACTTTTATAAAATGCAAGCCAACACAGCCCGTTTCAAAAACCACTTTCAAAAATATTTAGCACTTTTAACGCCAAGTTAGCCGTGATGGATAAAAATTACATCTCCATCTTTAACCTGATAATCCTTCCCCTCAAGCCGCACCAATCCTTTTTCTTTTGCTTCTCGCCAGCCACCAGATTTAACAAACGTCGCAAATTCAATCACTTCGGCCTTAATAAATTTTTTCTCAAAATCGCTGTGTATCTTACCAGCTGCTTGAGGTGCTTTGTCGCCTTTGTTAATTGTCCAAGCGCGCGCTTCCATCGGACCGGCTGTAAAAAATGAAACTAAATTCAAGGTTTTGTAGGCAGAAATAATTAGTCGGTTAAGCCCCGGCTCACTAAGACCCAAATCTTTCAGATATTCTTCACGGTCAATGTCTGGCAATGAATTCAATTCCGATTCTATTTTAGCCGAAATAACAATTGCTTCATCTTCCTTGACCAGACCCTGCAACCCAAGTTCTTCAATAAGGTCGGCAGGATCTTCTCCAACCATACTTTCTGAAACATTAAATATGTACAAAAAGGGCTTTAACGTTAAGAAATTAGCTTCTTTTAACAATTCCTTTTCTTCATTGTCAAGTTCAGCTTCAATTGCAGGCCTAGACTTTTCAAATAGCTTTTCTACTTTTTTATAAGCCATTAATTTTTTAGCGGCAGTCTTTTCTGCAGTTCTTGCTTCTTTCTCCACCGCCGAGATTCTTTTTTTAAGAGTTTCCATATCTGCCAATACAAGTTCTGTCATAATAATTTCAATATCGCTTTTAGGATTAATATCACCTGAAATATGTATGACATCCTTATTATCAAAAACCCGAACCACCATCGCAATTGCGTCAACTTCGCGAATATGCGCTAGAAATTTGTTGCCGAGCCCCTCACCCTTGTGCGCACCAGAAATCAGCCCGGCAATATCAATAAATTTCACAGTAGCCGGAACAATTTTTTCCGAATTTTCAATTTCTGCCAGTTTCTCTAGCCGCTCATCAGGCACCGCCACCACTCCGACATTTGGCTCAATCGTGGTAAAAGCATAATTTGCTACCTCAGCAAGCTCTGATTTACACAGAGCATTAAAGATGGTTGATTTCCCAACATTGGGAAGTCCGATAATTCCAATAGATAAAGCCATAGAAATAGAATAACAGGTTTATAGCAAATTGGCAAAGAATTTCTAAGGCCAAAGGTCTGTCTCTTATCGGTGAGTAAAAAATTTTCTAAGACCAAAGGCCTGTCACCTAAGGGTGAGGGGTTGACAAAATTTTATTTTTGGTTAAAATCTTAACCGTCTAATTATGGACACTGATTTACAAGAGCCTCCCCTATCTTTTCCTTCAAAACAGACAAAAGATAAGAGAGGCCTTCAAAAAATTATCTCAAAAATGTTGTCCGCCACAAGCGGGCAAAAAAGCTTTTCAGGTAAAATTCTGGGATTTTTCCGTAAAACAGGAATATCTGCTCCCAGTTTTATTAAATTTATTCGTGCTCATAAATCTCTTATTTTCCAGCTTTTAATACTTATAGCATTAGCGCAACTGCCTTGGGTTTCAGAAGCCTCTGCTGAATATCAGGCTATTTCTGATTCTGTTCATTATTCTCAGCCGCTTGACCCAATTGAAGCAGGACGGCTTGCTGTATACTGGTCTCAATACACACCGGGAATCTATGTTGATGCTGACGAAATAGCCTTATCTATGATGACAGCAAATGATAATACCACCTTGGCACAGCAGTTATCAATTAATGCTGACAAAAATATTGAAGTGCCGGGACGCGAAGCGGCAACTTACACCCTCCGCCCCGGGGAAACAATTGCCCAAGTAGCTATTAAATTTCATCTTCATGTTGGCACAATTATTGACGCAAATAATCTCCAGCCAACAGAATTGAAAAAAATTAAACCCGGAACAGTTCTCGTTATCCCATCATCCGATACAAATACATCTGACGATTGGTTGGTCGCGATTAACAAAGCCGAAGAGCAAGCCAGGAAACAAGCAGCTGAACAGGCCGCGGCAGAAGCAAGGAAAAAACAGGCAGCCAGAACTCAAAGACTGGCAAGCGCAACCAGTCAAATAGAGCGTCCTGCCCGCTCATTCAGCTCTGGAGTCACCATTATTGGAACTTCCTTTGAGCAATGTGTGCCATGGGCAAGAGAGCAAACCGGAATTAATATCCACGGCTATGCTGGCGATATTCAGCCCAATGCCTCCGAACCAAAAATCGGCGTGATTGCGCTTGATAGATTTTTTGGCCACGCTTCAGTTGTTGTTGGTATTGAAGATGATTATATTATTGTTCACGAGGCTAACTGGATTAGAGGCAAAATCACAGAAAGAAGAGTTTCCAAAGCCGCAATTAGAGGCTATGTCTATTAGAAAGTTAAAAGTGGAAACAGAAGACAAGAGCAAACCGGAAGAGCAAACTAGAAGGCAAAAACAAAAGTTATCTAACTTAGGTTAAGCAATATTAGGAACTTTTTGTACAGAAATATCCTCTTTTACTTTTGACCTGACTTCACGTTCATTTTTAATCACTACTTCTGTCCAAGTGATTTTTTCAATCTGCAAACTCTCATACACTAGCTCATTAAGTAATGATTTGACATAAATGCGACAAATTGTCCCACTCTCGCTCTCAATAACTGCGTCTGAAACCCGGCCTAAAATCTTGCCAGACTTATCCTTGACGCGCAAACCAATCAGCGAAAATTTCTTTTTAAAAATTTCTTTAACTCTGACAATTTCATCAGGAGGAACAAGAGCATCGCGGGAGCGTACCACCACCCCACTGCGGTCAATATCAACTATATCCTGAATTGATACCACTAAAATCTTGCCCCAAAAGCCATCTGTTTTTACAGTGACAGCAATTAATTTTTCTTCTTCAGGGCTGACAAGAGTGCGTCTGACTATGCCAATTGCCGCCCCCTCATCCATTGCCCCTACCGGCATACCCTCAAGTTTAGTCAATTCTATAAGCATTTTCGCTCACTTTACCCGCCTACACTACTTGCCAGCCCATAGCAGACACAGCATTTGGCAAGCGTTGCGGACGGACCTGCCCGCCATCGCAAGCCTGACTTGCTCAGGCGTTGCGGGCGGGTAAATTTTATAAACTTTATGAACTAATTTTATTATAGCACTACCAAAACAATATTTCTTATCTCTTTTTTAAATGTCGCCAGAGCCATAAAATAACGGCGGCAAATATCAAAATAATAACCAACCAATCAAGTTTGGAAAAATATGCTTTCAGCAAAGGCCAATTCGCGCCCAGTTTAAACCCGACCCAAGATAAAAAATAACTCCACAAAAAAGCACCCAAAAAAGTATAAATGACAAATTTTTTAAAATTTAGCCTGGCAATCCCGGATGGAAGCGAAATAAAATTCCTAACCACCGGAATAATCTGGCCCAAAAAAATTGTTGCCTCGCCGTATCTTTGAAACCAGCGCTCAGAACGGTCAATGTCATACTTTGAAATAAAAATATACTTCCCGTATTTTTCAACCAAAAGCCGGCCGCCAAATTTCCCCAAAAAATACGAGGCGATTCCGCCAATAAGCCAACCAAGCGCGCCGCAAACCGCCACTAAAATCAGATTAAACCGCCCCGTTGAAGCCAAATATCCCGAGAAAGGCATAATCACTTCACTTGGAATCGGAATATTAAAAGCGGCAACACCCATCAAAAAAGCTACACCCCCGTAACTAAGCGAAGAGATTGTCAAGATAATAAAATGACTTACTGCAGATAAAATGCTACTCATTTAACTAATTTTCAATTACTAATTGAAAATTCCTTAATTAAAAAATTTAAAACCAAAAAGGTAAAAAACTGAAGTAGTTACACAAAAAGCAACCAAAGCTCCACCGACTGCTTGCCAAAGAGTGTGCTTCTTCAAATTTACTCTTGCCCAAGCAACGGCTGGAATTAAAAGAAAAAACGGCCAAAATTCAAATCCTCCTAAGATGACAATGGCTGTTACCACTGAAGTTACCACCGCGGTATGAAAACTGATTTTCCAGTATAAAGTAATCAGCGAAGCAATAATCATCATTATTAACCCCGAAAAAACATAGACAAAAAATCTAAGAGGAACGTGCAAAAGATATAAAATAGCTGAAGCGGCAAAAAGCGACAAAATAAAGACAGCCAAAAAAACTGGCCTTTCCTCGCGATGAGAAAGGTCTATATCTGAAACCCACTTGAGTTTGTATGATACCACAAAAAATATTAGCGGCACGAATATCAAAAACGGCGCGCTTACTACCAACCAGTGCAAGCCTTGACCAAAATCATTTGAATACCAAAAAACCAAAAAAATAAAAAAGACCGTGCTTATAAGCGGCGGGAAAAATAGCCAAGAAATTATCTCCGCAAGAAAATGATGTTCCGCAATATCAGTAACTTTTTTCATGCCAAATGAATCTTCTTTAAAACAAAAACTATTGGATTATACACGTAATTAGTCAGCGGTCTACGGAGAAGATAGACAATATAGCTGGCGACAAATGCAACCGCCGCACCACCAACAATATCTAGCGGATAATGGACAGCAATAACTACTCGGGAAAACACAATAATAAGGCTGTAAAGCAAGAAATAGTTGGCAGCTTTTTTGTAGCCAAATAAATATAGAGTAAAAGTAATTGCAAAAAGAGTAGCGGCATGATCTGAAGGAAAAGAGAAGTCCGGGCGATGAAAAAAGACCTCTTTTAAACCAACCAAGCTCATGTCAGGACGGGGCCGATACCAGAAATGGGCAATTAATTTATTAATGCCAAACATAGCAGTTACAAATGAAACCATTGACATTACTAAAGAGATTCTTTTTTTCTCATCCTTGGTGAAAAACCAAATAACAAGCAAAATCACCGGCAGAGTATAAATTAAATAAACGCCCGCGAACTCAAAAAGCAAGTCAAGTATATGCGAGTGTCCAATCAAAACCTTATTTAGCCAAACCAAAAAATTCTGGTCTATTTGTAGTATTCCCATTGTTCTAATTTTAGCAATTTACAGAAATTAAGCAACACAAACAGATGAAATTTTGCCGAAAATACAAAAATGTCGTAAAATAAGTACAAAATGCAAAAACAAATCAGAGAATTTTTAGAATATATTGAACTTGAGCGCGGGCACTCCCAGCTTACGATTCGCAATTATGAATCATATTTAAATAAATTCGCCGAATTCGCCGAGGAAAAAGAGGTTAAATCAGTCAGCGAAATTAACCTTGACCTCATTAAAAAATGGCGCCTTGCGCTACATCGACGGGGACTTTCTGCCAAAACACTCAATTACTATATGATTGCAATTAGAAGTTTTTTAAAATTTCTTGCAAAAATGGATATTAAATCCCTCGCGCCTGAAAAAATAGAGCTCGCCGAAACTCCAGAGCGGGAAATTTCCTTTCTTGAACCCGAAGAACTTCAACGTCTGCTTGAAGCATACTCAGAAAAAAATATTCTTGAGCTGCGTAACCGCGCAATTTTAGAAGTTCTATTTTCAACTGGTATTAGGGTTTCGGAACTGACCTCGTTAAATCGCGACCAAGTCAATCTTAAGCGCGGAGAATTTTCCATCTTGGGCAAAGGAGGAAAAAGAAGAGTAGTCTTTTTGTCCGAGCGCGCAATTGAATGGCTTCAAAAATATCTCAAAACCCGCCACGACCGCGATTGCGCCCTTTTTGTCAAATCAGTCAAAAACACTGGCAAAGAGACAGGAAGCAAAAAAATAGAAGAAAGTGGAGGAAGGTTGACTTCGCGGCAAGTAGAAAGAATTGTTCAAGGAGCGGCCAAACGCGCCGGTATCGTCAAGCAAGTTACACCCCACACAATTAGACATTCATATGCAACCGACCTTTTGCGCGCAGGCGCTGATTTGCGCTCCGTCCAAAATCTTCTTGGCCACGCTTCAGTCAGCAGCACCCAAATTTACACTCATATTACTGATAAACATCTGCGAGAAGTACATAAGAGATTCCATAATGTAAAGTTAAATGTAAAGTTATCTGAATTCAAAAAATAATTTTTAATTTTACATTTTAACTTTGGACTTTGAGATTTGGAATTTGAAATATATAATAGAACCATGGACAAAATCTTAAACTTATACAATCATACCCTTGAGTTGATTCCTGCCACTTACCGCCTACCCTTGGCAGTTTTAATTTTAGTTTTTCTAGTTTTTTCGCTGATTAGTTTCTTAAAGAAACACCTCTTGTGGATTGTAATTTTTCTCATCCTACTGCCCGCCGCCTGGCCCTCTCTCAAACAAATCGGACTCTTCCTCTGGCAACTTGTCCAAAAAATTCCAAAATAATAAGAAAATTACAGGGTCTTGAGGACATGTTATTCGCCCAAAAGAAAATCAGTAATTTTTGAGCATTATTCGTTTTAGGAAGCAAAATCAGTTTTTCGCTTCGTGAAAGCCGGAACTGAAATTCCGGAAGGTTCACATGAAAGAAAAATTGATTTTGCGCTCCAAATAAGAATACCGCGAAAAAATTACTGATTTT
>Ga0207433_10017170_pt1 | contig 10055 bp, 9 predicted proteins | sample YelNatPaOPGAMG01_FD_187559 | JGI IMG/M metagenome (GOLD analysis project Ga0207433, IMG submission 187559) | Hot spring thermophilic microbial communities from Obsidian Pool, Yellowstone National Park, USA - OP-RAMG-01 (SPAdes) (version 3) | ecosystem: Environmental > Aquatic > Thermal springs >... | reverse complement strand
CTGGAGCGGTTCACCATCAACGCGATGAAGTCGGCGTTCATCCCGTTCGACCAGCGGCTGGCGATCATCGACGAGGTGATCAAGCCCCGGTATGCGGTGCTGATCGGCTGAGTGCCGGTGGGCGCAGTGCTGATGGGCGCAGTGCCGACCGGCTGGGCGGCTCAGACGGCCTGCGACTTGCGCAGCAGCTCGGCCGGGGTCGGCAGCCGCAGGCAGATCAGCCCCGCGTAGTTGTCGTCGAGCAGATGCACGCGGTAGATGGTGCTGTGCACCACCGTCCACCCGCCGCCGTTGGCGCGCAGCCGCAGCAGGCCTTCGGCCGGCCCCTCGGCGAACTGCTGCTTCATCGAGCGCAGCACGGAGTGGTCGTCGGGATGCACCAGCGGTTGCCCGGTCGTCTGGCCGCGCCAGTCGCAGTGGGGAAACGGCGGGTCGAGCCACTTGAGCAGGTTCCACGTCCGCAGGTCGACCAGGGCCCGGTGGATGCCCTCCTGCGCCATGTCCCGCAGGATGTGCCGGGCGAGGTCGTTGTCGGGCACCGGCTCCTCGCGGTCGGGGACGCGCCAGTTCATGGCGCGGCAGACCAGGTGTTCGGTGCCGTCCACCTGGCGCTCGATGCGGGCGCGGGCGACGAAGCTCACCCGGATCCGCTCGCCGCCGTGGCTGGTGGTGTCCCACGTGCTGCAGTAGGTGTCCCCGGGTTTGCAGCTCATCGTCAGCGCGAGCACCTGGGTCTCGTCCTGATTGATGTGGCCGATCGGCAGGTCCGCGGCGAACGGGCGGCCGTCGGTTTGCTCGACGGCCAGGTCGAGGCCGGAGTTGGCCAGCGCCTGGGGCGTGTCACTCGCCGTGCCCGTCGTGATATTCCATGCCACCGCCCCGGGTAGCGGCCGTTCCGCCGGGCGGGCGGTCCGCGGCCCGGCCCACAGCTGGACGCCGTGCACGTGACCGTCGTTCATCACCACGGCCTCGGTTCGTACCACGGTCTTGCCGTCGGCCGTGTCGCGACTGACGCCCTGGCGTTTGCTGACCGTCTCGTCGACGGCCGCCGTGATCGCCGCGAGGTGCGGGTTTCGCCGCAGGAAGACGCGCAGGGGCACGAATTTTCGCAGCGCATGGCCCTGCGCGACGACGACGGGCCCGTCGCCGACCATCTCCAGCAGCAGCCACTCGCGATTCACGAGTGGGGATCATACGAGGGCGTGCGCACCGGCGTTGCCGAAATCGGCGGACCGTGCGCCGCCCGGACTTGACGGCGGACGGCGCCGGCACCACGTTGGTGAGGTGAAGTTGCCTTGGTTGGGTCCGGTGTCGCTCACCGGCTTCCAGAACGCGTGGTTCTTCCTGTTCCTGCTGATCGTGTTGCTGGTGGTCGGCGCCTACGTCGCCCAGCAGTTCGCCCGCCGCCGGCGGGTGCTGCGTTTCGCCAACATGGAGGTGCTCGAGCGGGTCGCCCCGCCGCGCCCGAGCCGGTGGCGGCACGTGCCGACGATCCTGCTGGCCATGTCGCTGGTGCTGCTGACCACCGCGATGGCCGGCCCGACGTCGGATGTGCGGATCCCGCTCAACCGCGCGGTGGTGATGCTGGTCATCGACGTCTCGGAGTCCATGGACGCCACCGACGTCTCGCCGACCCGGTTGGCCGCCGCCAAGGTGGCGGGCAAGCAGTTCGCCGACGAGCTGACGCCGGCCATCAACCTCGGACTGGTCGAGTTCGCGGCCAATGCCACGCTGCTGGTCGCGCCGACCACCAACCGGGCCGCCGTGAAGTCGGCGATCGACCGTTTGGTGCCGGCTCCGAAAACCGCGACGGGAGAAGGGATTTTCACCGCGATGCAGGCGATCGCGACGGTCGGTGCGGTGCTGGGCGGCGGCGACGGCCCCCCGCCGGCGCGCATCGTGCTGGAATCCGACGGCGCCGAGAACGTCCCGCTGGACCCCAACGCCCCGCAGGGGGCCTTCACCGCGGCGCGCGCCGCGAAATCGCAGGGCATCGAGATATCGACGATCTCCTTCGGCACGCCCGACGGCACCGTCGAATACCAGGGCGCCACCATCCCCGTCCCGGTCGACGACCAGACGCTGCAGAAGATCTGCGAGATCACCGGCGGTCAGTCGTTCCACGCCGACAGCCTGGAATCCCTCAAGCGGGTCTATGAGACGCTGCAGCGCCAGATCGGCTACCAGACCGTCAAGGGCGACGCGAGCCTGCCGTGGATGCTGCTGGGCGCGCTGGTCCTGGGCGGCGCCGTGCTGGCCGGTCTGCTGCTGAACCGCAGGCTGCCGTCCTGAGCCCTCAGGCGGGCAGGCGCCGGTTGATCAACAACGCCAGCGTGGCGGCGAGCACGGCGGTCAGGACGCCCAGGCGCAGCCACCCGGCGCTGCCGGGGCCGGCCACGGTGCGGTACCCGATCTCGTTCTCGATGTTGTCGTAGCTCTTCTCGAGCTCGCCGATGTTGGTGGCGGTGTAGTACTGGCCGCCGGAGAGCCGGGCGATCGTCTTCATCTGGTCCGGCTTGACCGGCACCGCGACCCGCACCCCGTCCAGGTCGATCTCGCCGGTCGGTGTCCCGAACGCGATCGTCGAGACCGGCACCCCCTGGTCCTTGGCCAGGCGCGCGGCCGTGTAGGCGCCGTCGTGCGGGTCCTGGGGGTCGGACGGCTTGTTCTCGGCGCCGTCGGACAGCAGGATGATCCGGGCCGGCGGGGGCGAGTCGCCCCCGGTGACGTCGGTGGCCCCGATCGCGTGCAGGGCGGTGAAGATGGCCTCGCCGGTGGCGGTGCCGTCGCCGAACTCCAGCTTCTTGAGGGCGTCGACCGTCGCCTGGTGCTGCGGGGTGGGGGGCACCAGCAGGTAGGGGGTTCCGGCGAATCCGACCAGCCCCAGGTTGACGCCCGGGGTCAGCTGCGCCGCGAACTGGCCGGCCGCCTGCTCGGCGGCCTTGAGCCGGTTGGGCTCGACGTCGGTGGCCTTCATGGACTGCGACATGTCGACGACGAGCATGATGACCGCGCGGTTGCGCGGTATGCGCATGTCATGGGTGGGGGTGGCCAGCGCGACGGTCAGCAGGGCCAGGCTGAGCAGCGACACGGCGATCGGGAGGTGCCGCCACGGCGGCTGCGGCACCTGCGCCTCGGTGAACCGGCGCAGCCGGCGCCCGCGGCGGGACTGGACGAGTACGTACACGGCCAGCAGCGCCAGCGGAACCAGGCCGAACAGCAACAGGACCGGGCGCTGGAATCCGTACAGGGGCAACGGGCCGACCCCGGGAAGCGACACCCGCCAGTAAAGAGGACTCCGGTAGGCCCGTCAAACCACGGCGGCCGTACGCGCCCTACTCGCGCCTGAGCCGCCCGTCGACGAATTGTTCGAGCTTCTCCCATTCGCGCACCGCCGCGGCGTACGGCGGGCCGGGCCTGTTCACCGAACCGGGCTCGAGCACGCAGGCCACCAGCTTGCCCAACGGCCGGTCCGGCTCCAGCGCCCTGTCCACCGTCGGGTCCTCGGAGTAGTCCCCGATGTCGCGGAGCAACTCGACGGCCAGGTCGAGCTGGTCGCGGTCCACGGCGTCCGGCCCGTCGGCCAGGTCGTCGGCCAGCCCGCTGAGCACGTAGACGTTGTCGTCGGTGACCTCGACGGCCAGCGAGCCGTCGGTCGCGGCGGTGCGGATGTCGTCGTAGGTGCTCAGGTCCGACAGGTCGTGGTCGTGCTCGTCGGCCAGGTAGCGGGCCAGGGCCCGCTCGGAGGTGAACACGCTGATCCGCCCGTTGCGCCCGAGGAAGACCGGCTCGTCGTCGAGGTAGCAGCGCAGGGTGTAGAAGGTGCCGGAACTCATCATGATCCGGATCGGGTCGATGCCGACCTGAATCCAGAAGTCCTTGTCGCCGCCCAGCACGACGGTGTCGCCGGGCGCGTGCGCCTCCTCGTCCGCGGTTTCGTCGGTCTCCGGATCCTGGTCGGCGGCGTGGCTCTCGGTGGTCTCGGTGGTCTCGGTGGTCTCGGTGCTCTCGGTGCTCTCGGGGGTGTCCGACTCTTCCTCGGGCTCCTCGGCCAGCTCCTCGGCGGCCTCGGCCGACAGCGCGGCGGCGACCTCGGGGCCGGTGATGATCCCCTCGATCGCGGTGAGCACGTCGTCCCAGCCCCGCCCGATGATCTCGGCGATGAGGTTCCAGCGTTTGTGTCCGGCCCTGCCGGTGAAGTTCTCGATCCCGCCGGTGACAGTGCCCAGGCTCGGGTTGCCGTTGAAGAACTTCGACACCGCCGGCAGCTCACACACCGATCCGAGCGACGACGCGATCGCCAGCGCGCTCGCCACCGCGGCCACCGACGCCTCGGTCGGCTTCTCGGCGACCAGCTCCTCCACGGCGACCAGGTCGAACCGCCCGTCCTCGGCGGGGTCGAGTGCCCGCGCGTGCGCCGAGGTCAGGTCCTTCCATGCCGGGTGGTCGACCAGGTCGTTGTCGGTGTCGGAACGCACGAACGCGACCAGGTCGGCCACGGACTCGAAGGCGAACAGGTCCTCGTCCTTGCCCAGGAACGCCTCCCATTCGTCGCCGGCGTCGCGCCAGCGGGGCGCCCACACGGTGTAGCGGTCGCCGATGGACAGGCTCAGGCGGATGGGCACGAGGTCAGCAGCCATGCGGCACACAATAGCGACGGCGCCGGGGCGTTCGGGTTCAGCCCGCCCAGATGTCGGTGATCACCGGGGCGTTCGCGGCATAGCCGGTCTTGGGCAGCCCGTACATCTGCTCCAGCGTCGACAGCACGTTGTAGTGGCTGATCTGCTCGCCGTAGGTGCCGGGCCGCACGTGCGCGCCGTAGAACACCGTCGGGATCCGGTTGCGGCTGGAGTTGTCGTCCTCGTCCCAGGTCACGATCAGCAGGCTGTTGTTGGCCGCCGCCCAGTTGGCGTAGCCCGTCAGGTTGCGGTTGAGCCAGGCGTCGGCCTGCGGGATGGAGCCGTCGTGCATGTTGTGGTCGTTGTCGGGGATGACGAACGACACCGTCGGCAGGGCGGCGTAGTTGCCCATCGGGAACGCCGAGAACGGCAGGGACGTGGTGGGCGGCACGTTGGTGAAGTCGGCCCAGGGCACGTGCTTGCGCGCGTACTTGCCCGCGCTGCACACCGGTGAGCCGACCGCGGGCAGCCCCTCGGAGAATCCGGCGAACGTGTGACCGGCGGCCAGCAGTTCGGACGCCAGGTTGGGGGCCGCGCCGGCGTTGACCGGGCACGCGTCCGTGGTCACCCCGAACGTGCTGCCGGCGAACAGCGCCAGGTAGTTCGGCTCGCTGGGGTGGGTCTCGGCGAAGGACGCGGCCATGTTCGCGCCGCCCGCGGCCAGGGCGTTGATGAACGGCGCCGCCTTGTTGCCGATGATGTTGTCCAGGGCGCGGTTCTCCTCGATCACGACGACCACGTGCGCCGGTTGCGGGACGCCGGCCGCCGCCAGACCCACCCGCAAAGACGCCGGGGGCGCCGGGGTCGGCGGGGTGACCAGCGGCCCCGCCAGCGCCAGCGCCGCCGTCATGGCCGGCGCGAAGGCTCGACATGCCTTGCCCCGCAGCGTTCCCTGACCCCGCACCCGGGGAGTATATGGGCGCTCCCGGGTCCGCGGCGCGACGCGGGCAAGCGTGTCAACCGGATCGGGCGCAATCGTTATCGCAATCGTTATCGCAATCGTTGTATAGGGTCAGATGCCGTGGACGTGCACATCGTGGATCACCCGCTGGCCCTGGCCCGGCTGACCACGTTGCGCGACAAGCACACCGGTAACGCCGCATTCCGGGCCGCGCTGGCAGACCTGACCGTGATGCTGGTCTACGAGGCCACCCGCGACGCGCCCCGCGAGACCTTCCCGATCCACACCCCGCTGGCCCAAACCCTCGGCGTGCGGCCGGCCGGCACGCCGCTGCTGGTGCCCGTGCTGCGCGCCGGGCTGGGCATGGTCGACCGGGCGCTGGCGCTGCTGCCGGAGGCCCAGGTCGGGTTCGTCGGGGTCGCCCGCGACGAGGAAACCCACCGCGCGACCGGGTATCTGGAGTCGCTGCCCGGCGACCTGACCGGCCGGGCGGTGATGGTTCTCGACCCGATGCTGGCCACGGGCGGGTCGGTGCGACACACCATCGGCCTGCTGCACCGCCGCGGCGCCACCGCGATCACCGTGTTGTGTGTGGTGGCCGCGCCGGAAGGCGTTGCGGCACTGGAGAAGACGGCACCCGACGCGCGGCTGTTCACCGTGGCCGTCGACGACGGCCTCAACGAGATCGCCTACATCGTGCCGGGTCTCGGCGACGCGGGCGACCGCCAGTACGGGCCCCGCTAACCCCACCTGCCGACCTGTTCGACCAGCTCGTTGCGCAGCGCGCGGGCCCGCTCCCGGGCCGCGGCCAACTCGCCGCCCGCCGCGCAGCGAACCTCGATGTAGCACTTCAGCTTCGGCTCGGTGCCCGACGGGCGCACCACCACGCGGGCCGACGCCGCAGCGTCGCCGCCGGTGAAGATCAGCGCGTCGGTGACGTCGGTGACGGTCGCGGTGAACCCGGCCAGCCGGGCCGGCGGGTCCGCCCGCAACCGGTCCATGAGCCGGGCGGCCTCGTCGGCGCCGGCGAGGCGGCGCGACACCGCCGCGACGTCGTGCACGCCGTGCCGCCGGGCCAGCTCGTCGAGCAGGTCGGGCACCGAGCGGCCTTGGTCGTGCAGCGCGGCCACCAGGTCGCACACCAGGACGGCGGCGCTGATGCCGTCCTTGTCGCGCACCGCGTCGGGGTCGACGCAGTACCCGATCGCCTCCTCGTAGGCGTACACCAGGGTGCCGCCGGGCACCTGCGAGTCGGCGCGCGCCAGCCACTTGAAGCCGGTGGGGGTTTCGACGTGCACCGCGCCGTGGTGCGCGGCGATCGCCGGCAGCATCCGCGAGGACACCAGCGAGCTGGCCACGACGGCGGTGCGCGGCTGCTCGGCATGCGACAGGATGTAATCGCCGAGCAGCCAGCCGGTTTCGTCGCCGGACAGCGTCCGCCACCCCGTCGGCGCCGGGACGGCGACCGCGCACCGGTCGGCGTCGGGGTCCAGCGCGATCGCGACGTCGGCGCCGACGTCGGCGGCCAGGGCCAGCAGGGCATCGGTGGCGCCGGGCTCTTCGGGGTTCGGGAACGCGACGGTGGGGAAGTCGGGGTCCGGCGCGAACTGGGCGCCGACGGTGTGTACGCGGTCGAACCCGGCGCGGCGCAGCGTCTCGACGGCCACCGCGCCGCCCACGCCGTGCAGCGCGGTCAGCGCCACCCGCACCGAACCGGCGGCGCGCCGCAGGGCGGCGGCCCGCTCGATATAGCGCTCGACCAGGTCCGTGTGCGCGGGCGCCACCGGGGTGCGGGCGATCTCGTCGGCCGGCGGGGCGCCGGCCATCGCGGACTCGATCGCGCGGTCGGTGGGGGAGACGATCTGGATGCCGCCGTCGACGTAGACCTTGTAGCCGTTGTCGGTCGCCGGGTTGTGGGAGGCCGTGATCTGTACCCCGGCGGCGGCGCCGGTGCGCCGCACCGCGAACGCGACCACCGGCGTGGGCACGGGCCCCGGCCAGAGTAGTACCGGAAATCCTTGTGCCGCAAGTACTTCGGCTGTCACCGTGGCGAAGACGGCCGAGCCGTGCCGGGCGTCGCGCCCGACGATCACCGGCGAACCGGCGCGGCCGCCGGCGGCGAGCACCCGCGCCAGTGCCCAGCTGGCGCGCGAGACCACCGCGACGTTCATCGCGTCGGGCCCGCCGCGCACCGGGCCGCGCAGGCCCGCGGTGCCGAACACCAGCGGGCGGGCGAACCGCGCGGCGAGTTCGCCGGGGCCGCAGGCGGCGAGCTCGGCGGCCGTGGCCGGGTCGGGGTCGTGGGCGATCCACTCCTCGGGCGTCATCTACAACCGGGCCATCACGCCGGCCAGCAGGGCGCCCATCCGGCGCGCCGAGGCGGCCCCGGCGGCGAGCACCTCGGCGTGGCTGAGCGGCTCGGCGCCGATCCCGGCGGCCAGGTTGGTCACCAGCGACACGCCCAGCACCTCGGCGCCGGCCGCGCGGGCCGCGATGGTCTCGTGCACCGTCGACATGCCCACCAGGTCGGCGCCCAGGGTCCGCAGCATCCGGATCTCCGCCGGCGTCTCGTAGTGGGGGCCCGGCACGCAGGCGTACACGCCCTCGGTCAGCCCCGGGTCGGCGTCGCGGGCGAGCCGGCGCAGCCGCATCGCATAGGCGTCGGTCAGGTCCACGAACTGCGGACCGGTCAGCGGCGACCGCGCGGTCAGGTTGAGGTGGTCGCTGATCAGCACCGGCCGGCCCACGGTGATGCCCGGGCGCAGCCCGCCGGCCGCGTTGGTCAGCACCACGATCCGCGCGCCCGCCGCGCAGGCCGCCCGCACCGGGTGCACGACGTGGCGCAGGTCATGGCCCTCGTAGGCGTGCACGCGGCCGACCAGCACCAGCACCCGGTGCCCGCCGACCGGCACCGACAACAGCTCACCGCTGTGCCCGGCGGCGCTGGGCGGGCGGAACCCGGGCACCTCGGCCTGGGGGAGCGTGGCGGTGGCGGCGCCCAGCGCGGCGGCCGCCGAGGACCATCCGGAGCCGAGGACGACGGCGACGTCGTGCTCGGCGACCCCGGTGCGCTCGGCGATGAAATACCCCGCCCGCCGGGCGAGTTCGTCGGCGTCGGTCGCGGCGTCGCTCACAGTGGGCGAGCCTAGCCCGCCGGCGCCGTCCCACCCGGCAATCGGGGCCCGACCTCGTCGATGTAGTAGTGGCGGGGGGCGTTGTCGCGTTCCAGCGCTGAGCGGCACGTCAGCGCGTCGGCCTGCGTCGCGAACGGTCCCGCCAGGACCGAACACACGTCGTCCCAGAAAAAGCCGTCGAGCACGTACCACCCGGGTTGCAGGCCGGCGATGTGCCGCTCGATCATCGCCATGCGGTGTTGTGTCGAGCGCTCCGCCTCGAGCCCGTTTCCTGCCACGGTCTTCTCCGGTGTTCTCCCAGTGCCCTCCTCCGGCGAACTCGCGTCACGCCGGGTCGGCATCACCCACGTGGCAAACATAGTGTCATGCAAACGACGACCTAGCATACCTTATGTCTATAAATCAGCGGAAAAAGATACCGAATGTGATCACCAAGCCGGTCCGCGCCCACCAACGGACAATCCGCAGTCGGATTGCTGACGAGCGCCGATACAGCGGCGGCTGGCAGGCTACGGAGTATGAAGGCGGGGCGTCACAGCCCGAACAGGCCCGATTGCCCGTCCCCCGGGTTGAACCAGCCCGAGCTCGAGGCGCCCAGGTTCGCGAAGCCCGAACTGAGCCCGCTGCCGACGACGAAGAAGCCCGCGTTGCCGCCCGCGGCCCCGCCACCCGCGTCTCCGACGCCGACGTTGTTGGCCCCGGTGTTGAAGAAGCCGGTGTTGCCGCCGAGGGTGCCGTAGTTGAAGAAGCCGGTGTCGCCCCCGGTGCCGTCGGAGTTGAAGAAGCCCGTGTTATCGCCGAAGTAGCCCGGGGTGGAGCCCATGCTGAACGTGTTGCCGAAGCCGGAGTTGAGGTCGCCGGAGTTGAAGAAGCCCGACGTGCCGGTCCCGGTGTTGCCGAAGCCCGAGCTGGCCACCGATTGGGTGACCGAACTGCCCACCCCGGTGTTCACGCTGCCCGCGTCGAACAGGCCCGTATTGGTGTTCCCCGAGTTCGCGAAGCCCGTGTTGAAGTTGCCCGCGTTGCCGAAGCCGGTGTTCCAGTCGCCCGCGTTGAAACTGCCCGTGTTACTGAAGCCCGAGTTGAAGCTGCCCGTGTTCGCATAACCCGCGTTCGCCACGCCCACGTCGTAGCTGCCGGAGTTCCCGAAGCCGACGTTCGCGCCGCCGCCCGGTAACGCGTCGTAACCCGAGTTGCCGATGCCGGTGCTGCCGCCGCCGGAGTTGCCGACGCCGGTGGCGATCTGGCCGGAGTTGAACCAGCCGGTATCGGTGAGGCCGGAGTTGCCGATGCCGAAGCTGCCGTTGCCGGAGTTGAAGAACCCGATGTCGTTGTTGCCGG
>Ga0207433_10017169_pt1 | contig 10055 bp, 7 predicted proteins | sample YelNatPaOPGAMG01_FD_187559 | JGI IMG/M metagenome (GOLD analysis project Ga0207433, IMG submission 187559) | Hot spring thermophilic microbial communities from Obsidian Pool, Yellowstone National Park, USA - OP-RAMG-01 (SPAdes) (version 3) | ecosystem: Environmental > Aquatic > Thermal springs >... | reverse complement strand
TGGTGAAGCCTATAATGGTTAAGATTAAACCGAGGCTTGCTGATGCTGTTTGAAGCTGCCAATAAATGGAGAAAAGCCACCACTCTTTCCCTCCTGAAACGATTATTGTCACCATCAGCCCAGCGGTCAAAAGGTGGACGCCCAAAATTATTAGTAGAAAAGCCAGTATTTCGTTGTGGGCGCTTTCCTCAGCCTTCTTATGAAGCCAATCCTCCGTTAACATTCTAAGTCGCCAAGTGTATTCGCTGGTCTACTTTTAGAAAAGATTGAACTTTAAAGTAAACCTTCTGAATTTAGAATACAGATTAGGTAAGCGCTTGGAGCACCGTGAGTGTTTACTTAAATTCACTTAAATTCCTTCTGAAGATTTTTGAACCTTACGCTGTAAGGGGAGGTGAACGCTAGAAGCTTCCGATTTTAGTCGCGGAGTAGCTAAGAATATCTAGTTTGCCTCTAGAATTTTGACCTAGATTCTTGTTACATTATGCTTATTTACCGCGTCGTTTATTCAAATTTAGGGGGAAATCATGTTGAAGAACATTAGAGGCGAAAATAGTAATGCATGTTCGCACATTGTGGAGAAATTTGAGGAACATGAACGGGGCTTAAGCGAAGTTTTATTGAGTCTCCAACAGATCGCCGAGGAACGTGGGCAAGGTAAAATGTACGGTGATAAGATAGGGAAAGTTGAAAAGCTTTTCTCAAGTGTTAGGGAGGAAATTTCAAACCTCATAAGCTTGATTTGTCCCTCTTCCTCCAGCGCTAGGCAAGAGTATTTTCAGGGGCCTCCGGTAATAATACGTTGCAAACAGTGGGAAGACTTCAAGGTTCAAGCTGTGAATTCTGGGGCTGTGTCGTTTCTGTACAAGGCTGAGGAAAGGACTTTTCAGGTGGATGCGCTTAAAGAGGGGAGAGTTTACACGTTTAGTGGTCCGATACCTGGGGATGTTTTGCTTTTAAGGGCTTGGCTGGCAAAGGAGTTAAATGTGGAAGAGTTAAGAGTTGTAGAAGGAGTGCTTGGAATAGGGTAAAAATACGCTTCATCATATGTGTGGACGGCTAACTATAATAAATTGTGGCGTCGGCTTAACAGCTTTCCTTTTCTTCCTCACATAGTAGAGGAGTATGATTGCTAGAAAGGCTGCTAACCCTATTATGAAGGGTGCTAGGAGCGTCAAGTATGAAGGGGCGAAAACAGGTTTTATGGTGATGCTTCCATCGGTAAAATGGTTGTTTTGAGTGTCCACTTCGCCTTCAAGAATCGTGGCATCTGCACTTAAAGTGTAAACTCCAGGCGTTTCGCCTGAAGTGTTCCAGGTTAATGTAATTTCTCTTGCCACGTAAGGGGTTAGGGAAACAACTGGTAAAGTGCCTATTATTTTTGAGTTACAGTAAACTGTGACGTTGAAGCTTTCAGGTAAGCTTCCAAGATTTAGCACGGTAACTTTTATTGTAACGTTATCTCCGACGATAACCTCTGATGGTTCCGCCATCAACCAGACAATTTCTACGTCGCGAGTAATTGTTGGTGGAGGTGTTAAAACGGATACTGCACCATCAACGAGGATGTTGTTTGCGATGTTTGTTTCTCCACTCACAGGCTCCGCGTAGGCACGTAATATGTAAGTTCCATTTTCAACGTTTGATGTGTCCCACTCGAAATTGATGGTTTTTTCAGTCATAGGTTGCAATAGGTAAACTGGTAGTTCTTGAATTGTTTTCGAATCATAATACAATGTGACGTTGAAGCTTTCAGTGGCGTTTCCATAATTCTTCACCGTTACAAGAACATTCAATTTCTGCCCTACGAGGACGCTGTAGCTGGCTGGTTGAATTGACGTAACCGCGACGTCGTGGATGTAATATGCTGGTGGACTTTGAATGGCAACGGTTCCATTCACGTATATGTTATTTTCAATGTTTGTTTCTTCGGCTACGTATTCAGCTTTAGCCCATATTGTGTATCCTCCTATGTTCATTTTGCTTGTGTCCCATGAGAAGCTGAGAACCCTACTTGAATTAGCCTGCAAACCTTCAACGGTGTAAGACCATATTATGGTCATATTGGCATATACGCTCACACTGAATGTTTCGGTGAAGTCTCCGAAGTTTGCAACGTACACTGCGATGTTCAGCGTTTCCCCACGATAAACGGAACGTTTCGAAATGTTTAGGGCGGTTACTGCGACATCATGTTTTTTAACTGGTATAGAAGGAGCTTTAATCCAAACAGTGCCATCGCTAAACCAGTTGTTTGAAGTGTTTTGTTCCCCTTCAACGGGCGTTATGTAAGCTTTAATTGTGTAGTTTCCCTCCATAACAGACGAGGTGTTCCAAACATATGTTAGACTGCTGCTTGCCCCAGGAGCAAGAAAACCTAAGGTTAACGTTGCCATTGGAAAATTGTCGTAAAATAACGTCACATTGGAAGACTCGGGTTCAGTGCCAAGATTTTTAACCTGAACCGTAATCTGGATCGGCTCACCTATAACGGCCTCTAATGGTTGAGCATATAACGCGGTTACTGCAACATCATGAATTATTTGAGGGGACTTAACCATAATTTTTATGATGCCACCATAATAGATGTTGTCAGCAGTGTTTGTCTCACCTTCAACCGGAACTGCAACTACGGTTATTTTATATTCTCCAGGAGAAACCGATGTTGTGTTCCATTCAAAACTTAGTTCTCTTTCCTCGCTTGGTATTAATTTTGCTACTGGTATTTCTCCTATCAAAAAGTGGTCATAGTAAAGCCTTACAACTGTTGACTCGGTTGAATTCCCGCTATTCCTGACAGTTATCGTAATCGTTAAGTTTTCTCCTTGATATACCTTGTCGGTTGAACATTTAACTTTCAAAATTTGTACATCATGGATGTATGTTTGTACAGGAATTTTTAGTTCAACAAAAAATGAATATGAATTGTCAGATAAATCCGCTTCTCTTGCGAACACCGGAACACTAACGGTAACTATGTAGTTCCCTTCAGGTAAGCCGGACGTGTTCCAATTCATTTTGATTAATTCGCACTTAAATGGTTCTAACTTACTTATGAAATTAGAACCCACAAAGGAGTCGTTCGCGTAAACGTATATGTTAAAATTGCTTAGTGTGTTTGTCCCTTCATTTCTAACTACCGCTGTTATTTCAATATTCTCGCCAGGAGCTATTATTGTTGAGGATGCAGCGGAGTAGACGATTGAAGCGTCCACAAAATTCAGAAAGATAGGATCATAAACGGTTATCCAAAAGTTTGTCGAAATCTCTGGACAGTAAGATACACTACGATTATCTAATGCAATAACGGAAACTTTTGCAACTCCTGGTACAGCGAATTTTGGTATGGTTAACTTTGGGTAAATGTATATTATTTTCCCCTTCGGAGGGACAACTAAGTCTTCTATCTGCAAAAAGCTTACTGGTACATTCAATTCATCGAAAACAGTAATGGCTATAAACGTAGTTTTTGTGACCATTGCGTTGTTTCTTAGCGATAACTCAAGTCCTAAATCTCCACCTTCTCCAAAATACATCCTACTATTAAGATTTTCATCTATTGTTCTTACAGAAAGTAACTCGATTATCCAGCCTACACGAAAAGTTAAGGTATCCTCATAAATTTGGCCATCTACTTCCGCGGTTCCAGTTATAACCCACGTGCCAAAAGCGCTTGTCTGGTTCATGATTGACAATGAAAAACATGTTTCAGCTATTCCACTCTGGTTGGTTTCAGCGGTCTGGTAAAAGGTTACGTCGTCAACCTCTTCCACAGGACCTCTAATTCTGAATGTTATGGGTTTCCCGCTGAGCGGGAATCCGTTCACCGTGAGTAAGGCATACAATGTCACATTTTCTTGTGGACCAAACATATCGCTTGGTTGATTTGGACCTTTACCGTTGTAGGGTTCTTTTTGTGTAAATAGATCAAAAACCACATTCGAATCGGTGAATGGTGGCAATTGAGATAAACCCGTTGGATATATTATTATCAGTAACATTATTATGGCAATTACCGCAATCACTATTTTGATCTTCATAGGTATCCCTTTAGGCGAGTATGAAAATCCAGTTGTATATCGAGTAGAGGTATATGATGGCTATTGCTGTGTAGATTCCGATTGGGGCGGCTTTTGCTATGAGGCTTATGGTTTCGTTTTGGGATTGCGTTTTTTCTGATAGTTTTTTTGTTAGGAACAGTATGAGGCATGTTGTGAGAAAGAGCGTTGGTGAGGCTATGTATGGTGTTATGAACTGTGAGAGCATCACGACGTAGATGTTTGCTTCTATGAATGGTGAATACTTTAGGTAGCTTATTACTCTCAGTATTTCGTCTATTAGGACTAGCGTGAAAGTGAATGTGAACAGGATTTTGGGAAGTTTCGTTTTTGAAGCGGATGGTTTCTCGATTTTTTGTGGTTTGGGTTTTTGTGGTGGTGGGCGTATTTGTTGGTATGCTGGGCAGTTGTGCGCTGTTGGGTCTTTATGTTCCAGGCAGAAGCATTCTTTGCAGTATGGACATATGTAGGTTACGTATGCTTCCTTGTTGCAGTAGTGGCATTGCATTTTGTTGTTCCCTCAGTGTACGCCCTTTTTCCTGAGCGTTCATGGAGTTTTTCCTGTTAGATAGTTTAGTATGGCTGTCCAGAGTGGAAGGTAGGCTGTGCCTTCAAGTTTTGCGAGGAGCTCCTGGTATCTTATCGTCAAGGTCATCGTTAGGCTTGCGAATCCCATTTCCAGGGTTCTACGCGAATCTTTGTAGGTTACTAGCACTTTGCCTAGGAGAATCTGGCATGTGGTTATGTTTTGTGCTGTTTCGGTTGAGGTTACGCTTGCGTAATCTGCTGAAACTTGCAGTAGTATTTCTCCCTCTGTGTAGTTTAAGCTGAACTTTGATAGCGTGAAGTTTACTAGTCCAATGTATGGGAGGATGTCCTTCGCCGGGTCTATTGAAACCTCTGTGGCGAAGACTTTAACTGGGACTGGTATTTGTAGGATTGAAGCGAAAACTAAGGTTGAAAGTATTGTGGCGACTCCTATCCTCCAGCGCCAGTTGCCTTTCAGTTTTGGGAGTGTTACGCCCTTTCTGACGGCGGTTTTTTTCGGCAGGGTTTGGTCATGTTGAGTTGGGATGTAGCCGCAGCTGAGGCACTTATAATACAGCTCGTTTAAAAACCCTTGCGAGTCTCTTCTGCACAGTACCATCATTTCGTTACCGCATTTGGGGCATTTCAAGTGTTTCCCTCCTTTCCCCTTTGGTAAAATATCTTTTGCTTTTATTTAACTTGTTATGTAAAATAATTCTATATTTTTCTGGTCGACATATTGTATCTTTTGAAAGACGATAAGGCGTTAGGCTTGAGACCTCATTTTGAGGTACTTGTAGTAAATTTCCAGAGCGGCGGTGCATGTGGCAATTGCAATTATTAACAATGCTGTTTCAAAGCTTGCAATCAACGAGTTTTGTTCGAAGTTAACCAGGTTCACATTGTTTAGGTTTAGGCATAGAGTGAAAAGGAAAAATGTCGAGGTGAATATCGCCACTGACAACCCTACGCAGAATAAAATTAACCTGAAGTTGTCCCAGTTCATTTGAACCATGTTTATATTGGCGTGCGTAGCCAGTTTAAGGCTTCTGAATTTTGAATATTTATTCCTGCTTTGTTAAAATAGAAAAAGTGGGGATGTTTTAGGCGTATGCTTTCCTGAAGATAAGTATGGCCGCGATGATGGCTGATATGGCGGCTATGAGGGATAGGGCCAGGTTTGTTGGCTGCAGCCCTGTGTCTGTTTTGATTGAATCTATTGTTGTGTATATGGTGCCGACTCTGGTGTCTATGGTGACCGTTTTCCCTTGGATATCGCTTATTTTTCCGTCGAATGTGCCTAGGGACGTTTTTACTTCAACAACGTTCTGGCCTATAGCCAGTATATTCGCATTTATGCCATCTAAGCTGGATTTCACTGTTCCAAGGTCGGTTTTTATCACGGCGGAGTCTCCGGACAGGGTGATTATTTGCCCGTTTATGCTGTTTAGGTCTGTTTTGATTTCTCCGAGGCTTGTTTGGATGTCCACAAGTCCATTTTGAATGCTTTTTATTGTTGCGTTTAGATCGTTTAGGCTTAGGTTTATTTCTCCTATCTTTGTGTTTATGGTTGCAATGTTGCCGTTGATTGCTGTTAATGTTGCGTTAAAACCGTCTAGTGTTGGGCTTACAGTGAAGCTTGCTGTTCCGAACCCGCTTAGGGAGAATCCTTCCAAGTCTAGGGTCGCGTTAACTATGATGAAGTAGTTTCCTTTTTCGTTTGGGCATGTGAAGGATGCTGAGTACAGTCCAGCGGCTATTTTCTGTGGAGAGAGCGTGTTTATTAATGTGTTTTCGCGGTAAAGGTTGAATGTTATTGTTGTTGGGTCTGCTGCTTTTCCGTCCAGGTCTATTTCTGCGTACACGTTCACGTTTTCTCCGCTGAAGTAGAGTGTTCCAGTGTTCACTCTTATGTATAGTGGGTCTTTCAGCACTTTGAATGTTGTTGAAGCCTTATACTTGTACACGTCTGTCTGTGTTGTGGCGTCAAATTGGTATATCGTAACATCGTATTCTCCAGGCATGAGTGCTGGAACCTTTAGGAACGGTGAGCCTATGTGGTATTGTTTGTCTGCATCTTGCCAGCAAAGTTTTCCGCTCCAAACGGGGCTTGCCGGGTCTGGATACTGTTTAGCGTCGTCCTCTGGGAGACGATAGGCGAACGGCAGATACTGCGAACTGCACCATGCATAGTCGAATTCGTTGTTTAGAATGAAGCCTTTTTCAAAAACCCAGTATTTGTTGGGTCCGAAATCTAAGACGAGGTAGTAGTTATGTTCCTGTATTTTTGTATTCTGCGTCTTGCAGTCGTATATTTTTTCAATGTACCTTGGCAGCGGTAAGCCATCGCCGAATATTTGTATAAACTGTCCGGTTAAACCCATTGTGGGAACTGTCCATATCTTTGTTTTAACTTTGAAGAGGGCTGCTTGTGGGTAAGGTTCATTTGGGGGTAGGGTAACCCCTGGCATCCAGCCGCTTCTCACCTTCGTTTTTCTTTCTTCACCATATATTGGGTGGTTTCCGCCGTAGCTTTGCGGAATCCTAAACTTGTAGGTGAATGTGCCGTTTATGTTTGTTATTGGCGGATTCAAAGTTGGTGTTACCGTCAAGTTGTCAAGCTGCGGTTTCCATTCCAGTTTGAGGCCCTCATCCCACTCCAACGCCCAGCTGTCGAAATACCTTGCTGAGCTCACGTCCCTAAATATGACGTCTACTTCAACGTTTTTTGCGAACCCCTTACCTGTAACTGTTACCTCATCGGTAACGTAACCTTCTTTCGGATCAACCCAGACCCAAGGAATAATGGTGAAGTTAGTTGTTTTAGTGACTAACCCATCTGTGGCGCTTATCGTATAGGGCAGTGTCTTCTTGGGGTCTGTGGGATCCGTTTTTCTAGGTAGTTCTGGAACTTGGAAACTGAGGTTGAATGCTCCAAAATTGTCCGTCTTGGCTGTCCCTATAAGGAGCGTGTCAATTTTCACCGTTACATCAGTGTTTGGTGTGAATCCTGTATTCGCCTTGACTATGGCGTTGCCTCCTACGTGTCCAACTGGTTGTCCGTACAAAAAGCATGGATCAACAGTGTACGCTGTTATGATGTATGGCTTAAACCAGAAGAACATTACTGGGTCTGATTCTTTACTGTTTTCTGCATAGTCGTATGCTTTGGCTACTGCCTTGTGCCAAGTTTCGTTTTTTAAGTAGTCTTCTGTTGTCTTCCACCAGTAGACTTTGTTTTTGCTGTCGTATTTCATCAGCCCAACGAAGGTCGGTTTTGATGTTCCTGTCTTTTCAATGTAGGTGAACCACAGTTCAACCTTTTTTATTCCTGATGGATGCAGCCCCTCAGTGTCGCTTGCTGTAGCGTTTACCCATACGACATCGCCTTCTTTAAATGTCGTTCGATTGGAGGGGTATATTATTTGAACTGTTGGGAGGTGATTGTCTATCAGCACGAAGAGTTGGTGGTAAGTCGTTGCGGCTGTTGAACCTGCGTCGACAGTCCAGACGTCTATGTTGTAGCTGCATTCGCTTTTTGGGCCTTCCGTGAAGAATATGTCGAAGCGTGCTGTTTCGCCATTTTGGATGTAATACGCGGGGTTGTCCGTGTGGAAGTACAGAACTGTTGGTCTTTTGTTTGGGCCAAATTCGTCTGGCGTTGCGCTCCATCCTGTTTTTTGGCGGGTTTCGGTGAAGTTGAAGTATGAGTTTCCGTCAGTGTCCTTTTTGAATATTATTTTTATCTCCTTTATCGGATCTGGGCCGGTGTTTTCAACTGTGAAGTTTATCCATTTTGATGTGTAGCCATTCCAGTAGTATTGGTCTGCTTCGCCTGGGTGCGGTGGATATGTGGGGTCTGCTGGTGCTTCTTTTGCCCATTGTACTGTTGCCGTGTGCGTTGCGAGGGTGTTGTTTATTGGTGTCATGCTTAGGGTTATGGTTAGCATTATGGCGATCAGTAAGAATTTCTTCATTCTCCTTTCTCCTCTACGGATAGAGAAAATGGTTTAAATTGGAATTAAACTTTTGTGTAACTTTGCTATAGAAGAGTTTTCTATTCCGTTGAGGCTAGTCTGATATAACGTCTTGAAGCGTGTCTGTGTCAACCATGTATTGTGTTATGATTATGTTTTTGTCTGTGAAGTTTTTTATTTCGAGGTTTTCCACGTTTTCTGGGATGTTTAGCACTATTACTATTTTGTCGCCTAAGGCTTGGCTTAAGCCTATTTCTATCAGGTTTTTGAGGTCCATTTTTTGTGTGAAGTACAGCTGGCGTGTTCTAACGTGGGGGTGGCTTGCCTTGTTAAGTTTTATTGCCAGCTTTATGAGGTTTAGTTTCGGGTTGTCCAGGTCCGTTGTTGGCGTTATGATTTCGCAGAATCCATGATAACACTCTGAAAACTTGAATATGGCGTTTAGTTGTTCAATTAGGAATTGCTGGTGTTCTTGTATGGGAATGATGAAAGATATTGTTGGCTTCAACCTTTGCGCCTGTAATGTTTTTGCTTTGGCTTTTTAAAAAGAGGTGCTCTGAGTTTTGTAATATGTCGTAATATAGAATACTTAAAATGAGCATAGAAGATTCCTACACAACATATAAATTTGACGTTTTAATCCAAGAGTCAGGGGGGAGAAGGCGGTGGGGCTCGGAGAAATTGAAGCTTTCCGTTGGAGTTTGAAGGAGTGCCCAAAGTGTCGCTCCTCTGAAGGTTTTTGGCTCGTAACAAAGCGCGGTGGAAGCTATGTTCAATGTAAACATTGCGGGGCAATATTGGAGCTTTGCGAGGTTTTCCCTGCCACTAAGGAGGGTAGCTCCTCAAAAGTGTTTTTGAAAGGTGCACGCGTCTGACGCGTCCCTACTTGATGACACGGAAAATTTAGTTCTCTCATGTCGATATAGCCGCTATTTAAAGCTCATGTAATGTACTGTAAGGATGCTTGCGAAGAGGTTATTAGTTGCAATGTTGACAGATGTTTTTTGGAGTTGAAGGTGGTTTATTTGAAGAGCTTATGGGTTGTTTTTTTGGTCTTATGCGTGGTCTCCGCTTCTCTCGTGTACAGTGTTTCAGTTAATTTTCAGCTTCAGGATGAGCTTTCTAAAGCTTTCGCTAAAAACGATTCTTTAAGTCGCGAGCTGCAGGACTTGTCTGCAAATTACAGTGTGCTTAAGGGTGAGTATGAAAGGTTGAACGTTTCCTATGGTGAGCTTGAGAAGGCGCATCTTGAGCTTTTAGCTAATTATACGGATTTGGAGTCTGCCTATAATGGGGTTCTTGAAGCTTACAATGTGGAAAAGGCGAAGTATGAAGGTCTTCTTGATGAGTATGGGAAGCTGAACACTTCTTATCAGCAGCTTCTCGCCGAGTATTCTGTCTTTAACGCGAACTATTCATCTTTGTTGGGCGAGTATGAGGCTCTTAACGCGTCTTACTACGGTTTGAGGGTTGAATATGATGAGCTTACGCA
>Ga0207433_10017166_pt1 | contig 10055 bp, 7 predicted proteins | sample YelNatPaOPGAMG01_FD_187559 | JGI IMG/M metagenome (GOLD analysis project Ga0207433, IMG submission 187559) | Hot spring thermophilic microbial communities from Obsidian Pool, Yellowstone National Park, USA - OP-RAMG-01 (SPAdes) (version 3) | ecosystem: Environmental > Aquatic > Thermal springs >... | reverse complement strand
GCTACAAACGGTGCTGGCGCATACCATGATGTGGAGCTTGCGATGTTTGAAGCGACAAGTGAAGATGTCTCAAGCGGTATCAAGAGCGGGACTTTTGGGATGGCTCGTGAACCAGTTAGCTTCATCAACAGTGCTGCACGCTTCGCTGCAAAGCGAGGTATAGGTCTCGGTGAGGCGATCGGCTCAAAGCTTAAAAAAGCCAAGAGAGCAGACTTGAGCATACTTGCGCAGGCTTACGCTCATGGCATACCATTGACTGTGCATGTGGCTATAGGGACTGATGTTAACCACATCCATCCAGACTTTGATGCCTCCTCATTCGGGAAGGCGACTTATACTGACTTTCGCATCTTCTGCAAGGTTGTGAGCGAACTCAGCTATGGTGTTGTGCTCAACATCGGTTCTGCGGTCATATTGCCACTCATCTTCGAGAAGGCGCTCGCCGTTGCGCGCAATTTGGGTTACGATGTCAAGTGCTTCGTGGGCGCGACATTTGATTTCATGCGCCACTACAGGGCGACAAAGAACCCCGTTGAAAGAGCACAGGAACTCGGTGGGAAGGGATACTACATCATCGGGCATCACGAAATCTTAGTTCCGATGTTTGCTCAAGCTTTGCTTGAGCGCTTCGCCGGATCAAACAAGACCACACCTCACTGATGCGTCTCTTTTATGGTTGTGGCTCAAACATCGTAATAGAGGAAGAACTCGTAAGGGTGTGGGAACGGCTTTATTGAGCTGGCTTCGTTCCGTTTGCATTCAATCCACACCCTTATCACATCCTCGGTGAATACATCTCCCCTCATCAAGAAGGCGTTATCGGCTTCCAAGCAATTTATGGCATCCTCAAGTGAGGGCGGCAGAGTCGGCACAGCCTTCGCCTCTTCTGGTGGTAGGTCATAGATGTTTTTGTCCAAAGGAGCACCTGGGTCTATGCGGTTGAGTATGCCATCTATGCCAGCCATAAGCATCGCTGAGAAGGCAAGGTATGGGTTACAGCTTGGGTCTGGTGGGCGAAACTCAACCCTTTTGGATTCGGGGCTTTGTGAGTAAACCGGTATGCGGATGCATGCGCTTCTGTTGCGTTGTGAATATGCCAACCTTGTCGGAGCCTCAAAGCCGGGGATAAGCCTTCGGTATGAGTTTAGCGTTGGGGCGCAGAAGGCGAGTAGCGCAGGCGCATGCTTTAGCAAACCGCCTATGTAATATCGTGCTATGCTACTCAACTGCGCGTAGCCACGCTCATCGTAAAAGAGGTTTTCGTTGCCTCGCCATAGGCTTTGGTGGGTGTGCATGCCGTTGCCGTTGTCACCTGAAAGCGGCTTTGGCATGAATGTGGCTGTCATGTTATGCTTCCTCGCAACCATCTTCACCACATACTTGAGTATCATGAGCTTGTCAGCCATACGGGTGAGCGTGTCGTAGCGTAAATCAACCTCGCTTTGTCCACCAGTTGCCACTTCATGGTGGTGGACTTCGCACTGTATCCCAATCTTCTCAAGGGTGAGCATTATCTCAGAGCGTATGTCTTGGAGTGTGTCAGAGGGTGGCGCTGTAAAGTAGCCTTCCTTGAATCGCAACTTATAGCCAAGGTTTGGTCCCTCCTCGCGCCCAGAGTTCCATATCCCTTCACGCGAATCAACAAAGTGGAAGCATGAGTTTTCGGAGACGGCATAGCGCACATCGTTGAAGATGAAAAACTCAGCTTCCGGTCCCCAGTAGCTTTTATCAGCGATGCCCGTGCTCAAAAGGAACTTCTCTGCCTTCTGAGCTATGTAGCGTGGGTCGCGTGAGTAGCGCTCCCTCGTCACCGGGTCATAAACATCGCAAATAAGAACGAGCGTTGGGACATCAAGGAATGGATCAACAAAAGCTGTTGAGGGGTCTGGTATGAGGATCAGGTCGCTTTCGTGTATCTCTTGGAAGCCACGAATGGATGAGCCATCAAATCCAACACCTTCTTCGAAAACGCTCTCGGTGAAGGCGCTCACAGGGATGCTGAGGTGTTGCCACACACCGAAAAGGTCAGCGAACCTTAGGTCAACAACTTTCACGCCCTCCGATTTTGCCATCGCGATGACATCAGATGGAGTAGCTCCCATGTGTCGCACCTCCGCTTGTAGTGGCTCATGACATTAGCTACCTAATTATGATGCATCGGGAAGCATTCGCAGGTGCTGTTACATCCTCCGAAAGCGTGTTATACTGTTTTTCACCATCCAATTTCCCACACCGAATTTCACATGGGGGTGAAGGAGATGTCTCTATCTAAGCCGAATCGCTCAGTAGCTACGGGGACTCGCACGCGTGCTGGCGATGATGTGATGCCAACAAGTGGCATGTGCGTAGTTTGCGTTCAAGGGTGCACCGGGCTTTGTGAGGTCGGCATGTCCGCATACAGAGGTGCTGAAATGATCTACCCACGCCCATTTGGGATGGTTACTGCAGCAGGGGATAAGGACTACCCAGTTGACTTTTCACACCTCAGCATAATGGGGACAACATTTGGAGCCTACGGCGTTGAACCGAATCCAGATGTAGCTATCTTCCCAGCCGTAAACATTGAGACAGCTATCGGAAGGGACAAAGGCATAAAGATGAAACTGCCAATAGTGATAGCAGCGCTCGGTTCAACCGATGTGGCTAAGAACAACTGGGCTGGGATAGCGATAGGCGCAGCCATATCTGGCATACCAATAACGATAGGCGAGAATGTTTGTGGGATGGATGAGCAAGCCGAGTTCAAAAATGGTAGAGTGGTAAGAAGCCCTGATATGGAGTTGCGTGTCAAGCTATACCGAGATTGGCAGGAAGATGGCTACGGTGATGTCATAGTGCAGGCGAATGTTGAAGACACGCGTTCATTCGTCCATGAATATGTCATTGAAAAGCTCGGTGTGACTTCGGTTGAGCTGAAGTGGGGGCAGGGTGCTAAGGACATCGGTGGAGAGGTCAAAGTTTCCTCAATTGAGAAGGCACTACAGCTTGTCGAGAGAGGTTATATCGTTCTACCCGACCCGAGGGATAAAAGTGTCGTCAACGCATTTAAAGCTGGTGCGATTAAGGAGTTTGAGAGGCACTCGCGGCTTGGCATGCCAGACCACGAGAGCTTCCTTGCAAGGGTAGAACAACTGCGCAAGATCGGTGCCAAGCATGTTTTCCTGAAGACTGGTGCGTATAGACCATCAGACTTAGCCAAGGCTATCAAGTGGAGCTCTGAGGCTGGGATTGATGTTATTACGATTGATGGGGCTGGTGGCGGAACAGGGATGAGCCCATGGAGGATGATGTGTGAGTGGGGTATACCAACCGTTTACCTTGCATCACTTGCTTACCAATACGCTAAAAGGTTAGCCGAGAAGGGACAGTATGTGCCATCCATACTGATCGCAGGCGGTCTCTCGCTCGAAGACCATATATTCAAGGCATTGGCATTGGGCGCGCCTTTCTTCAAAGGCGTTGCGATGGCGAGGGCTCCACTTTGTGCTGTCATGGTTGGAAACACACTCGGAGAACTCGCACGGAAGGGAGAGCTCCCGAAGAGCATAAAGGACAATTACGGGGAGACGATCGAGACGCTGTTTGTGACGGCTGTTCAGCTCAAGGAGAAGTTCGGCAGTGACTTCGAGCGCATACCAGCTGGTGCTATTGGGCTGTTCACATATTTGCAACGCATAGCTCAAGGGCTACGCCAGCTGATGGCGGGGGCAAGGAAGTTCTCGCTTGAGTATATCAGCAGGGACGATATCGCAGCGCTCACAAGGGAAGCTGCTGAAGTGACAGGATTACGCTATGTTATGGAATTGGACGCTGAAGAAGTCGAGCGAATACTTGAAGGGTAGGTAAGGGTGTGAGCTTTGTTAAACAGTTCCATGCTCTGGCGGAGGGTGAGCTTAGATGCCGAACACGAGGAGTGCCATGAGGCAGTTGAGGAAAAGCTTGAAAAGGCGCGAGCGAAACAAGATGCACAAATCACGCATGCGAACATTCATAAAGTATGCGAGGGAGGCGCTCTCTTCAGGCGATGTGGAGAAAGCCATTGAGATGGTGCGAATCGCTTGCCGTATAATTGATAAGACTGCATCCAAGGGCGTGATAAAGCCAAACACTGCAGCGCGTTACAAATCAAGGTTGATGCAGAAGCTGAATCAACTGATGGCTTCAGCACAATCGTCGGCTTGATTCATCGGTCTCGTTCTTTCTCACCCTCCGCCTCCTTCCGCTTCCTCAGAGGGAAGAAAAGGTGATGGAGGGCTGCAGCATACAGTTGTGAGAGTTCCATTGAGAGGTTCTCTGGATCATCGAGGAGTGAGATCGCCCGCAAGTTGCTGTCATTGAAGCGTGGTTGAGACTCAACTCGCTTTAGCTCGTTTAACCTTTCGCTAAGGCTCACATGAAGCGAGAGCGGGTTTGAAGGGGTGAGCAAAAGCTCCGTTCGTATCTGTTCTAAAAGCTCGTTCTTGAAGAGCCTCCCATGAAGCTCTCTGAAGGCTTTCACCATATCCGTCAGCGACTTTCGCTCCATAGCAAGCCTCTCAGAGATTCCGTGCATGACGCCGTCGAACAAAATTTTCACCACACCATACTTTTGCAGTGCTGAGATCAACGCCGTAGCTCCGTATCTGTGCGAAGCTATGGCATCGGCGTTCAGTTCGTATCGGCGTATAACTCCGTATGATGCGAGAGTGTAAATTGGGGTGAGAAACCATAGGAGCCACCAAGTTGGGCTTAACCACCAAAGCTTAGTTTGGGTGCGCAGGCAGTAAGTGAACCTTAGGAACCTTAGCCCTATCTTCGCTGGGAAGCTTATCCAAAGTGGTTGCTGGTATGAGAAGTGCGCGAGCTCATGTGCGATTAGCGAGCGCAACTCACCAACGGAAAGCCAGTCAAGCGCTACTATGCCAATAGTGAGTGCGACATCACCCTTAAGCTGAAGCAAGCGTGCGTCTTCATAAGCACCTATGGTGCAATCAGGCGTGAGGTAAACTGAATTTGGCTTCTGTGCCTTAACTGCCTCTGCCACTTGCATGACAAGTTCATTCAGCTTCCTCGTTCTTCCCTCCGACATCGGCATGCCGATGGGAGGTTGCGGACGCCAGATCAATGTCCTCAAAGACATGTAAAGCATGAACGCAAGCAAGGCAGTGGCTCGCATGCTGACTTTGCCGCTGGCGTTAGTTATAAGCCACCACATGCCATATGCGAGCGCAACCGTTGAAAGGAGCAGGCACGCAAATGTGAGCAGGATGGAAACCATCGAGGAAAAAGCCCACACCGCATCTGTTAGCGAGAGCTTGCTTAAGTTGGTTTGGTTGTCTTCTTTACTCATGGCTTATCACAGCTTTTGAAAGTGCTTCAAGCTGTCGCGGGAGAACTTCAATCAAACCTTTTACAACCCACCACAAGTGCATCATGCTGATGAAATGAGCCTTCAACTTCCCATCCGAATTATTATTGCATCGTTGATACCTCCGCGATGGTTGGGGGTGGGTGGTGAGCTTTGCCGATCTCTCAATACTTGCTTTTGATCAAGCAAGTTCAAACGGTGCTCATGTTCAATCCGAGGAAAGGTGTCCCGATGGAAGCATGTAGGTGGCTACAACGCCGACCGAGGGTTAACAGTGTTGGGGTGCCTCCATCGCTTTTTAATTCCTCAACGGCATTTCGGCGCCCGCCGTTCGTGAAGCTTGTCTACCCGCACGGTAATGTCGCTCGCTTCTATGCCGAACTCAGCCCAGATACCCCAGACTACATTAGGGAGTCGATTGTCCTCGGAAGCTGTTATGCAGTGCCTGTGCTTCTCCTCGAGCCACAACTTCTGCAAGAGTTAAAAGATGCCGTGCTCTGGGAGAGGCATGGACAACCTTTTTCCGAGTCAGAGCTTTCTGGTTTCCTTTCGCCGACGGCTCTTATGATGCCAGAGTTTGTTGAAGTAGCCGAGGAGACATTCTACGCTCTTCGTGACTTCGTCCACTCACGCACATCTGCTGATGAAATAACAGCGCTTGTTGAGAAGAGAAGAAAGGTAGCATGCTCGCACGCGGAAAAACGCTTCGGTAGTAGCGTGAGCGGTAACATGCCAGTTATAATGGCTTGCGTTGATCCGATCAAGCTCATACTCCCGTGGCTGTTGAGAGGAAAGCGAGATGTGTTATCAACGCTCCCATGGGATGACCTTGTAGCTACTGGCTTAGGCATCGTTTGGGTGCTCGTGGTGCACACACAGCACAGAAGGAAGACACACCCCGCAAAGGACTTAAGGAACACATAGACTGCGATGATTTCAAAAGGCGAACTGGAGCGATGGGAGAAATGCGCTCTGACAAAATCGGCAGTCTCCAAGTCGGTGCATACCTTCAAAGAACTCATTTCAAGGTTTTCGTCCTGCTCCTCCTTATCGCTCTGCTGGTAGTTTTGATGATTGCGTCAACGCTCATTGGGCATGTGAGACTCTCTTTGGGCGAGCTTGTAAACGCCATCAGGATCGCCATCACGAATGCTAACTCGCTGAGCGATGAAGAGCGTATAGTCGTCTTCTTCAGGCTCCCGAGGGTCTTCCTTTCCATGCTCGTAGGTATATCTCTTGCTGCCAGTGGAGTAGGGCTTCAAGCGTTGTTACGCAATCCCATGGCTGATCCATACCTTATCGGGATAAGTGCAGGTGGTGCTCTCGGCGCTGCGTTTGTGGCTCTCCTTGAGATACACTCAAGCTTGCTTGGCATGAGCGTTCAACCTTTCGTTTCATTCGCCACAGCCTTTAGCACCGCATGGCTTGTGGCTTTGCTTGGGAGGGTTGGGGGTGTCTTGCGAACGGATTCCGTCATCCTCTCAGGGGTCGCAGTGAATGCGTTTCTCTCTTCAATCATCTCGCTCATGATGTATCTATCAGCGCACCGTTTGGCACTCGCAAGAATTTACTTTTGGCTTCTCGGAGGTTTCTACAACGCCACTTGGAGAGATGTCGTGCTCATGCTCCCTCACGCCCTCATAGGCACACTTATCCTTTGGGCAAACCGTCGCCCTTTGAATGCGCTTCTGCTCGGTGAGGAGAGCGCTCATTATGTTGGCGTCAATGTTAACAAACTCAAGTGGCTCGTCATCGGAGCTGTGTCGTGGAGCTGTTGTGGAGCTGTAGCTTATGCAGGCTCAATAGGCTTTGTTGGGCTCGTGATGCCGCACATGGCGAGGATGATAGTCGGTCCAGAACACACATTCCTCATGCCGACAGCTATGTTGCTCGGTGCTATCTTCCTTGTGCTTTGCGACATGCTCTCTCGGCTCGGCAACGAGATACCTGTTGGAATATTCACAGCTTTCGCTGGTGTGCCTTTCTTCCTTTTCCTTTTGCGACGGTCTCAAAGGCTTTATGTTTGAGTCAAATAAATTTCCGAGGAGGGAGAAGATATGCCACCACAACCACCTCTGCGCGTCGGTTGCATAGGTTTGGGCATCGGTAGGGTTCATTTGCGCTGTTACGCTGCTCGTGATGATGTGCGCATAGTTGCCGTTTGCGACATAGATGAAGCGCTCTCAAAAAAGGTAGCAAGCGATTACGGCGCTACGGCATACACTTCAGTCAGCGAGATGCTCTCAAATGAGCGTCTTGATGCGGTGAGCGTTTGCACGCCACCGAAGAGTCACGCCGAGATTGTTGAAATGTGTGCCAACGCGAAAGTGCATGTGCTTTGTGAAAAGCCTATGGCAGCAAGCATCAGTGACTGTAAGCGCATGATTGAAGCAGCCGAGAGGAACAATGTGGTGCTCATGATAGCTCACAAGAAGCGGTTCCATCCGTTTTACGCTTTCCTCAAGCGGATGAGCGATAGCGAATGGGGTCCGATACTATGGGCATCGGTTAGGTTCGCGCTCGGGAGGGTTGAGAAGGACTGGTTTTGGGATGAGGCAGATGGCGGTGGTCCGATACTTGAGAATGCCGTGCACATGTTTGATCTTTTACGCTGGCTGATGGGTGAACCGAAGGCGGTCTTCGGGTTCGGTGGCAACCTGTTCGCAAAACATAGAGCCCCACAGATTGACACGGCGGTTGTTTGTGTTCGCTTCTCATCTGGCGGTATAGCTGCGTTGGCGATCGGCTATGCTTCTGAATGGGCTGTCGCAAGGGAGCATGTAGCTTTCGCAACTCCGACCGTTGTTGTGGATGCAGATGGTCACTTTGACAATGTTAGCAGTTTCAGGGCTTGCACCCGTGGTGATGAGCCAAAGCCGATTGATTTGAGCTTCATCACATGTGATGAACTGTGTGACTTCTCCAACGAGATCGATCATTTCGTTCAATGTGTTCTCACTGACTCAAAACCATCTGTGGATGGCTATGAAGGGATGCAAGCGGTCAGATTCGCGCTCGCAGTCAAACATGCCATCCGCACTGGTCAAGTTGTTGACATGGATCAATTTGAAGCACCTTAAGCCACATTTGCAAAAGCGCGGTGTTAGAAATGGAAGTGCATTTCCTCAACCAAGCATTCGCCGTGATCGCTCCAATAGCAGCATCAATACCAATCCTCATTCATTTGCTCGCTATAAGGCGTAGGCGACGCATACCCTTTACGATGGTGCGCTTGCTTGAGAGAGCCGTTGTTCAAGCACATGGGATGCGAAGGCTTAGGGAATGGCTCATAGTCATCGTAAGGTCGGTAGCGGTTTTTCTCATGCTTGTTGCGCTTGCCCGCCCGTTAGTTTACGGCGTTAGATTCAAAGCCATCGGGTATGACGCTGCCATCTGCATGCTCATCGATGACACCTTGAGCATGGCTTTCTTGGAGAAGGGGAGAAGCAGGTTTGAGAGGGCGATCAAGTGCGCCACGACGCTCAAAGGCATTTTCCCACGGTGCAGGTATTGCATCCTCTCAATTTCAAACCCAAGCGAACCTGTTCTCCATTGGACTACAAGAGAGAGCGAACTTGATGGGGCGCTTTCAAAGTTGACGGTTAGCCACTCAAGTGGCTCTGTAAGGCAAACGCTCATCAAAGCCGGTGAGATGCTTCGTCAAGTGGACAGCGCTGTGAGGGTGCTCCTCGTTTTAACTGATGGGCAAGATGTAGAATCGCTCATCACAAGTGATGTGCCAGCTGTTGATGGCAAGAGCGTTCGCCTCGTGAAGGCGATAGTAGATGTGCGTGAGAGCGACGAGGATGTGAATGTTGCAGCGCTCGATTGGGATGTTGCCGTGAGGACTTTCTCATTGCCACAAAGGGCGATCCTGAAATTGCGCTTGCACAACTTCGGAAGCAAGCAGTGGAAGGGCACTTTATCAGTCACTGTCGATGGTGAGCCGATAGCAAAGCCCGTCCCTGTTACCATTAAAGGAACTGAGGAATCACTCGTAGCAATTCAATTGCCCATCCTTAGAAGTGGTTGGCATGTCGGTTTCGTTTCATGGGATGACGCACTACCTATGGACAACAAGTTGCACTTCGCTTTTTACAACCCGATGCCAGTTTCAATTTTGTGCGTTGACGCTAAGCAACGGTCTTTGAGTGGCTCCTCCTACATTCTTGACGCCGTTGAAAGCGTCCGCACCGCCATCGGCTTAGGTAGCATAAGAGTCGGCATGAGGACAGCGATACCACAAACATTTGCTGAGTTGATGCAGTGGCATGTGATCATTTGGTCTCGCCCGAGTGAGCTGACCAGTGGAGCAGAGTCAGCCCTCAAGAAATGGGTTTCCTCTGGTGGCACTTTAATCATGTTTGCAAGTGAACATAGAGGCAACTTGCCAAGTTGGCTTTCACCAGCTGGCAAAGCCATCGGCGAAGCGAGTGGACGCCGTGTTCAACTTACTCCATTTGGTCGTGAGGTTTTTCAAAACATTAGCAGTGAGCAGTTCTCAGATGTGCTCGTCTTCAGGCGCTTTCGTGCCGAGAAGGAAGCGATGGGTGTTGCACTCCTTTGCTTTGACGATGGCGCGCCAGCGCTCACTGAAAGGGAAGTGGGGAAGGGGCGAATATTCAACTTCTGGTTTACTCCCGATGCCAGCTCAAGCACATTCTTCACATCACCATCGTTTGTCCCGCTACTTTGCGAGTTGCTTCAA
>Ga0207433_10017159_pt1 | contig 10058 bp, 7 predicted proteins | sample YelNatPaOPGAMG01_FD_187559 | JGI IMG/M metagenome (GOLD analysis project Ga0207433, IMG submission 187559) | Hot spring thermophilic microbial communities from Obsidian Pool, Yellowstone National Park, USA - OP-RAMG-01 (SPAdes) (version 3) | ecosystem: Environmental > Aquatic > Thermal springs >... | reverse complement strand
GGAAAAGCTCAGATAACGATATTTGTTGAAATGATTCTTGAACAAACTGTTTTCCGTTTGTCTGGTGTATTGCAGGGGGGTCAGTCCCATCATGTCGAGATTTCTCGCGCGTAATTCCAGAAACATTGTCGCCGTGTCGGGAATAATTCGGATGACTCTGCCGTCCAAATACGGCCGGCCTTCGAAATAATCGGGATTGGCGACCAAAACGATTTTTTGACCGGCCACCCATTCCTTGAATTTATAGGGTCCCGTGCCGATGGGGTGGCGCGCCAGCGGGCTTTTCGTGATGTCCTTTCCCTCCAGCAGGTGCCGCGGCAAAACGGCGCTGCTCCAGCTGATCAGCGCGGGAGCGAACGGTTTGTCGTACGTCACGCGGAAGGTATAATCGTCGAGAGCTTCCGCCTTTTTGACCTTGAGAAAATCACCGGCGTACGCGGTAGGCGTCTTTGGATCGACGGTGACCTGATAAGTGTAAAGAACATCCGCCGCCGTGAAGAGATGACCGTCATGCCATTTCACGCCCTTGCGCAAATGAAAAGTGATGACCAGCCCGTCAGGAGAGATATCCCATGACTCCGCCAGGTCGCCGACAATGTTCATATCCTTATCGTACTTGACGAGACCGTTGTAAATCATTCCGGCGATGCCGTGCGAGGCGGAATCCGAAGCCAGAAGTGGAATCAGATTGCTCGCATCTCCGATATCGCCTCGCACCAGAAGATCGCCGTATGCGGGCGGCTTCTCCGCCGAAGACCGATTTTTTTCGGATTCCGGCTTTGCGCCGCAAGCGGCGGACATGATCGTCATCAGACCCAGCAAAATCACAAGGGATATTTTTTTCATGGCGAACAAACTAGCGCAGAGACACCGGCATTGCAATAAAATTTTATCAGCGGCCTCATGGTTCAGGCGTCCGCTTCCGGTTTTACTTGACACCATCAGACGGACTTCTTATAAGTTAAATCATAACGACGAGAAAAATTTCTTAAAGATGTCGCCGATGAAAAATCATGAACGAGACATCAAGGAAGTCATGGCGGAGAGTCTTCCGCGCAGTCTTTATTACGAATCCGACTTGCCTTCCGTTCGCTGGTTAAACCGCAAAAGAATCGAACACTGTCTTGAGCTTGCCGGGGACATGACGGGCATGCGCATCCTCTGTGTGTCCAGAAGATTTTGGGTACAAGATATGGGATGTTGCATGGATGGACTACCCCCCGAAAATTTCAACGCAAGGCTTCGGGAAGAATGTTTGAACGTCAACGGGTTTAGAAGCATTGAACATGCGAGAGAAGTGATTGAAGCATGGCGGATGGATTACAACGAGAACCGGCCTCACAGCACGCTGGGTTTTCTTACGCCGAAGGAATTTGCACAAAAAGAAGAAAATATGCTACTGGAAAACTCTAATGCACAATGGCACGACAACCGGGGGTAGTCCAGAGGAATATGACCCTATCTGAATATGGACAGATTGACAGAAAATATCGTCGAAATGGCATGACAAACAACTGGATCGAAATCAAAAGTGCGAAAAATTGTTGACACTACCTGTGAATATCTCAGGGACCACGCATTATTTGTTGAAAAGGGCAAAAGAGAAAATATCAAAGGCTGCGTTACCTTTTCTCAACAGTTCGGTTAACGAAGATACCTTTCTAAGATGTTTCCATATATATGTTGAACGTAAATAAAACCGTTTGCATGCAAGTTTTGTAAGATTTTGTGCTTCTTCATACGATAGAGGATTCTCCCAGTAAGCTTTGTAGGGTATAGGCATTGGTCTTGTGGAAAAGTCTAAATAAAAATCATTGATACTGCCACTTTTTATAGCATTGGCGTATATCTCTGTTCCAGGTAAAAGGACCATATACATAAATTGTGCATAATCTGGATCAAGTTCTATGGCAAAATCTATTGTTCGCAATGATACATCCTTAGGTTTCCCTGGTATGCCAAGTATAAAATAGGTGGCTACCTCAATGCCGGCCTCTTTTGTAAGTTTAACCGCGTTGCGAACCATTTCAGTTGTAATACTTTTCTTTAAATATTTTAAGGTTTCATTGTCTCCGGCTTCCACGCCATAATTAATTCTACGGCATCCTGCACGATATAATGATTGCAGCATATGTGGATTAACCTTATCCACCCTTGCCCGAAGACTAAAACGCACCCGAATACCCCGTGTTATAATTTCTTTGCTTATAGTTTCTACTCTTTCCTCACTAAAATTGAAATTGTCATCATAAAAGTGGATTTCTTTATATCCCATTTCGGTACATTCAGATATTTCATCTACGACATTGGAGGGAGTTCTCGCCCTAATTGAGCGAAAGGGAACATCACAAAATGTGCATTTAAACCTGCATCCCCGACTTGAGATCATGGTTGTCGAAAATGTACTGATATCAGCAACAAACTTATAAGCTTCTAAAGGCACAAGTTTACGAGCTGGAAATGGAAGAGTATCGAGATTTTTTATTATGGATCTCGTTGGAGTAGCTGATAATTGTCCTTGTTTATTAAAATAAAGTCCTGAAACTCTTTCAAGAGGAGTCCCCTTTGCAACAGCCTCAACAAGTTCTGTAAATACTACTTCCCCTTCTCCTGGAATAACGGCATCTATATGAGGCAACATAGCTGTTTGAGCAGGATATATAAATGCATGCGGGCCTCCAATTACTACAAAAGTTTCTGGGTTTACCAGTTTTACTCTGTGAGCTATCTCAATTGTATCAAGAAGGGTTAAAGTATATGCACTAATTCCGACTATGTCGGGCTTGTATTGGCGGATTCTTTCTTCAATAGCATCATAAGAAAGGTTTTCAAGATTAGCATCAAGTACTGCTACTTCATGATCGGTATGAGCTGTTAGATAACCTGCAATATATAATAACCCCAAAGGTGGCAAACGAGTTGTAGAATCTGCATGACGCATATAACTCGGTAGATCTACAAACATCATTTGCCGATCTGTTGGATTTATTAACAATACCCTCATAATCAATGATATTTAATGAATTGAATTAATTTAATTCATTTGATCAGAATAAAGCAGCAATGAATCTTTTAATCCTTCTTCCAGGCAACGCATATACTCAGTATACTTTTCCTCATCCTCCTTTATAATTAGTTCCGCCAGCATCTCTACACGTTTTTTCACCGGCCAAAGCCAGATCTGCTTCAGTTGGTCTGCTAGATGAACTCGATCACGAGGGGGGAACTTTCGCCAAGATGTTTCGCATAAAATGGACCTTGCATCTCTGCCAGCGTCTGCCCAACCACTCCGTTTTCACCGCCGCCTGCATTCCCGGGTATGCATCGGAAATCAACATCCGTACCCGCCTCTTTTCCACGTCTCTTAAGTTTCTTCTTAAACTTCCGCCAGGAGTCCTCACGCTCCTCACTCATCGGCTCCACCACGAAGATCTCCCTCTGCTTCTTTAACTCTACTTTGTGCGCTAGCATGATGGCAGAGAACACCTCCTTGTTGTTCTGCCGAACCTTCTCATAAAGGGCATCCACCCAGATCAACGGATATTTCGCCTGTAGCCACCTCGTCTAAAACTCCTCCACCCGCTCATCTAACCCCTTGGTTATCTCCGATACCTGCATGGATGACAATTTCTCCTTCAATGTTTTCATTCCTTTGTAGTTGTCTTGAATTTCTGTCTTTCTTGAAAGTACCTTTTCAATAATATGATAATGGCGAGACATATAGTCGGATAAAACGTGAGAGCATTTCGAAAGAAGATAACGCCCCATTTAAAAAAAACAAAGAAAGCTGTGAATATATATAGGAAAATATATGAAAGCATAAACAAAATAAGGGGAAATAAAAGATGCTTTGATTCTTTTGTCAGCTTTCCGTGCGCGATTAATAAAATAGGGGAAAAAAACAAAATGACATTAAAATTATTCAATGTAAAAAACCAATACATATATCCCAGTAATATTTCAGGATGAAAAGTCAGGTACGTGTTGATCCGATTTGGATCATCGCCAAAAAATGGCATCATGGTTTTATAACCCCATTCATGCAGCGCAAAAAATCCAAGTCCGTAATAATAAACAAAAATATGCCAAGGCATAATGCCCAGAAACGGAATAAGCAAAGAAAAAACAGAAGTATTTCTTAACGGCATGTTTTTTTCGTGTTTTAGCATCGCGAGCGCTGATAAAATTAAAGGCAATACAAAGAGAATCGCCTGTATTTTCACAAAGAGAGATTCCGCTGAAAGAAGACCTGTCAGAAACCAATAGGACGAATTGCCTCTCATTGCTTTTAAGAAAGAAATGGAAGCGAGAAGAAGAGTGGTCCCCAACATGACGTCCGTGTTGAGTTCGATGGAATGATAAGACAAAAGAGGGGAACTTAAAAAAATTACAAGCAAGGCTAAAGAGATGAAGCAATTTATTTCTCGTTTGCAGAAGTAGTAAAGGCAAATCGTTGCACTTAACGTGTAAACCGGACTGCAAAATTTAACGAATACATCATCAAACTTATTATTCCAAAGGCTGATCCATAATTGAAGTAGTGGGTTATGCAGCGGATAATATATAATTCTGTGCACAGCACTTTTGCCGAAGAAGTCCTGAGCGGGAACATCTAATAACAAGCTTTGGGAGTAGAAAAACATTTTTGCGGCTGTTGTCCATTCTGCCCACGCATCCCAGGAGAAAACTGGCCTTAAGGAAGTAAGAAAGAATATCGATCCTATTTTTGCGATTACCCATAGCAGAAGAATGGCTAACAAAATTTTTTTGGCCCAATGATTACGGGCGGACATCAATTCGCTTAGCAAGCCCGAATCTGGCTTGGAAATGAGCGGCCATATAGGAATATTTTTCCAAAACATGAATATTCCCAAAAAGACAATCTCAATGATCACTGGCATTGCGGTATTCCTTAAGGTAAGCGGAATACGCATTACCCCCAATAGGAAGATTTGCAATGTGAGAATTCCTGCTCCAACGGGAAAAGACATTCCCAATCGCTCACCGAAGGGCGTTTCATTTTCATTTCTAAAGAGAACGGACAATATTAAGAATCCGAGAATTGCAGGCAGAATTATGCTAATAGCGGTCAGCATCATTGCTCTCTTTTAAGGATGTAAGCGTTGTGTGCAAATATCAAAATGGGTTTCACGTTGGATATCGTGATGGGTCCGCGACTAAAGGTGTGTTTGGGGGGATCGTATTTTGCCTCTTCATCCAAGATCACAATAATATAAGGCGCCATGTCGCGCTTTATTGCAGGAAGCAGATAATATTGGATTCGGAAATATGCATATTCGTTGGATGTGAAAAGTTCATAATCCGATGAGATAATTTTTTTTGCTTGAAGAGCAAACCTATAAAGGTCTCCATCTAAATTTTCGAGTTTCTGTTCGGTTGAGAGCCCCCAAAAATTTTTGATGTCATTGGCAAGCCAAGTTCCCCAACCAATATCTGCATGCGCCGCGTAAATAATGCCGGACGTGAAAAAAGCGACAACCACTGCTTTTTGAAATGCTTTGCCAAGGCTGTATTTTTTCAAGACAAGATAGAGCGTTCCAAGAAATAAAATCGCTGCAATGATGCAATAGATAATTATTCTAAATTCAGGAGACAAGAAAACATCATTGATGGTCGTTCCACGGATAGGTGGGTACATAAAAATATGTTTAAGGTCCCATGTCATATGTTTTTAATGATATCTTTCGCGAAAGACAACGCGAATAAAATTTTCATCGGGCGCCAATCAAAAAGACTGTAAAAACACAGGCGGTTTCTTGTAATGAACCTGTCGATTTTTAAGAAAGGAGAAATACCGCCTTTTAAAAAGAATAGCATTAATATACGAAATACGTCAAGCGCAACCAAAGGCGGGGTCAAACACATAAATCTTGACGTTACAGAAAATTATGTATTTACTGTTTTAAAACAAACCTTCATAAGCAAATAATTATTATGAATTTCTTGTTTGATTTAGCGGGTGCATATGATTTTCTTTGTATGGTTTGGTCTTTTTTCCCTTATTACCTGCCGGGAACCCAGATATTCTTCAAACCATTTCACTATCTTTTTAACATTACCAATCGGTGCAATCTGAAATGTGATTATTGTTGTCAGAAAACGCGCCTGGCCGAAAATCGTCCAGACCTCTCTCTGGAAGAAATATTAGGCATTGTCCGGAAATTGCCTCGATATGCTGTTATTGCGCTGTCAGGGGGCGAGCCTCTTTGTCGTGAAGATTTTCTGGAAATCATCAAAGGAATCTCTGAACAAAAAAAGAAAGCAGCCCTTTTGACAAACGGTCTGCTTTTGAGTGACGCTGTTATTTGCGGCATTATTCGGTACAAATTGCTTAACATAGGCATTGCTATTGACGGCGATCAAAAATACTATGAAAAAATAAAAGGCAAGGGCAATTATTCCATTTTAATGGATAATTTAGACCGTTTGGTTTATCATAAAAGAAGAGAGAGAAGCTTTTTCCCGGCATGGGATTGGAAAGTTACGGTTTTCCCTGAAAATGCCGACCAGCTTCCGATGCTTTATAAGCAAGCGATTCAATATGGCGCCGACACATTTACAGTTTCTTTGCCGAAGAAAAATGATTTTCAATTCAGCGATTGTCTGCATGGACTGGAAATCCTTTGCTTTAACCCTGAATCGATCTCGGATCTCCGCTTTCACGATAATATTCGTGAGCTATATGACGAATTGCTGGCTATGAGCAGAAGCGCCAAAACAAAACTCAGAACGTATCCTCGCCTGAAACAGTCCGGCGATCTTTGCAACTACTTCAGCACGGCAGAAATACAGCGAAGATATTCGGCTTGCCGCGAACCATGGTCGGGAGCAGTCATCAGTGCGGCCGGAGAGATTTACCCCTGCTTATCCGTAAAGATTGGTGATTTGAAAAAACAGTCCTTGTTTGAAGTCCTGAGGTCACCAGAAAACATTCAATTCAGGGCACGGTTAAAAAAAAATGGTCTGTTTCCCATATGCGACGGTTGTTGTTATGCGAAGTTAAAACCATTTTTTAATAAAGGAAACCATACCCGTGCATAAAATACTTTTTATCCATCCTCGAGTAGGATACATGAGCGACCAACGCAACAAACCGGCGTCGCCGCTCGGAATCCTTGCCGCGGTCTCGTTTTTGAAAAAGAATTATGAAATATTAATTTTGGATCAAAGGCTTTTTAAGTCTGACAAAAAATTTTATATACAACTTCATAAATTACTGCAGCTAAAACCTCTCTTCGTCGGTCTATCCGTCTACACCGGAGGCATGATCGCCTTTGCGTTAGCAATCAGCAAGTATATCAAAGAGAACTCAACAAGTCCCGTTGTCTGGGGAGGCGTGCATCCGTCCCTCCTGCCGCGGCAAACATTAGAAAACCCTTACATCGATTATGTTATTCAGGGGGAGGGAGAGCTGACGCTTCCGGAATTTTCAGACAGCCTGGCAAATCATGGTCAAGATATGCCTCCGATCCAGGGCGTTTGGGCGAAAAAAAATGGTCATATCTCGTATGGCGGTGACAGAGAGTTAATCGACATGCAAAGAATACCGCCCGTTCCATACGAGCTGGTGAATTTTGGCGATTATCTTCAGTACTATAATGGCAAAACGTATATTTACTATCAGGCTTCTCGCGGATGTCCACGCCATTGTCTGTATTGTTATAATCATACTTTCAACAGGGGGAAATTTCGCGCACAGCCTGTGGAGAAAATAATCTCAGAATTACAGGATCTGCGTAAGCATCATGTATTTGATGGAATATTTTTTGTAGATGATAATATTTTTGCGCTTGGCAAAGAATATGTTTTGAATCTTGGACGGGGAATGAAAACGATTGGACTATCGTGGGCCGTTCAGGGAAGCGACATTGTTGCGCTTAAAGAATATACTGAAGATGATTTCATGTTTCTTGAATCTTGCGGCCTGACAAGATTAACAGTAGGGGTCGAATCTGCATCAAAAAAAATCCGCTCCATGATCGGCAAGAGAGGGACACCTCAGGATATCGAGCAAGTCATGGCCAAGTTACGACAAACGAATATTTTAATTTGGTGTAGTTACGTTATTGGTTTTCCCGGAGAAACGATCGATGACCTTCGCGAATCGATCGCTCTTCTTTTTAGATTGCAGCGCATAAACAAAAATGTAAGAAACAGCCCCTTTTACATGTATATACCATTCCCCGGAACGCCACTCTACGAAAGGTACAAACATGTTTTCCCGGGACCCCAAACATTGGAAGAATGGGCGAATGTCGGATGGGAAAGAGAACGCACCAACAGCTTTGTTGATTATCTAAAGGACACGCATTTTTTCCAGTCGTTATTTTTGACCAGCCTGCTTGATGATAAAAAAGTTACTGACTTTTCCGACAACAAATTTTTAATTTTTTTGGCGGATTGTTATCGCCCTATCGCCTGTTGGCGATTGAAACATTTATTTTTTAAATTCAACATAGAATTGCTGATATTTAAAACGTTTTTCCCTGATATTTTTTTGTGATCGTACAAAGTGAAAAATTGTTTGCCGGCCGATGATGGATTATCGCGCCCCTGATGAAATAAAGCCGTAAAAGAAACACCGATGAGTTGACAATCTTGACATTAAGTCTGCTTCTGCCAGCAAATTCTTAAAAATCAGGCGGCGTTTTCTGTCCGTCATCAAGAATTCGGGATTCTTAGCGTAAAATATCATTTAAGGTTTTTGAATCGGCCAAAAATCCGCCTCCCATAAGCGCCGGAAAGACGCCACATTGCGTAACAGAATATAGACGGACACGGGGATGTCGGCAAGCACGGGCCTGTCAGATGCTATACGCCAGACGCGTATAGGATTGAAGTAGAAGCCATAATAGGCCCAGCGATAAAGCATGCGGTAACGCCAATCCGAAACCTTGCTGGCATTGAAGGGTGCCCCGTAATATTCATAGTCTATGCTGTTCAATGTTGACGGCAGTTTGCCTGCGCCGCAGAAAAGATCATAAAGTCCCGTGTTGCGAAAAGGAATCGGCGTGAAAAACAATGCCAGATGGAGGCGGGAAGAATGCGCAAAGCGTATGGTGGAGAGCATTTCATCTTCAGTCTCTGTTGGAAAACCCAGCATAAAAAAGCCGCGCGTAAAAATGCGGCGGTCGGCCAGCATATTGATAACATGGTTTGCCTTTTCGAGACATAGGTTCTTGTGCAAAAGTTTTTGTATTCTTTCAGATGCTGTTTCAATCGCGACGGAAATCTCCCCCGTGCCAACGCGCTTCAAAAGATCTATAGATTCTTCTCTCATGATGTCGGCGCGTAAAGCGTTAGGAAAGCTCAGCGCCGGATGCATGTTTTGTTCCAGCATAAGCTCCAAGATACGATCAAAACGCCGCTGATTTAAATTGGCGATATCATCGAGCACCTCGATGCTTTCAGCCCCCATCTTTATCAGCCGGGCTGTTTCTTCGACCACGCTTTCCGGCGAGCGGCTGCGAAATGACTTACCAAAGAGCTGGTGGCAGTAAATGCACTTATACGGACAACCTCGTGAGGTGAATATGGGAAGATAACGTCTTATCCCTGAGGTGGACATACTTCTGCGGGACCAGAATTTTTTATAGTCGATGAGGTCCCATGCGGGGAGGGGCAGAGAATCCAAATCCTGAATTGGCGCGCGAGGTTTTGCAAAATCTGTTTTGCCGTCTACCCGGAAAGCAAGACCATCCACATTCCGCAACAGCTCAGGTTTTTCCCAACCCTGCCCCTCGGACATGATGAGGCGTACCAGTTCGGCGAAGGTCTCCTCGCCTTCGCCTATCACGACAACGTCTATGTTGGGGTCACTAAGAACAAGTTCCGGATTGGAGGATGGGTGCGGACCTCCCATGATCACGGGCAGGAAAGGAGTTTCCGCTTTTATGGCGGCAGCTGCCTGATGTGCAAGGAAAGCCTCCGCAGTCAAGGCGCTTATTCCCACGACGTCAGGATTGAAATGTCTCAAGGCTGATCTCAGCGCCTTCAACGGATCGGCTTCCAGTCTGGCGTCGAGTACATGGACGTCA
>Ga0207433_10017155_pt1 | contig 10059 bp, 6 predicted proteins | sample YelNatPaOPGAMG01_FD_187559 | JGI IMG/M metagenome (GOLD analysis project Ga0207433, IMG submission 187559) | Hot spring thermophilic microbial communities from Obsidian Pool, Yellowstone National Park, USA - OP-RAMG-01 (SPAdes) (version 3) | ecosystem: Environmental > Aquatic > Thermal springs >... | reverse complement strand
CAAGCGCAACCGCAAGAAGCGCAGCCGGGACATCGAGTAATCCGGTCTTCGTTCGAGCGCCTGCCGCCGCCCGGAGTGCGCGGCGGTGCGGCAGGCGCCCCATCCCACCAATTGTTTCGCCGCGCGTTTCCGGGAGTCCGGCGAAACGCGCCTCCCCCACGCCAACCGGACAGCGATTCGTTATAGACTGGGAACCTGATGGCTGTCTGAAAGCGCTTGCGTAAACCGTGGTTGCCTTTTGGCGCATGGCCTGGGCGGCTGTCACACACTCGGATACGCGAGGCTTGGTCCTGTACGGACGGCCGGAGGGATCCAGCTCGAAAGGATATACGGCCATCGAAGGAGGAGGAACCGATGTTGAGCAAACCGTCATTCCAGAGAATCGCGCTGGCGCTGACCGCGGGCGCATCTTTCACCTGGTTGGCATTCGCCCTGAACTACACCGGAAGCCAGAAAAACCCGGCCACGTTCGAGACCTTGGAGGAGGCCCGGGTCAATGGCCCCGTAGCCGTCGCCACAATCGACGGAAACGTGGGAAGAACGTTTAAGTCTCACCCCGTTCTCGACAACTATCCCAAGGGAACGACGTTCATCTACCGCTCGCCGAATATGTACGGCGGGCGGGCGGCCGCGAGGATCAACACGAACCTGGTCGTGTTCGTGGAGCGGCCGTTTGAGAACAAGGATGCGGCCTTGCAATACCTGAAGGAGCTGGGCTTGATCCAAATCATCGATGAGGCCCGCGGAAGCGTGGTGCTGGTGACGCCCGCCAACGGAAAGACGTTCGGGGCGGCGGATCAGAAGAACTACTACGCTTTGCAAACCGCCATGTTCGCGCAGAAGGCCACCGAAGGCCCGGGACGCGGCGGCGCAGCCTACTCCGACGCGGAGTACTTCGGCGGCTTTAGCTACTACTACGTCATCGGCATCGACGGCGGGGCGACTTTCGTGAACAACTACGTGGCCAACACGCTGGACTACGTCAGCCGGATTGCGGGCATGCTGCTGATCAACGGCAAGATGGAACACAACCGGCGCGTGGCCTCGCATGTTCCGGTCTACCTGGTGAATGCTCCGGATTCGGTCGCGGAAAGGTACAAGCAGGCGAACCAGGTAAGCGCTTACGAGTCGGCACGCGGCGTGGAAACCTATTACGACCCGGTGCTGCCCACCAAGCGCGTCCTGCTGGCCCAAGACCCCAACCCGGATCCGGCCCGCTACATCCGGGATGCCTACTACAACCTATTTGTAAAGGCCCTGCGAGTCGGCGTGGTGCAGCAGGGCCTCAATTCCGCCTCCACACCCTACCAGGGCTACAGCATGGACCAGGCGCCGTATTCGCTGTTTCCGCGCAACGCGATCATCAACGGAGCAACCGAGGACCGCATCCTGGTGAGCTTCAAGTCCGAAGAGCGTTTCAGCGACGTCAAGACGCCCAACGGCGAATACCTCCAGACTTGGGTGGAGTACTTGCCCGAGGAAGTGGTCAAAGGGACGGCTCCAGCGGGCACGGCGCCGCTCGTGCTGGCTCTTCATGGCGGTGGGGATGACCCGCGCCAGTTCGTGGAGGAGATCGGCCTGTTGCCCTTGGCCGGAGCCGAGCGCTTCGCCATCGTGGCGCCGGAGCATCAGAACATCGCCGGCATCCTGCCGGACGTCCTGCCCCGGCTGGTGCGCTACATGCTCAAGACATATCCAGCGCTCGATGCTTCGCGGGTTTACGTCACTGGCTACTCGATGGGCGGCGCGGCCACGCTGCGCGCCATCTATGGCGATCCCTCCCTGTTCGCCGCGGCGATCCCAATGGCGGCGGCCGGCTATAGCGGCACCCCGGAACAAGTGGCCAAGATGAAGCAGTACCGCATGCCCATCCTGTTCATGGCCTCGGCCTACGACCTGCCCGGCGCGTTCGACCCCGCCAACGGAGTCATCTCCGGCGCTTACCAGAAGCAGATCAACCTATTTCTTGGTTTCAACGGCATGAAGCCGATCGAAAACTTTGATTTCAAGACTTACCCCATTAACGGTTTCAAGGCGGACCGGATGACGCGGGTCAAGCTCAACGGCGAGTATCTGAACCATAGCTGGTATCTGCACGACTCGGACGGCGCGCCGATGGTGGCTGTGAGCATTACGGAAGAACTGGTTCACGCCTTGTATCCGGCTTATGGCGAAGTGGCCTGGCACTTCGCCAAGCACTTCTCGCGGGACCCGAAGACGGGCGCGATCCGGTACCGCCCGCATGTCAAGTAGCCGCAAGCGCCGGGCGGTGTCCGGCAGGAGGTACGCTCATGAAGAGGGAAATCATCAGTAGCAGAGTTTTTGCCCTGGGAGTTCTGCTGTTGACGGCGGCCGGTGCGCCGGCGCGGAACTTCACGGGCGAGACTGGCAACAAAGCCACGTTTGAGACTCTTGAGGAGGCGCACCGCAACGCCCCGGCCGTCGTCAGGACTTACTATCAAGGGGGCATCACTCTCCCCGGCCGCGGTCCAGGGGTTCCGGGCGCGCCTCCCGGCGGACCTGCGCCGCGCCCGCGGGTCTACGCGGGACATCCGGTGTTGGACAACTATCCGAAAGGGACCACCTTTGTCTATCGCTCGCCCAATATGTACGGAGGCCGCGCGGCGGCGAGGATGAACACCAACCTTATCGTTTATGTCGAGCGCCGGTTCGAATCCAAGGATGAGGCGCTTGCCTTCCTGAAATCGGCCGGCCTGATCGACATCATCAACGAGGCTACGGGCAGCATCGTGCTTGTGACGCCCGTCGGCAAGACCTTCGGCCGGGCCGACATGGAAGCCTACTACGCTTTGCAGACGGCCATGCTCGCGCAGCAGGCCACGGGCGTACAGGCCGACGGCAGCGCCGTCACCTATGCGGACGCGGAGTACTTTGGCGGCTTCGCCTATCTTTACTTTATCGGCGTGGAGGGCGGGGCGACCTTCTTCCACAACTACGTGGCGGGAACCTTCGACTGCGTCAGCCGCATCGCGGGCGCCCTGTTAATTGGCGGACGGATGGACGAGGTGCGGAAGGTCGCCACTTACGTTCCCGTCTACCTGGTGAACGCTCCGGAGGAAGTGGCGGCCAAGTACAAGGCCGCCAACGGGGTCAACGCCATGAAGGGGCAGGGTGACGCCGTCGTTTACTACAACCAGGCGCTGCCGCTGCGGCAGGTGGTGGTAACGAGCAAGCAATCCCTCGATCTGGCGGCGGCGATCCGGGAGGCCTATTACGGCATGATGACTCGGGCGATGCGTGTTCCTGTGGCGGTTCAAGGCGTATACAGCGTGGGCATCCCGTACAGCGGCTACAGCATGGACCAGGCGCCTTACTCTTTGTGCGAGAGAAACGCGCTCATCAAAGGGGTCACCCGAAACGGCATCCATCTTATCGCCAATCAAGGGGTGGACCGTTTTGCGGCGATCAAAAGCGATCAAGGCGAGTATTTGGATGTTTGGTATGAGTATGTGCCCGAGGAGGTTCTCAATCACACCGCGCCCAGGGGCAGCGTTCCGCTGATTCTCGCCAACCACGGAGGCGGCGACGAACCGCGCCAGTTCGTAGACGAGATGGGGCTGCTCACGCTGGCGGGCAAGGAGCGCGTGGCGGTGGTTGCGGCGGATCATCAAACGCTTCCCAACAACGTCCGCGGGCCGGCCCTGACGGCCCTAGTGAAGTACATGCTCCAAAAATACCCCGCGCTGGACCCGACGCGCGTCTACGCCATCGGTTATTCGATGGGCGGCGGAGCGACTTACACGGTGGGCTACTACGAACCCAGGCTGTTCGCCGCGATCGCGCCCATCGCGGCCACCAACATCGAGCCAACGGCGGAGGAGGCGGCTCGGTTCCGCAACACGCAGTTGCCGATTTATCTGTCCACTTCTTCTTATGATGTGCGCCGGCTGCAAGCTGCGGAGGGCCGGATCAACGACAACTTGGCCAATCAGGTGAAGCGCTGGGCTGCCTGGAACGGCGTGCCGCCTTTTAACTTTGACTTTGAAACTTATAAACTCTCCGGCTTCCGGGGCGATTCCTGGCGAGTGGAAACGCTCAATGGAGAGTATGCTTCGCATACCTGGTATCTCCACAACGAGAAGGGCGTCCCGATGGTGGCCCTGAACTACGTCAAGGACATCATTCACGCTCTCTATCCGGAGTATGCGCGGATCGGCTGGGAGTATATGAAGCATTTCTCCAGGGATCCCAAAACCGGCGAAATCCGGCACAACCCGAACGTCAAGTGATACCGGGCGCACGGCGCGGGTGGGAGGCGTGCCGCGGTTTGTCGTGCGGCACGCGGTCAGGCCAGCACCGTAGTTCCGCGTGTGACGTGTGCGGCCTGCTTTTGGCCGGCGATGAGCTGGTTTAAAATTAGGATTCAGAGGCAATTCCACGAGGAGGGGCAATTTCCGTGAATCAAGAGAGCAAGTGTCCGTTTCCCATCGCCGGACTCGGGCGTACGAACCGGGACTGGTGGCCGCACCAGCTGCGGCTGGATCTGCTGCACCGGCATTCTGAAAAGTCCGACCCGATGGGCAAAGGGTTCAACTACGCGGAGGAATTCAAGAGCCTTGACTACCAGGCGCTGAAGAGGGACTTGGCAAAGCTGATGACCGAATCGCAGGACTGGTGGCCGGCGGACTTTGGCCACTACGGCCCGCTGTTCATCCGCATGGCCTGGCACGCCGCCGGCACCTATCGCATCACCGACGGGCGCGGCGGCGGCGGGCGCGGCCAGCAGCGTTTCGCGCCTCTGGACGCATGGCCCGACAATGTCAACCTGGACAAAGCGCGGCGCCTGCTCTGGCCCATCAAGCAGAAGTACGGCCGGAAGATCTCCTGGGCGGACCTCCTGATTCTGGCGGGCAACGTGGCGCTGGAGTCGATGGGCTTCCAAACCTTAGGCTTCGCCGGCGGACGCGCCGACGTTTGGGAGCCGGACGAGGACGTGAACTGGGGCGAGGAGATCGCTTGGCTGGGCGATGACAAGCGCTTCACCGGCGACCGCGATCTGGGGCCCTTCGGGGCCACGCACATGGGCCTCATCTATGTCAACCCGGAGGGGCCCAACGCGAGCGGCGACTTCATGGCCGCCGCCAAGGATATCCGCGCCACCTTCGGCCGCATGAGCATGAACGACGAGGAGACCGTCGCGCTGATTGCGGGCGGCCACACCTTCGGCAAATGCCATGGCGCGGCCCCGGAATCCCACAAGGGTCCCGACCCGGAAGCCGCGCCTCTTGAGACGCAGGGACTGGGCTGGATTAGCAATTACGGCTCGGGACACGGCAAGGACACCATCTCGAGCGGCCTGGAGGTGACTTGGACCAAGACCCCGACACAGTGGAGCAACAACTTTCTCGAGAACCTGTTCAAGTACGAGTGGGAGATGGTCACCTCGCCGGCCGGCCTCAAGCAGTGGGTGGCCAAGGACGCGCCGGAGATCATTCCCGACGCGCACATCCCGGGCAAGTTCCACAAGCCGACCATGCTGACCACCGACCTGACGCTGCGCTTCGATCCGGAGTTCGGGAAGATCTCGCGCCGGTTTCTGGAGGACCCGCAGGCCTTCGCGGACGCCTTCGCGCGCGCCTGGTTTAAGCTGACCCATCGCGACATGGGTCCGCGGGCACGTTACCTCGGCCCGGAGGTTCCGGAGGAAGAGTTCATCTGGCAAGACCCCATTCCCCCAGTCAATCACCCCCTGATCGATGCGCAGGACATCGCCGCGCTCAAGGCGAAGATCCTCGCCACCGGCCTGCCGGTCTCGGATCTGGTGTGGACCGCCTGGGCTTCGGCGTCCACCTTCCGCGGCAGCGACAAGCGCGGCGGGGCCAATGGCGCCCGGATCCGTCTGGCGCCCCAGAAGGACTGGGAGGTCAACGAACCTCCGCGGTTGGCGAAGGTGCTGAGGACGCTGGAGGGCATCCAGCAGGAGTTCCACAGCGCGCAGAAGGACGGCAAGAGGGTCTCGCTCGCTGACCTGATTGTCCTGGCGGGTTGCGCAGGGATCGAACGGGCTGCGAAGAATGCCGGCTACGAGGTGACGGTTCCTTTCAAGCCGGGGCGCATGGATGCATCGCAGGAGCAAACCGATGTGGCCTCCTTCGCCTACCTGGAGCCCATGGCCGACGGGTTCCGCAACTACACCAAGCAAAGTTTCGGCGTCTGGACCGAGCACATGCTGGTTGACAAGGCGCAACTGCTCACCCTGACCGCGCCCGAGATGACGGTGCTCATCGGCGGCCTGCGCGTGCTGAATGCCAACTACGGCGGATCCCGGCACGGCGTCTTCACCGAGCGGCCGGAGACGCTGACCAACGACTTCTTCGTGAACCTGCTCGACATGGGCACGGAGTGGAAGCCTGTTTCGGACGCCCAGGAGGTGTTTGAGGGGCGCGACCGCAAGACGGGCAAGGTGAAGTGGACCGCCACGCGCGTCGATCTCGTATTCGGGCACAACTCCCAGTTGCGGGCGATCTCCGAGGTATACGCATGCGCGGACGCCAAGGAGAAGTTTGTGCAGGACTTCGTGGCGGCGTGGGACAAGGTGATGAACCTCGACCGCTTCGATCTTGCCTGAGGGTGGGACTTCTCCTTCTTTCGCTTGAGGAGGTTTTAGGGATCCACCGCCAGCGCATCGAATGTTACGGCGGCGCCGTGCGCGTCCCGTTCCGCGAAGAAGCGCTGCGACGGATCTCCAAAACCGTGCTCCGGGAGAACGGGCCAAGGGCCCGGCGGCAACTATTCGGCGGGACTTAGTCGCCGGAGCAATTCGGCTGTCGTGTACCACTCAATCCCGGCGGCCTCAAAACCGTTGTCGTTCGACCACAATGGCCATCCCAGATGCAGCGCAAGCGCCAGGATCTCGACGTCGTCCGGATCGCGTTTCCCGATCTTCCTCCGGGCACGCGCAAGAGCACTCTTGTACTGCTTTCTCGGCACGATGGTGACGGGCAAAGCTGCCACAGCCAGCAAAACCAGTTTGAGGTCCAGCCGCTTCTTCTGCGCCAAGTGACTGGCGTACTCCTGAACTTCCTCGAACGTGGACGCTGCCGTGACCACACTTTCCACGGCGGGATGCTCCAGGACAGCTTTCGGCTGCCCGCCGATCACGGCTGAGAGCAGGACATTGGCATCAGCCACGAGGCGCACGGCGGGCCTTTCGCCAGCTCTCGAAATCCGCCTGGACCTCTTCCTCGCTCACCTTCCGCTTCTTGAGCTCACGGCCAAACGCGGACGTCAGAACGGAAAAGAGCTCCTTTTTGAACTCCACGGGCAGGCTTTCCTCGGGCCAGGGGAAGAAGACCCCAGCCAGGCGTCCCCGCCGTGTGACCAGGATGGGGGCTTTGGAGCGCAGCAGCCCGGTGGCCTTGTCGCGAAACTCGCGGACCGTGGTGATCCTCATGTGGCCACCTCAGTGACCATTTTACCAACGGGAGGGCGAGCAGGCCGGCGGCTGCCGACGCGAAGTACCTGTCCAGGCCGGATCGTCTCCAGCGCAGCCAGGCATTCAGGGATGAGCGGGAGCAGGTCCTGGATCCGGCTCGAGCGGGCACGGAGAATCAGCACCGCGATTCGGAGTGGTCCGAGGTCCTGTTGGAAGGGAAGGTTCTTGTCGAGCGTCAGCAGGACATCGAAATGCCCATCGGCCAGAGCCAACAACTCACCGTTCTTCTTCCCCGACCAACCGCACTCGACGACGGTCCGGCACTCGTGGCTTTGAAGATGGTCAGCAAGTTATCGCGGCAAGTTCTCGTCAATGAGAATCGTCATCGCCGGTTGATGAGCAGGGCCTTGGCTTCCTCCAGCGCGGCGAGGGCAGCATCGCGGCTCACCGAGGGAAAGTTGTCCAGGAACTCGTCGAGCGTGTCGCCGGCTTCAAGGTAATCAAGCAGCGTCTCAACCGGAACACGCGTCCCCCGGAAGCACGGCGTGCCGCCCAAGATCTCCGGATCGCTCACGATGACGGATTCGCGCCCCATGGAGCACCTCTGAACTCCTAGTTTACCAGCGGACCCCGTCCGGGCGGTGATCCGAACCTCTGGCCATGGCGGTCGGGTGAGATGCGACCCGGGGATTCCGAGTGCAACTATACGATTCGTGGGTGGTTGCCCTTTGGAGCCGCATAAACAGTGTGTCAGCGGCAATTTCAGCTACACCCCGACACCATAACTTCCCGACGCCGGGTTTTGCGTGGCGGCAGAGGCGGAATTTCGCCTCTGCCGCCGCCGCTATCGCACCAGCGCGTCCGCCGCATTGGCCGCCACGATCCAGCGGCTGGCGGCCGTGATCACATACTCATGCGTGAACCAGAGGAACCCGAAGTCATCCATGCACTCGGGGAAGTCCGGCTGGATCACCACATAGCCCGGGATCACGCCGCCGGGAATGTAGGACCGGTCGGCGCGGTTGTTGCCGTAGGCGATGAGATGGGAACGCGTCCCGACGCCGGAAACATAAGAATGGCTCGACACCGGATGCGTGCCGAGAATGTAGTTGGCCGCACGAAGCGTGTAGTCCTTGCTCACGATCTCCGGAAACGCCTTGTGCAGGAAATACATCCGGACGCCAAGGTCCATGACGCCGGCCGACCCGCCCCAGCCGCCCCGCGTGGGCGGAACGCCAAACGGCGTGGCCGAGAGCTCCTTGTCCAGTTGCGGGATGTAGGCCTTGACGGCGGACTCCAGTTGCTTGCGGAAATCCGCATCCATGTAAGGCAGCGCATACACAGCGGTCCACCCACCGAAGCCAAAGCGCTGGATCATGGAGGGGAACATCTCTCGCACCCGCGCCTTGTACGGCTCTCCGCCATTGGTGGCGATCAGCAGTTGAATCGCGGCGTTCCACTCGTCGCCGGAGGCCGCGCCCGCCCCGGCTCCGGGAGGACCGCCGCGGCTGGGAGTCGGGTTGGCGTGTTCTTCGTTCCAGATGCGGATCGCCGTATCCAGGCACTCTTTGGCCAGCGCGTCATCGTATCCTCTGAGAACCGTAGCCGCCGCGGCTAGCGTGGCCACCGACCCGTACTGCATGGCGGCGGATTTGGTGGTGAAGGCCCAGCGGTCATCGGGACGGCCCGAGTAGTCTCCCTGGACTTCGTTCGGCCCGAGCTTCTCGGAGTAGATGCGGTTGTCCGTCTTCGAGGCGCCGTCGCCGAGGTGGGTATAATGCCGCAGCGTGGCCTCGTTGATGGCCGGGAATGTGTGGCCCACGGCTTTGATCTGCGCCAGCACCTGCAACACGCCGTGCTTGACCTGTTGCAGCACATCGGGGACGCCGTCGGGGCGGTGCATTTCGACGGAGCGCGCGTCCCAGTCCACGGTGAGCTGGTCGTAGTCCAGCTTGAACTCGCGCCGGGCCAGCGCCAGATCCTGAATCACCGAAAACTGGCTGCGGGTCTGGATGTCGAAGTCGCCGGCATCATACCAGCCGCCGACATTCAAGCCGGGGATGTGTTCGCCGGCCTTGTAGGGCGAGTCGAGCTCCGGCCCCATGGACCAGCCGTCGAAGTGCCGCTCGTTGGGCGGCGCCTGGCGCGCGTCGTCGAGATGGGAAACGCCGTGCCAGAGCCGGTAGCCCTCGCGCACCGAGACGTGGTCCATCGCGGTAGCCAGATAGCCGGAGAGAGTGAGTTGCCAGGTGTTGCTGTAGACGTCGCGGGCGATGCGGAACAAGCCGGTTCGCTCGCCGGCGTACTCGATCGCGTACAGGCCCGGCTCCTTCACGCTTGAGAAGTCGAACTTCGAGTAGGCGTAGCGCAACCAACGCTGGGGCGAAGAGACCGGCCCCTCATAGACCGGCTTGTACTCGCCGTTTTCCTCCAGGCGCAGCACCCGGGCCGTTCCGGGCGCCTTGTAGTTGGGATCGAGCTCGATGACGGCCACCTTCGAAGTGTCGGGATGATAGCCGACCTGGCTGTAAGCGACCATCGGAGGCCGCACCCAGTTGGGGATGACGTCGGGCCGGATGTGCCACACCACCACTTCGCCCGTCTTGCCCGAAGGGATCAGCGTGCGCAGGACGAACCAGCCGTTCTGCGCCATCACCCGTCCG
>Ga0207433_10017153_pt1 | contig 10060 bp, 10 predicted proteins | sample YelNatPaOPGAMG01_FD_187559 | JGI IMG/M metagenome (GOLD analysis project Ga0207433, IMG submission 187559) | Hot spring thermophilic microbial communities from Obsidian Pool, Yellowstone National Park, USA - OP-RAMG-01 (SPAdes) (version 3) | ecosystem: Environmental > Aquatic > Thermal springs... | reverse complement strand
ATTCTTGATACGAATGTTTTAGTTTATGATACTCTTGAAGATTCAGAAAACCATGAAAAAGCAAAGAAGATTATAGATGAGGCTGAAATTTTTTATATCTCTTCTGTTGTTGCTCATGAATTTGTATGGGTATTACTTAAAAAATTAAATCTTGATACAGAATTTATAAGAAAGAAAGTATCAGAATACTTAGTAGAAGACCCAAGAGTGAAGTATATTTTAGAGCCCCCTCAAGTTATTGAAAGAGCCTTAAGAAAATTGAGTGAAGATAAGAAAGCACCATCGCTTATAAACGACTATATAATTCTGGAGACAGCAACAGACTTAGGTTTAGCTTTAGCAACTTTTGATGAAGAATTAAAAATGATAGCATTAAAACATAACGTAAAAACAATACCTTAAGCAAGGTTAGAAAGCTACTTCTAAGAGTTGTTAACTTTTGCCCAAACTTGGGATGAAAAAGACTACTTTTGCAAGAAGATTAATTTCTTTATGTATGGATCGTAAGAAGTATTCCGCGAGACTTTTCTACTCTTCTTTAAACAAGTTTTACATAGCACTAATTTGGAGGATTTCTCAAAAATATATTTCATAAAAAAGTCCCCGGGGCTGGATTTGAACCAGCGACAGTCCGGTATCTACTTTTAGCCTGGTGGGCTGATCTTGTCTAGCCAGAGGCTAGCTTCTACAGCCGGAAGCTCTACCAGGCTGAGCTACCCGGGGATCTAACTTCTTGCTTACGGGAGCGGTAAATAAATTTTTCGAATTATGTTATAAGCAACTTATGGTTATACTATCTTTCAAGAACTTTTCTATTGTTTTTTCTGCTCGGTAGCTTTGCTTTTACTTTCAATGGGTGCTGACTTTTTCTCAACTTTTTTCCTTTCTCCAAGAAACGACTTTATTTCCTTGTCAAGTTTTATCAACCTTCTAACTGAAAGATGGTTATTTCCAAATTTGCTTTTGTAGTAGTTCAAGGTTTCTTCAAACGGAACTTCCTTGTCTCTATCAACAAGTTTATCTGCATAGCACACCAGTTTCTCTTCTAGAGTTCTAGGAGCTAGATCTATTTCAACTCCAACTAGCTTTTTTGCTTCTGTCTTGCTTAAGCCACCGCCAACGTGCCTTTCTGCTATAGAAGCCAACTCCTCAGGAAAGCCTTTTTCTCTTAACAAGTTTGCTCCAACAACGCCGTGCTCAACACCATGAGTCTTTACCCTTCCTATGTCATGAAGCATTGCACCAGCAATCACAAGTTGCTCGTTGATATGAATGCGCCTTTCCTTTAGTTTTTGAACAAGTTTTTTACTTACTTCAGTAACCTTTTTGCAATGAGCTATAAGTTCTTCAGGAGCGTTTAACTCTCGAAGTAGCTTTTCTGCCTCCTCTTCCGTAGGATAGGCTGCTTTCTTCTCTTGAGTCTTATTTAATTCTAAAACGTCTCCTTGGAGTAATGCGAGCCTTTTTTCAAATTTTTCTATTAAGTCGCTAACGTCAACTTGATGCAGAGGATTTCCACAAATTGGGCACTTGTAAAAAGATTCAACAGCTTCTTCAAAAGTTAACTTTGGATGTGCTGGATTTCCACAATGAAAGAAAACATGAGATTTTAGATAATCAATCTTTACTTTTATCTTTTCAGAAATAACGCGCTTCATATTGTTAACAAAACCTTCAAGCTGGTCTACTGCAGGGGACCAAACAAAAACTATTCTTTGAGTTTGTTCGTCTCTTTTTTCTTCATACCTAACTAAACCTAAGCTTAAGAGTTTATAGAGTGTTCTTCTTACACTGGAGATTCTTAAGTTAGCATGGTTCGAGATTTGTTCATCTGTTGCCGCCTTTAGTGCTACTAATGCTGCTACTACTCCAGTGGCATCGTCCCCACCTACTATGCCAGCTATCTTTATGTACAAGTCTTCGTTGGCCTGCATTTTTCCACTATTAAGCTACTACTTTTGGAAAAGATAAACTTATCCTTCAGCGATGCTGTTTTTAGGTAAAAGCAATTCAAGAGTTCGTGCCTTTAAATACTTTTTTTACATAAAATAAACTTAAGAACACTAAGAAACTGTCAACTTAAGGCTTATTTTTAAGTTAAACAATGAGCAAAAGAAGTTTACTTTATGGAGAAAACTGGTAAAGGCAGTTGGTAGAGAAAAATTCACAATAGACCTTTAGGAAGAAGATCTTCGCATTTAAAAGAAGACTACGATGATGAGAATGAAGAAGCCAATATAAAAGAAAGAAACCTAAAATGAAACTCTTTCGAAGTACAAAATATTAAAACTTTCTTTTCAACTGTGTTCTATCAAAGTCATTATCGTTTGATATTATTTCTTTTGCTTTGCTCCTTAGGGCAACAGCTGAGTGCAAAGCATCCTCATAATCCAACTTATAGTTTTTCATTAGTTCAAGGGCCTTTTCTAAATCTTCTGAATTCAACGAAACTACCTTTAATCCTTGAAGGTTTTTTATTGCACTTATTACACCTTCAACTAAACTTTCATCCTTCATGCTCCTTCCAGTTAATCCTGCCATTATAACTAAAGCTTGGTAAAGGGTTAAGCTTGAAGTCACGTATGTGCCTTTTGAAGAGCTTTCAATTTTCTTTACCCATTAGCATGCAGCCTTTCCAAACGTAGCATGACCTCCAAGCCAATAAACGAATACATTCACATCTACGTAGTTTTTTTTGCTCCACCAATCCTTCATTGCCCTCGCTGTAAACTCGTCTAGGTCTTCTGGCCACCTCTTTATCTTAAAAGCTCCAAAGTACTTATGAGCAACTGGCTTCATAGGTTTGATAACGATTCCTTCTTCTTTGAGTTCTACTTTAGCAAGGCTCCCTTCTTTTATGCCAACTTTTTCTCTTATTTTCTTTGGAATGAGCAGTCGCCCTTTTTTATCAACTTTTACCACTTCCATAAGCGTCCCACTATACAATGTAATTCCCACTACTTAAATTTTTCATAAAAAGATGAGCTTTAAGGGCTTACGCTTACCAACTGCTAGAACTGAAAACTTCGATGATTACTTTCCTTGCAGTAAGAAAGTTTGCAGACTTGATCATGTTTGGAAATAGCTTCTTGTTTCACTTGTTTAACCAAGAAGAAGTAATTAAAATAGTTCAAAAGCTTAGGGGTGTAATAAGTATGGAGCTTAAGTTAATAGGTCATCTTTTAAAAAGGAAAAATTTTTTTACTCCATTCGAGCTACCTAGTTCATGGCCGCCGTAGAGTAGCCTGGTTAACTCGTGAGCCTGTGGAGCTCATCATCTTGGGTTCAAAAGCTTTGCTGAAAGTCCCAACGGCGGCCTTCTCGTATCAACTTTATGAGAGATTACACATTTTTGAAAATGAAACCTACCAACTCAAGAGCATATCATTATTAGTGGAATTTCTAAAGGAAAGGATTAAAGAAGATTAATGAATTCAAGAAACCTGTTCAGAGTAAGTTTAACAACAGTTTTTCTGAACTAAATAGAACGTATAAGACAGAATTTTTGCTTTAAATGAAAATCTAAGTTTCATTCACACCAAGAGCAACCGAGAAAAATATGTTACACCAAGTATCATTCTTTACATCTTTCTATTCATCACATATGCGGTTTCTCTTCTAAAAAAATACTTCATTACAAACACATTAATTTTGTCAGAAAAAATATTCATCAAAAATATATAACCAAAATCTGGAACGCTCCATTTTTCTTTAAAGTTAAGAACCTTATCTTTATGATCATTAAGTTTTTTTATCATTTTCTCAAAGTCCGAAACAAGCACTATTTTCCTAACGTTCTCATCGAATTCTTCTTTCTCAGCCCAGTGAGATTTTACTTCTGCAATAAAATAGATTATTTGGTTGTCCATGTCTACTGCCATTAAATCAAACCAATATTTACCTCTATTAGTTCCAGATTTATCAATTGTTATTACCACTCTCTCAGGAATTCCGAACGCACTTCTTAGCTTTTCTACGAAATATTTTCTTAAAATCTCAGTTGATAAGATACCTTTCTCATTTGTATCGAGGGAGAGCGCATTTCTAAGCGAGTACTTAAACCTAGGATTCATCTTTACAATTTCATATTTTTTCACATAATCATAAAACACATCCGGAACTTCACTAGCTGTTTCAAGCTTATTTATTATAGAACCATCGAGATCTTCTAAAACTGCCTTTTCAATTTCTAAAAAAGAATGTTCGACGTTAATGAATCTTTTTAAAGCCTTATTCCATTCCATTGTAATACTTCTTATATCTCCTTCAGCGCGAGAATATATGATAGTTATTTTATTTTCTTCTGGACAAGAATAAAAATCTAATACTTTATTCCAATGTTGATCACGAAAGTCGAGGGAAATTGAATACTTTGTTTTTAAGCTTCCGGTTTCTGGATCTGCAAATAAGTCAACTGCAATTTCCTTTTCACTATCTAACATTAAGGTTGCTCTTAACCCACCTTTAAACTCGTCATTTATTATTATGTTTGGGTTATACTTAAAGGGTGTGCCCTCAAGAAAAACATCGCCAAACTTCATCATGACATTTCTCTTTTGTAGATCATACTCCATCGGGATTTTTACCTCAGACGACATTAAGGAATCGTTTATGTTTTCTGAAGTTATTTTTATAAGGTTTATGGCATAAGTTCCTGGACCTCTACTTTGTACTCTGCATCCTCTACTTGAGTTAATGTCTCTAACAACATAAGCATACTTTACAGAAGATAAAGCCTTAGGATTTCCATTTTTGTCAAACTCCAAAACTTTTCCGTACTTAAGAATTCCAAAGTTGGAATTACTTCCAAGTTTTGTTCTTATGAAATCACCATCGATTTCACTAGCAAAGCTAACTCTAATAGATTCCTTAATTTTGGCTTTACTTTTTGTATAAATATTTGCGTCACTTATATATCTCGAAATCCTTATGTAATCTCCAGGCTTAAGTCCTAAGCTACTATAGGTCCCAGCTCTTACCAATATGTATAATTTCTTTCCTTTTTTCAATTTTGCAAAAAATGAAAAATCTTTATTGTTTATTTCAACTGTTACCTTAACATAGTCGCCATTCTTTAAATCAAACGCTCTTGCCAAGCCTCCTGGAAGTTCTAAATATCCGGTACTGTAGAGTTTTCTTACAATCTCTCTGCCTTCTACTGCCGATAACCAAGTTTTTAGTACGGTCTTTCCATCTTCAATAAAAAAGAATTTTCTTATTACCTTACTTAAATACTTACCACAAACTTCATCTACTTTAAAGAAACATTTAAACAGTTTCGTGCTATACTCAAAAATTCTTATATCTTTTCTAGACTCAATTAAAGATAAATATTTTCCACTCATTGAGTTATCAATTTGAATTAGCCTACAAATAACTTGAGAAAGAAGGTTGTACTTATGTGATTTGTTTTCTTCATTATTTAACCCCTTACTTTTAAACAAACCAATTAGATTCATTTAATAATGAACTCTGGGACCCACAACTTATTCAAAGCATAATTATTAGTTGAGTAAATAAAGCAGTTAGGAATAACTGAGACAGAGGAAAGAGCAACAACCGAGATCAGCATTGAAGAAGTCTTAACGTTCATTCTGTTATAAAACCAAGTTACAAGCTTTTAAGCACCAATATTTAGAACACCTTCAACACAAATAAAATTTTTCCACTTAAATTTCTCCTGAACGTCGTGACGTCCTTTCCACAGATCAGCCGAAGCTTCTGGCTTTTCCTTAGCCTTAGGTTTTCTAGGCGCCCATTTTTATAAAAAAGAACCTTCTAGAAACTAAAAACTTTAGCTTAAGGCTTTTTTATTCTTCTTATCGCAATTATCTCCAAAAAACTAAGAATATTACAACAAAAATAAAAGAACAAAAAATTTACTATGCAACGGTTGCTGGTTGTTGCGTTTGAACTGGAGGTTGCGGAGGCTGTATCTGAAGCCCTGTTTCTTTGATCTTGCTCATGAAATCAAAGAAGTCACCAAACTTTTTAGCAAACTCGTTGAGAGCCTCTATCCCACTTTCCCTTATGTAGTAAACTCTCTTTGTTCTCCTGCTACCCTCGCTAACTACAGTGCTTGTAATCCAATTTAGTTTTTCAAGCTTGTAGAGCATTGGGTATAATGCTCCTGAAGTAAACTTCTTTCCAAACATCTTATTGAAGTTCATAAGTATGTCGTAGCCATGCGCAGGAGACTTTGAGAGCATCCAGAGTACGATTAAGTAATTCAAGTTAAAGAGTTGAGAACCACCTTTTTTCGACATTTGACTTTTCACCTCGTGCCTAGTTATGTTATTTAAGTATTATATAAATGTTTCCATTTATACTTTAAAAGAATGTTTACAATAGTAATATTTTATAAAATTAAAAATCATTATTAAGTGGTAGTTATTTTTAAAAGAATCAAGAAAAGTTTAAGAAAAACTACTCTCCAAAGAAGTATTTCCTAATCCTCAGTGTTTGAATTAAACCAATAGTTGAGATCATTACTGCTAAGAAGCCCATGAGTAAATTTTCCATTTGGTGAGTTCCAGTTGGAGAAGTAAACTGCGAGGGATTAACGTTCAAAGAATATGAAAGCTGAAGTAGGCCAATTGGTATTGAAACTGCAAGCACAATTATTCCAAGCAGGTAAAGAATAGAGTTAACTTGCATTAGTCCAAAGGCTGCTAAGATTAGCGCGATGCCTATGAAGACTAAGAAAACTATCTGCAGGCTAGGATTGTCATAGGAAAGAGGAGGCGGTAAAAACAGCTTAGTTTGACCTAACTTAACTAAAATTGCCATAAGTAAATTCCAAAAAGCCCATACTAAGTACATAACAGCTGCAGGAGTTACACCTTCTAAAGAATAACCTTCGAAGGAGAAGAACTTTTTTGGAGTAGTATAGTAGGCAACAGTTGTTTGCTTTTCGCCTCTTTTTTTCCTCATGAGCCAAACTTCTATGTTAAAGCCACAGTTTGGGCAGTACTTTTCTCCCTCCTTAATTTCAAAGCCACAGTTTGGGCAATTGCTTGGCCATTCGTTACTTTTCTCTTTAAAAGTTGTAGGAGGCTTTACTTCTTGTTTTTGCTCAAAAACTTTAGTTTCTTGAACTATTGGCTCTTGAACTTTTTTAGTTTCTTGCTTTTTAATTAGAGTAGAGTCGTCTAACCTTAAGCCACAGTTTGGACAGAACTTCATATAAGCTGGAACCTTTGTATTGCACCTAGGACATAATTTGTAGTCTCCTTCTTCAGACAATTTAACCTCTTAAAAGAGGGTGCGAAGCTTTAAAGCTTTTTGTTTTTAAGCAACATAAAAATTGTTACTCCTAATTTCTAAATATTTTTTATTAAAAATAAAGAAGCAAAGCAAAAAGAAAACTACTCGAGAGAAACGTCGTGCAATTGCTTCTTATCTAAGCTTACACGAAGGCCTCCCTTTTCATTAATCACGCCAGTTTTGTTTCTTCTCAGCACTTTCCTAGCAACTTTGTTTACCCTAGATTTCTCAAAGTTAAAAGTTGCAGCCAACCTTTGAACTACAGTAATTTGACCAAGCACTATTATTAGTACAAAAGCAACGTCTAAAGCCATGGGATAAAAAATTAGTCCAATTGTTGCGAGAGCTACGAACAGCAACTTCTCCGGCCTCTCCAAAAAACCAACGTCACACTTCTTCATGCCTCCAGTAGACTCAGCCCTTGCCCTAACGTAGCTTGGCGCTATCATGCTAAAAACTGCAAAGGTTGCAATTGGCCAGCTTACGTACCTTCCAATTGCCGACGCTACAACCATTATAAATTCCTCATACCTATCTACAACTGCGTCTAGAGTTCCTCCAAACTTTGTCTTCTTTCCATATATCCTAGCAACTAGTCCATCCAACAAATCAAGAACTCCAGAAGCAAGAAAACAAAAAGCTGCCATAATAGGAAACTTAAAAATCAAAAGCAAGCCTCCAATGCTTGCAACGAGAAGTCCAAGAAGTGTTATTAAGTTTGGCTTTATTCCAAGAGAGCCAATGAGCTTTGCCACTGGGTAAAATATCTTCTTTGATATCTTCCTTAGCCTTCCAAGCACGATGGACTACCCCTTTATCGAAGCTAACGTTGCTTCTAGGTAGTTGATAGCATCCTTTAGGAGATTTAAACCCTTTTCTGTTGCGTTGTAGTAAACTTTTCGCATGTTAAGCACATTTCCACTTTTTCTTTCCACTAGGCCTTCTTTTTCCATCTTGTAAAGAACAGTGTAAACTGTTATAACAGCAACGTCAATTTTTTTATCCTTCCTTAAGTAGTTTGCAATTTCGTAGCCATACATTGGCTTATTTTTTAGAGCTGAGAGTATGTGAATCCATAAGTTTTCCTTTGTAAGCTTCCTCTCTAACCTTTGGAATGCCATCTACAGAACACCTCCTCCCTGAGTTGGGGGAAGCTTTCTTTCTTCCCTTGCCCTAACCTTAACTATTCCGAAGTGTACTGCACAAGAAACACAGAGGTACCTAGTGGTAACTGTTTTTGGAATAAAAGTTCCTGCCTTCTTCAGCTCTTTGGCAAGCATAGGGTCAACTAAAGAAACAGGCTTTTCGACCCTTATTGCCTTATCTCTCGGAATTAAAGCCCCACAGTTGTAGCATTGTACAGTATCAGACCTACCCTTTCCCCCTTTTCCTCTTCCCCTGGATTTTCTCTTTTTCGCCATTTTTCTCTTTCTTTACTTAGTAACTTAGGTAATTTAAACCTTTTTATTGAGAAAAAAAGAGTATAAATCCTTAAAATAACTCCTTAACTTTTAGTAAAGGAGAGATGAGCCAAAGAACTATAAGCTCGGTTGATGAAATGAGAGTTACCGAAGAAAACGCTGAAGCTCTTGGAATTTCAAGGCTTCAGCTGATGGAAAACGCTGGCTCCTCGGTTGCAAGCTTTGTAAAGGGAGTTCTTAACAAATTTCCAGCAAAGGTTGTTGTTGTCTGCGGGCCTGGAAACAATGGAGGCGATGGACTAGTTGCAGCCAACCATCTTCACAAAGGTGGTTATGAAGTTCAAGTGTTTTTGCTTTCCAAGAAACAAGAACTTAAGACAAACGAAGTAAAAACAAACTTTAACAGGTTTCTTGAAGCAGGAGGAAAACTAACTAGCTTAGACGACGAAGAATTCTTAACGAAGCTTAGGTCTTCTCTTGAGGAAGCTGACTTAGTTGTTGATGCAATATTTGGAACTGGAGTAAAGGGAGACATTGGAGGAACAATTGCAAACAGCATACTCTTAATAAACGAGTCTAAAAAGTACGTGGTTGCAGTAGATACACCTTCTGGACTAGACCCCTTTACTTCTACAACGAGCAACGTCTATGTTAAAGCTAGCGTAACTTTAACCTTTCATGCAATTAAGCAAGGTCTAATTAGCAAAAAAGAAATAACTGGAAATGTTCATGTAGTAGATATTGGAATACCTGAAGAGGCTAACCTAATAGTAAGTGAGAAGGAAGTTTCTTCTTATATACCTTCGAGAAAAAGGTTTTCACACAAAGGAAACTACGGAAGAGTTCTAGTTGTTGGAGGAAGCAAGCTTTACTCTGGAGCTCCAATGCTTGCAGCTACTGCAGCACTAAGAGCTGGTGCTGGCCTTGTTTATGTTGCAGCTCCAGAAAAGGTAGCTTACTCTATTAAGGCTCAGGCTCCAGACCTAATAGTTCTTCCTCTTTCTGGAGAAAGCTTAAGTAAAGAGAACTTAAACGAACTTTCTGAAGTTTATGAAAACGCTAACGTACTTGCAGTTGGAAATGGTCTAGGGCATAACGAAGAAACTTTAGAAGCTGTTGGCAGCTTGGTGGCGGATGCTCAAAGCAAGGGAAAGAAAGTAGTAGTTGATGCAGATGGCTTAAGGGCTTTTAGCCTTTTCCAAGATCAAATAAAAGAAGGAAGCTTAGTTATAACGCCTCACGCTGGTGAATTCTTTAGGATAAGTGGAGTTAAAGTAGGAGAAACTTGGAAAGAAAAATACGTTGAAGTAAAGAGCTTCTCTTCTCAAAGGAAATGTACAACTTTACTTAAAGGCTACCACACAGTAGTAAGT
>Ga0207433_10017150_pt1 | contig 10062 bp, 11 predicted proteins | sample YelNatPaOPGAMG01_FD_187559 | JGI IMG/M metagenome (GOLD analysis project Ga0207433, IMG submission 187559) | Hot spring thermophilic microbial communities from Obsidian Pool, Yellowstone National Park, USA - OP-RAMG-01 (SPAdes) (version 3) | ecosystem: Environmental > Aquatic > Thermal springs... | reverse complement strand
CTTCAAAGCGCATCTTCCGGATCTCCTGCAGCACGGTCGTTCGGTCCATCGGGGGCCCTCCTTTGACCCCTTATTGAACCGGACAACTGTTGTGCTACAAAACCGGACAGATTATGAATCCTCTACACGATCAATCGTATCTTCTTGACCTCCCGGAATAAGGTGGTAAAATTAGAGCGTGGAAATCCGTGGGAACATCGTCTGATTGATCATCTGCCGGGGGAATCCGGATGAGTGTCCAGACATTGGGAAGCCATGGAATCGAAGGATTGTCGGGGAGAGGGCGAATGCCTTTCTCTGAAAGCGCTGTTGCGCCGTCCTCGGTTTCCGGTCCCGGTTTTAGTCCGGCCTCTTCTCGTCCACAGGAAAATTTCTCGGACACGGGAGTCGTTTCGAGGGTTCTTGCGGGAATCGATACCGTGGGATCTCTTCCTGCTGTTGTTTCGGTTTACTCCCAGCCTATGGGTCGAAGCATCGTCACTGATGTTGTCGTCCACCAGACCGACCAGAACGATGGATCAAAAAATGTGGCAAACCATTGGCAGGGAACGACCCTTCCCCTTCCCGAAACACCGGTCCAGGACGGAATCAGTGTCTCGGGGCTTCGTGTCGGGGCCTATGAGGAAAGTCGCATGGCCGCGAGGGAAGCATATATGATGTTCCAGGGGATGAAAGTCAATCAGACAGTCTGATTCTGGACAGGACTTTGGAGCCGAAAATGGCCTTTGGAGTTAACGACGTCACGAACCTTGATCAGCCAGTGGGTCGCTCAGAACCCCAAAACCGTTCTGCCGAAAGGGTTGCGGTTAGGAGATCGGAAGAGACTCAGCGCCGTGATGAGGAAAGATCCAGAGTCCATGAGCAGGAGGCTCAAAGAGAGGAGCGGAAAAGCTCCGAAAAAGGTAGTAAGGTGGATTTTTTTGCCTGAGTTTTCCCGTTTTTCATTTCCAGGAAGGTCGGAACTGTGAGCGGGGAAGAAAGTGCAAAGAAGTTCTTTCATCCTTCCCTAAATGTCGATGACCGGCTCCCGCTTCTTTTCCTTCCCGGAATTCCGGCCACTGCAGCAAACCAGCCGTTTTCCCGCCGTAGACGACCCCTGATCGCCTTTCCCCGGGCGTCGACCCTTCCCGAGTCGGAGATCCCGTGGGTGGGTCTTTATCAATCTCTCGACCTTCGCATGGGCCGAATCCTGGACAGCCTCGACCGCCTCTCCAGGGGGGAGTCCCTTCGTCTTCCCCGTGTCGTCCCTGTCAGGATTTCGGAAGGTGCGCTGACCTTCTATTCGACGGAACCCTTTGAACCCGGGGTCAAGGGAGGGCTGATCCTCGAGCTCCCCACGCTTCCACTTTGCGAAATTGATTGCGACCTCTCCATCGTCCATTGCGATTCCTGGGACATAGATATGGAACCCTCTCCAGGAGGCTTTGCCGTAACGGGGCTTTGGAGCGGTCTCGAGGGGGAAATGCGCGAGTCCCTCCTTCAGTACCTCGTTCTGCGTCAGCGCGAAATCCTTGCCTTCAAGGGGAAATAACGCCTCCTCCTCTCCCCAATCCGTTCTGTTCGACCTATCAGGGAAAGAGACCTTGGCCGGTGTGGCCGCGGGTTCCACGATCCCGGACAATAACCCGTTCGCCCTCCGAAAGATTTCCGGTGACCATCGATACGAGACCGTCCGTCGGGCCGATTTTGACCGGAACAGGGACGACCTTCCACTTTCCGGCAGATTCCTTCAATAGAAAGATGAAGTTGGTGTTTTTCTTCCGGACCAGGGACTGGTCCGGAAGAAATTTTTGGGGAGGCCGGTAGACAAAGGCTCCATTCGCAACGAGAAGGGCATTGGGGACGTCTCCCGTGTGGATGGTGACCATGGCCGTCATCCCCGGTTTCAGGAGCTTGTCGGGATTCGGGACAGTGGAGAGGACATCATAGGTCACGACGTGGGAGACGGTCCGCGGATGGTCCCTGACGACAGTGACTGATCCGTGAAAGATCCGGTCGGGGTAGGCCGGAACCCGGAATGAGACCGCCTGTCCTGGCGTGACCGCCCCGATGTCCGCTTCGGAGACCCGGGTGTCCAGGCGCATCTCCCGGAGATCATGGGCGATGGTGAAGAGGCGGGGTGTCTTGAAGGCGGAGGTGACCGTTTGTCCTATCTGGACCTTGCGTGCGATCACCACCCCGTCGATGGGGGCCCGGATCGTCGTATAGGACAAGTCGGTTTTGGCGAGTTTCAATGCCGCTTCGAGCTGTTTCCGGGTTGCAAGGTCCATCATGAGCTGGGCCTGGTCGGTGTCGAAAGTGCTTCGTGCAATAATGTGATGGTCGAGCAGATCCTTGTCCCGGGACATCTGGATCCGGTCTAGGGTGATCTTTGTCTCCATCTTTGCAAGATTCGATTCGGCTTGGGAGACCTGGGCCCGGTAGATGGCGGGATCGATCTGGGCCAGGATCTCCCCGGCATGGACGCGGGAGTTGAAGTCGACATTGATCCGGGTGATGATGCCGCTGACCTGGGTTCCCACATGGACTGTCTTGAGAGCCTTGAGGCGACCTGTGGCCGTCACGGTCCGATGGAGGGTCCCCCGGTGTATGGTCCGGGTGATGAAGGGAGGAGATGCGGGAGCGTTTTTCCTGAAATGGAAAAAGAGTAGCCCTGCCCCGAAGAGGACCACGAAAAGGATTGCGAGAGTCTTCGGATTTTTGAAAAATCTTTTCAAACGTTCATGCTCCAGACCTTGCAAGGGTTGATCTGATGAAGGGGCGGGGCCTTCAGTCCTGATTATACCGAAGTCTCCCTCTCTGTGTTTGTCCTGGAATCACTCATATCTCAGCGCTTCCATCGGGTCGAGCCTGGAGGCCCTCCACGCCGGATAGAGCCCGAAGAGTATTCCGAGAAAGGTGGCCCCCGCAACTGTCAACAGGGATCCCTCCCAGGGAATGGGGGCGGGCCAGCCGAGAAAGGAGCGGATGGCCAGGATCGAAAGGATCCCCAAAAGCCCTCCCGCCAGTCCGCCAAAAAATGAAAGCGCGGCACTTTCCGTCAGAAACTGCAGGAGGATATCCCGGGGCCGGGCCCCGATCGCCATCCTGATCCCGATTTCCCGTGTCCGTTCCCTTACTGAGACGAGCATGATGTTCAGGATTCCAATCCCTCCCACGAACAGGGAGATGGAGGCGATCAGTGCTAGCAGAACCGTCAGGATGAGGGAGAGCCGGTTGGCGGTCTTCGCAATGTCCGAAAGGGCCTGGATGTCGAAATCTGGGCGCCCTCCCGGAGGGATGTGGTGCCGGAGCCTCAGCAGATCCCGGATTTCGCGCTTGGCGTCGGCAACCCTGTCAGGACTTTCTGCTGCCGCCAGAATCACGCCGACATAGGTGACCCCCATGATCTGGCTCTGGAGGGTGGAGAGGGGAATGACCACCATGTCATCCTGGTTCATCCCCATCGGGGACTGGCCTTTTGAGGAGAGGAGGCCGATAACCCGGAAGGGGGAATGGTTGATCTGTATGAAATTCCCGACCGGATTTCCAAGACCGAAGAGACGGGATGCGACGAGGCGACCCAAAACCGCGACGCGTGCCGCAGAGGCTTCCTCCTCAGGACCGAAAAAACCGCCATGGGCAAGGTGCCAGTCCCGAACGGGGAGGTAGTTCGGTTCGGCCCCGAGGATGACCGTGGACCAGTTGGCATGAGGAGACTGGACCTGGGCCGCCGTCCGGAGAGCTCCTGAGGCATTCCAGACATCGGGACAGTCTTCCCGGATCGCCTGGGCATCTTCGACGGTCAGGGTTGTATCGGTTCCTCCGCCCACTTGCGCGCCCGAATCGGTCACGCTTCCGGGAATGACGACGAGCAGGTTCGGACCGAGGTTCTGGATGCTCTGGAGAACCAGGGCCTTGGCTCCGAGGCCGATGCTGACGAGGACGATGACTGACAGGACCCCGATGACGATTCCCAGGGAGGTGAGAATCGAGCGGTACGGATTTCTCAGGAGAGCCTTGAGACCTAAAAAGACCAGGAGCATCAGGACCCCTCCAGGAGACCATCCCTGACGCGGACGGTTCTTGTGGCGAACCGGGCCACCTCGGTGTCATGTGTGACCAGCACCAGGGTCATGCGGGAGCGTTCCTGGATGGAAAGGAGAAGTTCCAGGACGGAGGAGGCCGAGCGGCTGTCCAGATTCCCAGTGGGTTCGTCGGCCAGTAAAAGTCCCGGTGAGGCTGCCAGGGCCCGGGCTATGGCGACCCTCTGCTGTTGTCCTCCTGACAGCTGGGAGGAGTAATGTCTCTCCCGGTCTCCCATGCCAACAGAAGTTAGGAGATCGCGGGCCCTTTCCCGGCGTTCTCTGGCGGAAACCCCCTGATACAGGAGAGGCATTTCAACATTTTCGATGGCTGTGGTCCTGGGAATCAGCTGGAAGTTCTGGAAGACGAAACCGACTGATCGGTTCCGAAGGACAGCGCGATCCGAGGCGGGGAGTTGATCGACGCGCCGGTCTCCGTAAAAGACTGCCCCCGTCGTGGGGCGGTCCAGGAGGCCGGACAGGTGGAGAAGGGTCGACTTGCCGGATCCGGAGCTGCCAACCACGGCCAGGGCCTCTCCCTTGTCGATCGACAGGGTAATCCCCCGGATGGCGGGAAGCTCCTCTCCGGAAACAACGTAGATTTTTGTGACCGAATCGAGCCGGACCGAAAGTCCGGGGCGATCGTCTTCTTGCACGAAATCCTACCGGGCCTTTTTGACAAGTTGGCTTTTTTTCGATCCGTAAAGGGCAATGGCATCCTCGATCGACTTTTTGGCGACAGTGTTTCCCTCGACATCGCTTACCACAACCTGCTTGTTCTCAAGTGTCTTGTAATCCTTGAGGAACTGCGTGAGCTCCCGGATCCTGTGAGGGATGAGGTCTTCGATGTGGCGGAACTGTCCCCATTCGGGATCCTTGACCATGACGGCCACGATCTTGTCATCCTTCTCTCCCCCGTCCTCCATATGGATGATACCCACGGGTCTCACCAGAACGATGGCATTCGACTGGAGGGGTTCTCCGGAAAAGACAAAGACATCGAGAGGATCGTTGTCCTCACAGTAAGTCTGGGGGATCAGGCCGTAATTGGTGGGGTAGTAGACGGCACTGTGAAGGATCCGGTCGACCCGCATGAGTCCCGTTTCCTTGTCCAGTTCGTACTTGACCCGGCTCCTGGCGGGAATTTCTATCAGGACCTGAATCTCGTGGGGGGCATTGCTGCCCAGGGAAAGATCGTGCCAGGGGTTGAACATTTATGCCTCCGTTTCCGGTATGGGTTTTTTTCCTTATGATTTCCCCCCGAAGAGTATAGCAGTTTTTGGATTTGTCGTCCCGCAGGGATGCGTGGCGGGGCATTGCGGATTCTTGTCTTCGGGGAACTCCTGCTGTAGGATCAAAAGATAAGGTTATGTTTGAGAGGCCTTCATTATCTTCGGAAGGACTCCTCCGAATCTGTCCCCTGATTGTGCCGGTTGTCACCAATGTCGAGGAAAGGAAATTCCAATGATAGAAGCCCATGGGTATGCCGCAAGGACTGCCAAAAGCTGCCTTGAGCCCTTTTCCTTCGAAAGGAGAGATCCGGGCCCGAAGGATGTGGTCATTAAAATCCTCTATACAGGGATCTGCCATTCGGATATCCATCAGGTCCGGGACGAATGGGGAGGGGCCCGGTTTCCGATGGTCCCCGGCCATGAAATTGCCGGAAAGGTTGTCGCAAAAGGGGCTGGGGTCACGCGGTTCTCGGTGGGGGATCTGGCCGGGGTCGGATGCATGGTCGACTCCTGCCGGGTGTGTCCTTCCTGCCAGGAGGGTGAAGAGCAATTCTGCGATTCCGGGCCTGTCTGGACCTACAATTCCGTTGAAATAGACGGAAAGACCCCGACCTATGGAGGGTATTCGAATCTGATCGTCGTATCGGAAGACTTTGTCCTGAGACTTCCCGACAATCTTCCGCTTTCTCATGTGGCCCCCCTCCTTTGTGCCGGGATCACCACCTACTCCCCCCTCCGGCGATTCCGCGTCAGGGAGGGGATGGAGGTCGGCGTCGTCGGTCTCGGCGGTCTCGGACATATGGCGATCAAGTTTGCAAGGGCCATGGGAGCCCGCGTCACCGTCTTCAGCACCTCCCCTGCCAAGGAGTTGGATGCGAGGAAGCTGGGGGCGCATGACTTCATCCTGACGAAAAAGGACGGCTGGGGCACTTCCGTGGCGAACCGTTTCGATCTTATGGTGGACGCCGTTTCGGCAGACCACGACCTCGCCCCCTACCTGGGTGCACTCCGAAAGGACGGGTCAGTTGTCCTTCTGGGCGTCCCCGAGAAACCCCTGGCGTTTCATTCCTTTCTTCTGATTTCCCGCCGGCGGAACCTGACGGCCTCCCTGATCGGAGGGATCCGGGAGACACAGGAGATGCTCGATTATTGCGGACAAAAGGACATTGTGTCCGACATCGAATTGATTCCGATCCAGAAGGTCAACGAGGCCTATGAACGGACCCTCAAGGGAGATGTCAAGTATCGGTTTGTCATCGATATGGCCACCCTGGACACCTGATAGAAAGGAGAGACGTTGATGGCAGAATGGGCTGATCGCGGGTTCGCTTACAGGTCCTCACCTGAAGGGACAGGGAAGTTTCCAGGAATCATCGTCATCATGGAAGCCTTCGGTGTCAACGAACATTTTCGAAGGTTGACGGAAAGATTTTCCTCCTGGGGCATGGTGGCAGTCACTCCCGACCTTTACCATCGCCTTCCCCGAGACCGCCGGGTGGTCGCTTACGGAGATCGGGAAACGGCCATGAACAACCTCTCCCGGATGAAGGATGAGGAGGCAAGAGAAGATATATCAAGAGCCCTCACTCTTTTGAAGGAAGATCCCCGGGTCGATTCCGGGAGAATCGCCGTGGTCGGGTTCTGCATGGGCGGTCGCCTGTCCTTTCTTTCTTCGGAATGGTTCGGAAACGAGATCCATTGCGCCATTTCCTTCTACGGGGGAGGTATCGGGGCGCCGAAAGGGTATTTCCCCGGCCATACGGAGGTTCCCCTTGCAGGAGTGAGAAAGATTGCGGCAAACCTTCTTCTCTTTTATGGTGAAAAAGATTCCTTCATTCCGGAAGAAGAAAGAAATGCCGTCTCCTCCGCTCTTGAGAAGGCAGGGAAAAAATTCCGGATGATCACTTATCCGGGGGCCGAACACGGCTTCTTCTGTGAGGACCGTCCTTCTTACCACCCGGAGTCGGCCAGGTCCGCTGAAAAGGAAATGAAGTCCTTCCTGTCTGCCTGTCTCGGCCTCAGGGTGTCATGAATCGGGAATCTGTCCGATAAGATTCTGGGAGGGTGATCCTCCTGATGGGGAAAGACGTCTGGTGAAAATAACCGTTCGAGAGGAACCGAATCGATGGCTGAAAACATTCTGTCCCAGGATGAGGTCAACGCCCTGCTCCGGGGGATTGTTGAAGGCGATATCGAGACCCAGAAACCCGAGGTTCAGGAGGAATCGGGGAAAAAAACCCGGGAATACAACCTTGCAAGCCAGGAACGGGTTATTCGTGGGAGAATGCCGACCCTCGAGATTGTCAACGAAAGGTTTGCCCGCTTTTTTCAAGTGACGCTCTCCTCGACGCTCAGAAAGGCCGTCGAATTTTCTCCGGTCTCCACTGAAATGATCAAGTTCGGGGAGTTCATCAAGAAGGTGGCGCTTCCCTCCAATATCAACATCCTCCGCCTCGAGCCCATGAAACGGAATTTTCTTCTGATCATCGATGCCCGCATGGTCTATCTTCTGGTAGACCATCTTTTCGGGGGGGTCGGCCGTGGGCATGTCAAGGTCGAGGGGCGGGATTTCTCTCCTATCGAAAATCGCATTACCCGCAATATCCTGAATCAGGCGATCGGGGATTTCGAAAAGGCCTGGGCTCCAGTCCATCACATCGGGGTGACCTATATCCGCTCGGAAATCAATCCTCAGTTTTCCGCAATCGTCTCCCCGACGGAAATGGTGATCTCCCTGACATATCGACTCGATATCGATGGACAGGGTCGGCCTGTCTACATCTGTATTCCCTATTCGACCATCGAACCGATCAAGGAAAAGCTTTATACAGGTTTTCAGAGCGACCAGTATGAAGTCGACCACCGGTGGATCCTCAGGCTCCGGCAGCAGCTCGACAGTGTTCCGGTAAAGATTGTCGCCGAACTCGGAACGGCTCGGGCGCGTCTTTCTGAGATCATGGCCTGGAAACCGGGGGATGTGATCCCGCTTGACCAGTATGTGGACGACCCCATCAATCTCTCGATTGAAAAGGCCATCCGCTTTCGCGGGAGGCCAGGGGTCTACCGTTCAAATCGGGCTGTCCGCATCGACGAACGGGTTTTCCCTGATCTGACTGATGTCAAAAGGAATGAGGACGAAGAGACCGGAGGATAATAGTCCCGACTACAAGGAAATGAAGCCCCGCATGCAATTAAAAACGGGAAGGAATTCCCGGAACGAAAAAAGTTACCGCTTCCCTTGTCAGAAATCGTAATTTCTGCCTTTTTTTCTTTTCCCTCTTTATTCTTGGTCATTCGAAAGAAAATCCAGGTGAGATCTCTAGGCGGGATATGGTTTTTGGTGGCGATGGAGGGATTCGAACCCCCGACCGAGTGATTATGATTCTCTTAAAAACCCGTTCCTGTTACTGGATGTTTGGTCAAGTCCAAAAGTTGCTGTAAATTTTCTTCCCGAGAAAGGAAATTCATCAATCATTCGACGACCGAGAGGAGGGAAGGGGGTTTGAGAGGTTCCTGTTTCTTCCACTCCCAGTATTCGGCCATGTCGAAATACTTCTTCCCCGTGCTCCATTGCTCCATTGCTCATGGAACTCCGAGAGAAGGGCTCCAATGAGTCGGATCGCCGAGTCTTCGTTGGGGAAGATCCGGATCACGCGTTCCCGTCTTCGGACCTCTTCATTCAGTCGCTCCTGGGAGTTCGTGCTTCTGAGCCTGACACGATACTTCCGGGGAAAGGACAAAATCGTGAGGGATTCCTCAAATCCTTCCTCGAGACACTCCATCGACTTGGGAGCTTTCTTCTCAAAGGTGACCATGATCTCGTTCTTGATAGCTCGGGCTTCTTCTTTGGTATCGGCCCGGAACAGGCGTCCTAGGGCCAGGGCCAGAGGCCCTCGTTGGGAGGCCGGCGCATGACCCAGAATGTTCCGGAGAAAGTGCCCCTGACATCGTTGCCAGCGGACTCCCTGAAAATGTCTCTGAACCGCTTTTTTCAGCCCTTTGTGGTCATCGGAGACCACCAGGTCCACCCCACCCAGTCCCCGGCTCTTGAGATCCCGCAGCATGTCGTCCCAAGATGCCTCGTTTTCGCTGTCTCCCAGGGTGAGTCCCAGGATCTCCCGTTGTCCTTCTTCCGAAACTCCGGTCGCGATCAAGGCGGCGACCGGAACCACGCTGTCGTCCTTTCTCACCTGGATCACCAGGGCATCCAGCAGAAGAAAGGGATACGGGCCCTTCAGCCGACGGTTTCGCCAATGGTTGACCCGGGCCGAAAGACCGGTGGCCAAGGAACTCACCGTGGACTTCGAAAACTGCGCGCCACACAACTCTTCCGTGATGTGCGTGACCTTGCGGGTCGAAACTCCCTGGACCACCATCTCCATCAGCGCCAGAACCAGGGCTTGCTCAGAGCGCTGAAAGCGTCGGAACAGCTCCGTCGAAAAACTTCCGTCCCGGGTTTGGGGAACCCGAAGGATCAGCGTTCCCACCCGGGTTGTCAGCTGTCGTTCCCGATACCCGTTTCGATATCCCGTCCGATCGCTCGAGCGTTCATGACGCTCCGCCCCCAGATGCTCGACCATCTGGGCTTCCAGAACCTGGTTCAACACCGACTCGACCAGATTTTTCAGTCCTTCTCCTTCATCGGTCAGAAGGTTTTGCAAGTGTTTGGAATTCAAGGTAACGTTGAGTTTGGCCATCGATTCCTCCAGGTTGAGAACGGTTTGTGTCGGCAACGACCATTCTCAGGAAGATCGATGGCTTTTTCA
>Ga0207433_10017142_pt1 | contig 10065 bp, 9 predicted proteins | sample YelNatPaOPGAMG01_FD_187559 | JGI IMG/M metagenome (GOLD analysis project Ga0207433, IMG submission 187559) | Hot spring thermophilic microbial communities from Obsidian Pool, Yellowstone National Park, USA - OP-RAMG-01 (SPAdes) (version 3) | ecosystem: Environmental > Aquatic > Thermal springs >... | reverse complement strand
CGGATGATGCCCGGGTTTCCTATTCTAAGGGGCTTTTCCTAGCCCTTCGGCTTTGCGGAGTCTATCCATGATTGCCCTTCCAAGCCCTACCTCGGGAACCGGCTCCACATAGATTACGTCTAGGCCGGCCTTATCCAGTTCATGGAGGAGCGAGAACAGGTTTGCAGCGGCTTCCCTCAGGTCTCCCGTAGGTGAGAGAGCCTTCACCACCTCGAAGGGGGGCCTAGCCTCCGATCGTGTAAACGCTAGGAGGCCCGCCCTCGTCCCCTCCGGTATTTCAGGCTCCCCCTGGAGGATCCTGGTGGGCGTCTGCGGCGAGTAGTGGCGTGGGAGCTGTCCGGGGGATAGAGGCGCCCGGCCCCGGCTTACAGGGGAAACCTTGACCCTGCCTATAATCTTCTCTATCTCTTCGATTGGTAGGCCGCCAGGCCTGAGGACCGTGGGCTCCCCTGTGAGGTCCAGCACTGTGGACTCCACGCCTATCGGGCATCTGCCCCCATCGATTATCAGGTCTATCTCATCCCCGATCTGCTCCTTCACATGGTCGGCGGTGGTGGGGCTTAGGCGGCCGAAGAGATTGGCGCTGGGCGCCGCTATAGGCGTCTCCGCCTCCCTTATGAGCTCCAGGGCTACCGGATGGGAGGGCATCCTAACCGCCACCGTCTCAAGCCCAGCCGTAACTATATCGGGTACAGCGTCGGATTTAGGCAGCACGAGGGTGAGGGGTCCAGGCCAGAACTCCTCCATGAGGATCCTTGCATCCCTGCCTATCCTGAGGCATACCCGTTCAACTTCTCTGAGGCTGGCCACGTGGACGATAATGGGGTCGAATCTAGGCCTCCGCTTGACTTCGAAGATCCTGGCCACTGCGTTCGGGTTGAAGGCTGAGGCCCCGAGCCCGTAGACGGTCTCTGTTGGGAAGGCGACAAGCCCGCCCCTCTTTATTATCTGGCCGGCCTCCCTCACGGCTTCCCTGCTATATCTGAGGATCCGCGCCCTCATAGAGGATTTCCCTGATCCTATGGATCGTCTCCTTCAGGGATGGCGCATCGAACCAGTTCCTGCCTGTAAGCTCGTTCGTATAGGCCTTATAGAGGGAGGATATCAGGTCGACCAGCTCCGCGGGCATGGGGGGCGGCGGAGCCACGAGGGCTTTCCAGCTGAGCCTATCCCGGTCCTTAGCCTCTTCAACCTTCCTATACCATTCGGTTCCACGATAGAATATCCTCGCCAGTTCCTTGCTTACAGGCAGTCCGTCGCAGGTGAACCTGCACTCGTCTAGAGTGCCCACGGCGTCCACGACGACGAGGTTTCTCTCCTCGTCGAATCCAAATTCCACCTTTCCATCCTCATGGATAAGCCCTATCCTAGACGACTCCTCGGTTATCACCCTGTCTATTAGGAGCGTGATCTCCCTGATCTCCTCGAGTTCCCCTTCGCTTAGGCCGCAGATTCTCCTCGCCTCATCCCAGCCCATGTACCTGTCGGACGCCTCGAGCTTCGTGGATACCTCAAGTATCGGCTTCTCCAAGACCTGGCCCGGCTTAGGCGCATCCTCCAACCCGATCTCCTCCAGCCTCAACGACCCGTTCCTAAGCCTCTTGAAGATCGAGGAGCCCTCAGGCAACGCATTCCTATAGACCACTTCTAAAGGGATGAGGAAGTTCCCCCTCTCCCCCTGGTATACACTGTAGTCATAGGAGCCCCCGTGGACGCTGGGCCTTATAACCCTGAAAAGCTTGAACTCCATCGTGTCGCTGGGCCCGCCTAAACTATCCACCCTCTTAACCCTCCCATCCTCCACAACGCCTATGTAATGCGTCTTCACGCCGAGCTCCTCAAGCCTCTCGAAGAAGTGGGCGGCGGCCAAGCAGATGGCCTTACCCTTATCCACTATGTGATCGGGCATCTCACCCCAATCGAACACCGAGTAGCGGTTTGAGAAGATGAACCGGCCTACACCCGCCCTATCCTCCGTAGGCTCCCTTAAGACGATTAGATCCTTCACACTGCCCATATGTTAACCTCACCCAACCTCTCCCATGATTATTTCCGATCCGCTCCCTTACAAGGTTATCCCCTGCAAGCCTCCACCCCTAAGAATAGGATATAATAAGAGGGTTAAGGGAGCATAGAATTGGTTGCCCATCACCTCGACGGTGAATGCTCATACGAAATTTAATGGTCACTCCAAGTATTTGATCCAATATCGAATCGTGCCTCCACAATTCTTTCTTTTCAGACAGCGCCTTCACCGATCCGCCTATCCGTAGAGGGGCCTGATAAAGCTTCGGTTTCACACCCTCCCGAGTAAGGGGATTTAACCATCTCCGGCATGTCGCGGCATCCTCCCCCCTCCTATTTTTCGAAGCTTCTTCTCCACGGCTAGGATAGGCGTTAACTCTCGTCTGTTGACGTTCCCCTCTTCGGGGTAGGGGAAGGTAAGGATCTTTAGGCTGTGGGGAGGCCCCAAACTTCAGGGTCATCAACGTTAGCGGTGAAGAGTAGGACTTTGATGTAAAACCCCGGGACCAACCGGTAGGTGCTCCAATACTCGTTTACCAAGTATCGGTTCGATTCCTCCACCTAGATCACAGGGTAAACTGGGGTACCTGGGCTCTGGCCGTCTTTTAAAAATATGGTGGACGTGTGAGTGTAGTGATTCTATCTGAAGCCTGCTCCTGCCTCATCTTGGCCTTTAAGCCTAGCTCCAAGGGTACTCTGCCTCCAATAGTTTCGGAAAAATGCATTTAATAACGATGTTTTTGAACGGATTATTAAAAATGCGAATAATTAAATATATTTTTTCAATGTATTCATTATAGAATTCACATATATTTCAACCCCGTGGTAAACGTCTTCCGCGTAGCTTTTCTTAAAAGCCTTCGACGGGGGTATGCCTTCCCTCTCATAGCCGCAAAAGGCTGGGCCCCTTAGGGAGGCAAGCTCAGCCATCAGTTTCGCCATACCCTCAACCTCTTCCCTCAACTCCCACGGTATCTTGGATGCGTTTTCCATCAAGGCGTCTCCCACATCATGGGCCTTAGGGTACTCGACGGCGAGAAGCCTTAAAAGCCCTTTAACAGCCAGCTCTAAAGCCTCCTGGGACCTTCTCACGGTTCCCGGGAAGTCATCTTCCCCCAAGGCCAGCGACGCCTCTTTTAAACATCTCCCCGCGCGGGTGAGGTAATCCCTTGCCATTTCCTTATTTATCAAACCCTCACCTCCTCCCCCAACTCCACGTCGGGCTTAAGAATCCAATACTTCCCCTTTGAACCGGAAATCCTCCTCGCACCCAACTCCTTCAGTCTCCTCCTTAACCCAGCCAGGACCCCGCTGAGAAACCCATCCTTATCGTATAGTAAGACGCCTTCCTCAGCGATGTCCAAGAGGATAGGGGGATGTCTTTCAACCTCTTCAGGGGTCAAGTAAACCTCGGAGATCAAACAGCCCGCTCCACCCCTCTTCAGCCTCCGGTAGGCGTCGGTTTCCCGTATCCTCATCCTCACCTCGTTGGTTTCCCTATGCCTCAACCCAACGTCCTCGGGCAGACCTTCAGCGACCACCAGCAGGTCCACATCGCTTACAGATGTATCTTCACCCCTGGCCACGCTGCCGAAAAGGCATATGGAGCGCAGCCTATCTCCAAAAAACTCCTTCAGAAGGGATACGTAAACCTCTAACAGGAGGAGGTGCCCGTCTCTTAACTTAACTTCATCCCTCATCGATTTAAGCCTCAGCCTAGAACTCAATAAACGATACGTGTCTGAGCTTAAATAAGTTAACTCGACTTGAAGCATCCGACTTGTCTTCAAACCTTCCCGTTTCCCCGTCGGTTTCATTCACGATCTGCCTGAGCGTTCGCTTCAAGTCCTCGTCTATTAAGGTGATTTGACGGGATTCCAGTATGCCGTTCAGCTTCGCCTTCACCCTGTTAATAGGCGTGTGGAACCCTTCTTCACCCACATCCTCTAGTAGAAGCGCTTGATTGACTATGACTTTGTCCACTTTCAGAAAGCTTTATATGCCGTCTTCAAGCAATACGACAGGAAGGAGTAGAATAGTAAAATCGTCTTAAAACGAATTATTAGGAACCAGTTAAACGTGGCGACCGAGAAATCGGGCCAAATCCTGGCCTTTCCGGCGGCTCGATATTTGGAACCGATATCGACGCAGGCCTCATTGAAGGTTCACATATGGAGATAAACCACTACCATGAGAGAAAAGGGAATATGAGCGAAGAAGAGATTTCTAGAGTGAAATCGAGTCGTAGGAGGGTAGCTCTCAAATTTGCGATCGCTCTCACCACTACATTTATTTTATTATCTTCAATGATTGTTGAGCCAGTTCATCTCCCCTCCACGCTTACCTATTCTACAGTTATCCATACAACCCAAAAGGAAGTCTACACAAGGTTTACAACCTACATCGACACATCAGGCTACAGATACACCGCCCACATCGCAACGACTATAACCTCAACTTATTGCTGGACTGAGACGATATGGTATGAAACGAGTATTTCTAGCGAGTATACGGAAAAGTCTACGGAAATTTTGCCCACATACACCTCCGCTGCAGAACCCCCTCCTAATGGATTAGTTGTTCAAGTGACGACCGATAAGTCGGATTACGCCGTCGATGACATCCTCGTCGGCGAAATAAGGGTCACCGATATATACGGTAACCCTGTACAAGGCTCGCTTACGAGGATAACATATGTACATAACGGAAGAATATTCAAGGACGACTCAGCTTTAACCGATATAAACGGGAAGATCTTCATGAGCTGGCAGTGGAGGGAAGAAGATTTAGGAGATTGGGAGGTACTTGTCTCCGCGTCAAAAGAAGGGTACATCACCGCTTCCAGCAGCGTAAAAGTATCGGTGCAATCACAGAATCCGCTAACGATCACTATTCAAACCGACCGGGAGATGTACGAACAGGGGGAGGCGGTGACGGTGTCAGGTGAGGTTCAATACAACAACGAGCCAATTCCTCCAAAAGACAGGGAAGTAGTAATCGAAGTACTTAAAGTTCCAAACCGACAATATGTGGGGCGACAAACGTTCACCTGGTATACAGATGTGGAAGGTCGATACTCCGTCATGCCTTTCGCAGGATGGGAAATCGGGGAATATACGATACGTGCGAAATGTGCATACGATAAGGGAAAAGAAAAGATTGTAGCGGAGAGTAAACCGTTGAGCTTCTATGTCGAGAAAGCAACGCTAGTAAAAGATATGCGCTCACAAGTCAAGAAGATAACTGAACGCTATAAAGACCCGGAGAGAGGTATCCCTGAAGGCCCCTTGCGAATAATGGTCGAGAAAGGGCGGTTCGTGAATGGAGATATGTTTTTCGAACCCCCAAAGATCGTTAAGTGGGGTTCAATTCCGGAATCATGTTATGGGGCTTATACAAACCTTCTTCATCTCGCAACAAGGGATCCAAAGATTAAAGCCATTCTTGGACCCTACTTATGTGGAGGCTACCAAGCCCAGACATTAAAGTTCATGGATCATCTGAGATTCCATGAAGACCCGGAGGTTCGGGAACTGTTGAAGGGATTAGACTACGGGCCCATCGCCCGTGGAGGCGGCACCTACACGGTGATCGGATCCCATCATGCGGTTGTCCTCTACCCCATCGGCACCAACTGGAAATGGCCTCCAGAATATGGAGGGCAATTTGCGAAAGTATTTGACCCATGGCCCACCCAGAAGCCTGAGGTATACTACGTCTCCGAGTTCGAAAGTCCTTGGGGATTCGTCAGAGTGGATGAATATTATCAAAGTATGTATGATCCCAATAGCTTATTCAACGGATACCCTTTCACCGGAGGCGCGATATATGTGAACTATGATGTTATAGGAAAGCGCCCCACCCCGCCTATGGAAGACGCTTCTAACGCTGTGGTAATTGACTGCCCCGTAGACGCCCTGATCACGGATTCCGAAGGAAGGAGAGCAGGCATATTGCACGATGGTACTTTTGTGCAGGAATTCCCCGCCTACATTTATCAAGGCATCGAAAACAACAAGACAACAATATGGTATTTCGGTCTCCCGCAAGGGGCATTCACCTTAGAGATTACGGGCCAATCGACTGGAACATTTAATCTACTTATCGGCGGAGAGGCTGTGGAGGATCGGATCCTCAGCTACGGAGAGCAGGCGATCCCCGAAGGAGGTACGGCGAAGGTCACCATTGGGGCAGGTAACAAGTCGCCGCAGCTTTCGCTACCCGATGGGAAAAAGGTAAACCCTGAGTCCTTCAAGGAATCCAGATCAACCCTCAACTTAAAGTTGGGCGCGTTGATGTTAACCGCCGCCCTCATCTTAGGCGTAATCTTTTTAGTCAAGAGATCATATACGAGGCGGAGATCGAACGCTTCAGCAACTGGGGCCCACCAAGTGGCGCTTCAAAGCCGAGAAGAAATATCTGGAGGATCCGCCTTCTGCCAGGAATGCGGGGAAAGGATCCCGGCGGATTCAATGTTCTGCCCCTACTGCGGATATAAACAGGGAGCCAACTAGGATGTTAGCATGTATAACTATAATAATACGAGTTTTTGGAGAGGATTACCCATGCTCGCTGAGAAGGCCTTTCTAGATATTATTGTCCCAACAACTACATGGTATATGATATTCCTAGAGTTAATAGTGATTGTTATCGAGGCTGTCTTCATATATTTCCTTTTAGAGAGAGTGGCGGCTAAAGCTTTTCTCTCCTCGTTTTGTGCGAATTTTATAACGGGGATTTTGAGCATCATCTACCTCATCTTCTCTGTAGAGGCCTCTTACCCATTTTACTTGAAATTGATCTTGGCGGTTATCGTACCCTTAGTGGTTAACATCCTCGTGGAGGCGGCCATCCTAAGGCTCTTTTACAGGTATAGAACCGTGAAGAGGATACTGGGGACCTCGATGGTGATGAACCTCGCCTCATATGTATTAATCGTAATTAATATTATGCCTCTGTTGGCATCATAAATAAATAAGGGATGATTTATCGGGGATTATTTTGGATATCGGATTGATCGTCGGTCTATTGGGTTTGGCTGCCGCTGGAATAAGCCTTTACGTAATGCTTTACGCTTTAGGATTCTTCCAGTATCTAGGTGGAAGGAGGCCTTCACCGATTCCACCTGTAGGCAGACAAGAGTTGGAGGATAGGATCTTATCCTTGAACGATCCCTCAAAACCATATCGGATCGTGAGGGGTGGCGAAACGGATCTCGTCGCGGAATGGAAGATCGCCGACTCTAAATGGTGGGGCATCTTCAACAAGAGCGGGTTAAAATATGAGTATAGGGCCAACCTCCTGCTCGACGAGAGGCGACGTTCAGTACGATGCTATGAACAACTCGCCCGTATTACATGGACCGCAGGGCTAGAGGGCGTCAAACCCCACGTGAGTTATCAGAGAAGTTTCTTCGGCGGAAGAATCCTCTACAAGAAAGAGAGAGCTAAGGGATACGGAATAAAACAGCTAAAAACCCCAGAGGCGGGGAAGGTCTACGATTACAAGTTTGACGTCGACGAGATTAGGGGGCCCATAATCGCCGTAGTTGAGGAGAGTGGATGGGAATGGGTCCCTGTCACGGCGAAAAGGCATGTAAAGCGATGATTGACCGGAAAGGGCGAAGCGCAGGAAGATGCTGAAAATTTATTTCTGCTTTTAAACGCCAATTCATTCTCATAGAAAATTCTCTCAAGGAAAGGTCTGCTCTGAGAGATGGCCCCCTCGGCGTCTAAACGTTTCACGGCTATCCATCTGCGCCCCTTCTCAGACACTACCCGGTAACCCATGATCCTCCTAGCTTCATTAACCCTAAATCAGATGGTGGATAAACAAGGATTCGTCTCAGAAACCTTCTAGGGGAACCCATATTCCTGAGCCATGCCTCCCCACTTTAACCCTCTTATCTAGAGGGGCTTCGGCTGATGTTAAGAGTGGTGGCCTGAAGCCTCAATGAATCTGTTCATTGGTTCGCCGGAATCTTCCCGCCCTGATCCCCGGGTTCTCTCTCGACCAGAGGCGGGGGGTGGTCCAGGGGCTTCCTCTCAGTCTCTTATGGAGGGCTTAAGGGGCTTCCCTGTTGAACTCCTCTATCTTCGCGGGGAGATACTCGTCCACTATGAATGTGAGGCCGTATCTGCTGAAGGCTTCCTGCTCCGCCTTCCTCTTTATCTTCAGGAACGTGTTTATCTCCCTCTTCCATAATGGGTCCTTGTATCTGGGGTCCTTGCTGAGCTCGTGGAGCCTCTTGACGTCGAGGTCGTTCAAAGGATCCGTCGGAAGCTTATACTCGATTATGTCGGTGGCCCATACTCCCATCCACTTCGCGTCGGGGGTGTTGAGCTCCCTGACGTGGGCTGCATTGGCTGAGCCGCTTATGATGACCATGGCTATGTGCATGCCCCATGGGTCGCCGTCCGTGAGGACTATCACGGGGAGTTTCAGCTCCACGTTGAGCCTCCTTATGAGGGCCCTGGTGGCCCTTGGCGCCTGACCCGCGGTCTGGACGAGGACGGCGTTATATCTCTCGTGGACCCTCTCCTCCACGAAGCGGGTGAAGAGGGCGCCCTTCTCCACGGCTATAACCTTGTCGGCCTTGCATTCCACGAACTCCGCGTTTGTGAGGGCCGGCCCTATCATGACGCCGTCCGGGTGGCTCGTCAGGTTCAGCCTCCGCCCCTCATAGCCGGGGACCGTGTACTCTATGGTTAGGTCGCCGAATATCGCGCTCCTCTCCTCCGGGAATACGTTGAAGTCCTCCCTGGGATGGCCTATCAGCGCCTCCAAGTCGGTTAGGACGTTGTCGCTCTCCGGCTGGTCTGTGAAGTTCATCTCGTAGGCTTGGGCTGAATAGTAGACGTCCCTGAGGGTGCTCGTCCTCCCCTGCCCCGTGAGCTCCTTCACGAAGTACGCCGCCCAGACCAGCTGGGTGAGCGGCCTTATATGCCTGATGTTCCTGGAGCTCCGGCGGATCTTCCTCTCTCCGAGGACGTACTGCCTATACTCCTCGTCATAGTATATATTGGAGGTGGACCTGCTGGGCAGCTCGACATAAGGGAAGTTTCCCGTCCTAAGCTGCTCATATATGGAGGAGCCTACCCTTACGAGGGCCTCCTCCACCCTCTTCTTCTTATCCCTCATCGACGACGGCAAGCCTCGACACCTTCCTTAGGAGTGGGTTTATATCGGGTTCCTCCTTTTTCCCCGCGAGGCTCGTGGAGAAGCTTGCAAGCTTCGGGAGATACTTCAGGAATATATTCAGCCTCCTCCTCTCCATCTCCACGCTCCTCCTCCTAGATATGAAGGCTGAGAGCCTCCTGGCCACCTCCCTGAGGCCGCAGAGTATCTCCCTCTCGATCTCAGGTCGGTCCGCGATATACTCTTTGCCCACCGTCTTATACGGTATCTTCGTGCTGCATAGATGGGTTATCACGGCCACCGGCATATCCATGGTAACGTTGTATCTACGCCAGTCAAGGCTGTTCACAACCTTCCATGAGACGTCGCTGGCCTCATCGAATAGGAGGGGTATCTTATTCGCGAACCTTAGAAGCGTGATCTTATTATCCTCCTTCGGGACCTCACCCCCGTAGGCTATGCCCACCTCCACTATGAAGGGGTAGCCTGAATAGGATGCGGGGGGCCTCTGATGGACCGCTACGAACTCAGGCTTCAAAACCTTCCTTATCCCCGCCTCCAGGAGCTCCTCCCCGAGGGGGGAGAGGCATGATGCGTCGGGCGGAAGGAACCTCCCGAAGCTCTTCATGGCGTTCACCAGTGTGAGTATCTCCTCAGGTGATATGTTGGCCGTTGCCTTCCGAGGGTTCACTCCCGCATATTCGAGGAAGGCGTCCGCGGTCCTCCTCCCTATCCTCTGGAAGCTCTCCGTCATGAAGTCCCTAAGGTTCCTGGCCGTTGAGGCCGTTAGAAGCCTCTTAAATGTTTCGACGTCCACCCCTTCAGGGTGGGGCTTCGCCTCCCTTGGGGGCCTAGGCATCTTCGTGGCCGCCCTCTCGAACCTGTATATTCGACCTCTGGGAT
>Ga0207433_10017135_pt1 | contig 10068 bp, 13 predicted proteins | sample YelNatPaOPGAMG01_FD_187559 | JGI IMG/M metagenome (GOLD analysis project Ga0207433, IMG submission 187559) | Hot spring thermophilic microbial communities from Obsidian Pool, Yellowstone National Park, USA - OP-RAMG-01 (SPAdes) (version 3) | ecosystem: Environmental > Aquatic > Thermal springs... | reverse complement strand
TTTAAAGAAACGAATTTGCGTAATTACGGGTTACTTTCCACCGCCTACACCTTATAAATCCTATGCCTCAATGGTGTGGGATTGGGAAGCCCGATCTAACGACTATTAGAAAGGAGGAAAAAATGGACTGGAGAGAATTTGCGCAAAATTTAGGGTTTAGGGATGAGCAGGAACTTTGGGACAAAATGGAAAAGATTTTTGCGGAAGGTGATGTAGGATGGTATATCGCTCCATTGCCCGACGGAAGATGGGTTGCTTTTGACGATGCAGAGATTGCTCTCGATCGAGTGGAATATTTTTCCACTAAAGCAAAAGCAAAGAGATATTTGGAGGAATGCTGGAAAGAGGTGATCAAATAAAATATAAAAAAATTTTTACTTCAGGTTAAGGGGCCTCTTAAATGAGGCCCCTTTTCTTTTTACCCGGGAAGCGAACAAATATTCGATGTCAAATTGCCCATAGGAGAGAGGATAAAGAATCAGGAAGGGATAAATGTATTGGCTCCAGGAAGTAAAAAAATTTTTACTTTTCTGCTTTTCCTTATTAGGGGATTCCTTAGGGGAGAGATTCAATAAAAGGATTCAATAAGAGGAAACCAAGTCAAGGGAAAGAGAAGGAATTCCCGTCAGGTTGCTTTTCTTTTTTGCTTTTCTTTTTTATGAAGAGCTTTTAGGTCAGGAAATTAATTCTTAGGTCAAAAGAAAGGGTAAGCCGAACCCGCATCCAGAGCCAGCTCCAGAAGGCACAAAAATAATCAAGGATTAAAGCCATTCCTGTAATTTCGCAAAAGTGACCTTTTCCGAAATATAGCGATTGGCTTTTAATGCGCCTTGCAGGAATCGGCTTCAGGGGACGGGGGGTATTTTGCGAATCATTTTTTGCCCCGGCAAGGCTCGCTAAGCCCCTCCCACGACGATTCCAATTTCGGTAAAAATCGCCCCGGGAAACCGCAATTGAAGGCCAATACAAGGAATGAGCGTTTTTGGGGTGTGAGAAATTTTCGTGCCTTGAAACCCGCATCAAACCTAATTTAAAGATTGGTTCAATTTTTATGCGTATATATTATAGGAGGGAAATTTTCGCTGGCGCAAATGGACTTCCTTTTCCACGGGGGAATTTACTGCCGGTCGTCTTCCCTTATCATGAGGGAGCACGGAAAGATCACCCATCTGCCTGGTATTCCCCCAGATTGAAAGGGGGAGGGCGTCATCATAAGATTATCCCTCCCCCGAAAAAAAATATTGAACCCAGAGATCTTTAAAGACAAAAGAATCTTAATTACTGGTGGGACTGGCTCCTTTGGGAATTTCATTACTTCCGCTCTCCTTAAACTCCCTGTGAGGGAAATCATCATCTATTCCCGGGATGAGGAGAAACAGCTCTCCATGTCCCGGCTCTATAATGATCCTCGCTTGAAATTCATCATCGGAGACATCAGGGATAGAAAAAAAATTTTACAGGCCACCAGGGGAGTGGATATCCTCTACCATGCTGCAGCTTTGAAGATTATTTCCACCTGTGAAGAATTTCCCGAAGAAGCTCTGGAGACCAATGTCCTGGGAACCTTGAATGTGAAGTTTGCCTGCCAGTCCCATGGCGTGGAGAAGGCCCTCTATATCAATACCGACAAAGCCGTGAAGCCCATCAATGCTTATGGAATGAGCAAGGCCTTGGCGGAGAAGCTCTGGCTGGGACCCGGTTTCTCCGTAACCCGTTACGGGAATGTCTTCGGTTCTCGGGGATCCGTTGTTCCCTATTTCGCCCAGTTGATCAGCGAGAAAAAGCCCTTAAAGATCACCGATCCCCGTATGACCCGCTTCCTGATCACCTATTCCCAGGCCGTGGAATTGATCTCTTTCGCCACAGAGAACATGCAGGGAGGGGAAGTTTTCGTTTACCTTTCCCCCGCCTGTCGTCTGGTAGATCTGGCAGAAGCCATGGCAGGAAAGGATTATCCCCTGGAGTTCACGGGCATCCGTACTGGGGAGAAGCTCCACGAGGTGCTCTACTGCCGGGAGGAAACTTTAACCCATAGAGTGGAGAGAAAAAATAATTTCGTGATTCTTTATCCAGGAAGAGGAGAGGAATTGGAGGATTATTCCAGTGACCGGGCAGAGATGCTTTCTGTCCCCAAATTGAAACGCATGGTGGAAAAGTGGAACACTTGCTCATAACCGGGGCCTCGGGAAAATTGGGAAGGGAAATAGCCAAAGTTTTTCCCTATGCTTTTACTCCTTCCCATGAGGAATTGGACATCACCGATCTTCTTCTGGTGGATGATTACCTCAAGAGGAACAAAATTGAAAGCATCATTCACTGCGCAGCTTTGACTTCCGTGAGGCTGTGCGATGAGGAGCGGGATTGGGCCTATTGGGTGAATGTGGAGGGCACATACAATCTATTGAGGCCGGATATTTATTTCATTTACATCTCCACGGCCTGCGTTTTCCCCGGAAAAGTGGAGGACGGCATGTATTTCGAGGATGATGAGCCTGCTCCCGTGAACTACTACGGCTTCACCAAAATGGAAGCTGAGCGCTATGTCCGCCTTCAGGGAAATTCTTTGATCGTGCGCACCAACTTTGCTCCCCGGGGGAAATGGCCCTATTCCCATGCTTTTATAGACCGCTTCGGAACTTATCTTTATCCCGATCAGATCGCTAAAAAACTGGCGGAGATTTACACCTACAAGCCCAGAGGCGTGATTCATATCTGCGGGGATCGGGTTTTCTCCATGTATCGATTTGCCCGTCTGGAGGATCCCTCAGTTAAGCCCACTACTCTGGAGGAATATCAGGGTCCGCATTTGACCCGGAACATGGCTTTGGGAAGCCTGAGAGAGGGAGAAGTTCGTTTTGAGTATTGAAATCCACTACCGTAGCCGTTGCGAGATGAAATCCGATATCAACGAACATCTTCCCCTTTTGCGAATTTACGGGAGCCTCGTGGATCACATCACGGAATTCGGCGTCAGGCACGGAAATTCCACCGTGGCCCTTCTGGCCAGCAAACCCAAAAAGATGATTTCCTACGACTGGAAGGAATTCAACCAGTATCCAAAATTCAGGGACCTGGTGGCCAGGGATACGGAGTTCGTTTTCATCCAGGCTGATGTGCGGGAGATCGAGATCGAACCCACGGATTTGTTATTCATCGATACCGTTCACACTTACGAGCAGTTGAGCGCGGAATTGAAAAAACATGCTGGCAGGGTGAGGAGATATATTATCCTTCACGATACTCATACCACTGATCCCACGGGAAGCATTCCCGGAATGTGGAAGGCCATCGGGGAACTGATGGGAACGGGGAAGTGGCGCATCGACTGCGATTATGAAAACAACAACGGGCTGACCGTTCTTGAACGCATCGCAAGTTAGCATCATCATCCCGGTTCACAACCGCTACGATTACCTCAGCCTTCAGCTCCATTCCCATCTCCTTTTCACTCCTCAGGAAGCGGAGATCGTGGTGGTCAATCATCCGGAAAAAAAGAGCTGGGCCTCCAAGATTAATTACGGAGTTTCCTTGGCCAGAGGGGAAATTTTGATCTTTTTGAACGATGATCTCGTAGTTTCGCCTAACTGGCTGGATCAGTTCCTTTATGACTTGGAGTTTTTAAAAAATAAGGGCATCAAGGTAGGACTTCTGGGTGCCCGCTCATGGGGTCTTTCCGGAATTCAGGGACATCCTGAATACCTCTCCAGAAACGAATATTTTGTTTCTCCCCGGATCATTGACGGGATTTCTCTGATCGAGCGCAGGGCTTTTGAGGAAGTGGGAGGGCATGACGAATCTGGAGAGGGAAATCAATTCCGAGACGATGACCTATCTTTGAGGCTCTGGTTCAAGGGATACAGGAATGTGATGGGCCTGGTTTACCTTCATCACTTCGGCGGGGGAACTTTGGGAGAAAAAGCCAGGGAAGATTTTCAAGTTTCTCGGCAGTGGTTTGAAAAAAAGTGGGGGAAATCCCCGGAGGAAATATATCAAGAAATTGCCCGATCAGATTAAATTCATAGCTAAATTGTGTCCCATTCAATCTGCCATTACCTTTTCTCCTTCTGGCAAAGCCCGGATTAAATTGGAAGTGGAAGCGGAATATGGAGAAGAGGTCTTCAAACTCCAGGATCTGGAGCGGTTTATAGTGACGATCGAACCCATAGAAGATGCCTTCTCGTAAGAAATACTGGCAGGGCTGGTCTGATCTACAGATCGAATACATGAAATGGCTGGTGGCCGGAAATCCCCGGGAGACCAAGGCCGACATTGCCCGCAAAATCGGAGTGAAGACGGAAACCCTCGACCGCTGGGCAGCCAAGCCGGGATTCTGGGATATGGTAGCCACGCTCACAGACCAGAGCCTACACCGTGCTCGTCCCAAAATCTACAAGCGCCTGATCCATGCTGCCACCAAAACAGAACCGGACATCGCTGCAGCCAAACTGCTTTTGGAGATCTTAGGAGATTATGGAGATCCCCGCAAAAAATCCAAGATTGAAGCTGCAGCCGTGATGTATTCCTGGGAAGGAGAAAATGAACCAATTCCTATTGACGGAGAAGAAACTGAAGACGCTGGAGAAGATCAGCCAGCCGATAATAGTTCGGAAGATCCCGTATAAGCCTCATCCTTCCCAGTGGCAGTTTCACCGGGATCCTCACCGTTTCCGGGTTCTGTGTTGCGGAAGAAGGTGGGGAAAGACCTATGCTGCTACCAATGAAGCTTTGAGGATGGGATTGACTAAAGCTCATTCTACGATCTGGCTGGTGGCTCCCAGCTTTCCGCTTACGGAAGCGATGTGGGATGTGCTCAACAAATTCATTCCCCGGGAAACTTTAGAGAGAAAGAGCGAGAGCAAACTCTTTGCTCAGTTCAAGAATGGTTCCCTGATCCAGTGTCGTTCTGCTGATAATCCCGACACTCTGATTTCCAAGGGCCTGGATCTGGTGATCGTGGACGAGGCTGCCCAGATTGCTCCCGATGCCTGGTATCAATCCCTGCGTCCTGCTTTAGCGGATAAGAAGGGCAAGGCTATTTTCATTTCCACGCCCAAATCCCGGAACTGGTTTTTTGACATCTACCAACTGGGAGAGGATCCGGAAGAGCCGGAATGGAAATCCTTTCACTTTCCCTCATATACCAATCCCTATCTGGATCCCAAAGAAATCGAGGCCATGAAGAAGGGCATGCCGGAGCGCCTCTTCCGTCAAGAAGTTCTGGCGGAATTTACTGATAATTCAGGAGCCGTTTTCCGCAACATCGAGAAGTGCATTAAGGGGGAATACTACGGTCCTGAGAAGTATCCCTCGCACGCTTATGTGATGGGAGTGGATCTGGCGAAGTATCAGGACTTTTCAGTCATTATTGTTATTGATATTGATACTCACCATGTCTGCCATTTCGATCGCTTCACCTCTGTGGATTTTTCCCTGCAGAAATCCCGTATCATCTCCACAGCACGGAAATACCGAGCACCTATCTATCTCGATGCTACAGCCATGGGAATTCCCATTTTAGAGGACTTAAAGAAGGAAAATGTCACGGTTTACGGGATTTCCATTCAGACGGCCATGAAGCAGTATTTAATTGATGGCCTCTCCATTGCCCTGGAACAGGAATTGATCAATTTTCCCAATGAACCAGTTCTGATCAACGAATTGCGTTCCTACGAATACACTTCTACACCTTCGGGAAATTTGAAGTCCGGTGCCCCCAAGGGAAAGCACGATGACTGCGTGAATGCTCTTGCTCTGGCCTGGTATGGGACTTCTCGAGGCCAGTGGAAAGTGATGGTTTACCATAATTTATTTTAGGGATTAAAATGACAAATCCAATTGCTGCATCTTTTTTGGATTGGGAACTGCAGGCCATTCAGGATTACTGGAACCAGATCGATACTTACCAGAACTATTATGATGGTGATCACGAATTAAAGTTCCCACCCAAAGCGAAAGAAATTCTCAAAACGAATTACGGGCTGGCGGTCAACTACTGCTCGGCAATCGTGGATACTCTGACCGCCAAATTGAAGGTCGAGGGCCTGGTCTGCAAGGATGAGAATGCCCGAGGCTGGCTTCAGAATCAGTGGGATGAAAACAACATGGAGGCCCTTACCATCCGCCTGCACCGCAATGCCGTGATCACTGGGGATTCCTTCTTGATCGTCTGGCCTGATCAGAGCAAACGCCTCCGCATCCACTTCAATCCCTCTTGCTACATCTTTCCCTTCTATGAGGAGGAAAACGAAGAGAGCCTGAAGTATGTGATCAAAAAATGGGTGTTCCACGATGAGAAGGGCTATCCCTATGTGCGTATGAACAAGTACTACCCTGACCGCATTGAGAAGTACATTTCTTCGGATAACTGGTTGAAGGGAAATTGGGAAAAGTATCAACCTCCGGAGGATTCAGAGTGGCCCCTTCCCAATCCCTTTGGGATTATTCCCATCGTGCATTTTCCCAATAAGATTGCTGATACCGTTTTTGGGGTTTCGGAACTCAAGGATGCCATTCCTATTCAGGATGCCATTAACAAACTGGAAGTTGATCTCTTGAAGGTAGCCGATCTTCACGGCTTCCCCCAGGCCTATGTTACTGGATTGGAAGGAGAAATCCTTTCTGAACCTCTGGAAACGGGACCCGGGGAAGTTTGGACGATCAACTCCAAGGCCAATGTGGGAAGTCTGGGAGCTGCCGATCTGGGAAATCTCCTAAATGCTATTGATAACCACATCGAAAAGCTCTGTGAGGTTACGGCTACTCCCCGTTCTGCCCTGGGCTTAACGGGAGGGGGAATGCCTTCTGGAGAGGCTCTGGAAAGAAGCCACGCTGCTTTGAACAACAAGGCTCTGGAGCGTCAGATTTCCTTCGGCAATGCTTATCAGGAATTGAATCGGATTCTTCTGATCATGGGTAAGGCTCTGGGGCAGATTCAGGTAGATCCGGAGATAAAAACGGAGATCCAGTGGAAGCCAGTATCTCCTCGAGATAAAACCGAACTGACCAACGAGGTGATTAACAAACTGCAGAACCGCATTATCTCCAGGCGTCAGGCTCGCAGGGAGTTTGGTTATACCCAGGACGAAATTTCCACTATTGAACAAGAAGTAGCTCAAGATACAGAGGATGACATCCAAAAGGCCATCCGTTCCCAGATCGCTCCCGGGGGAGTTCCCAATGAGACCGTCCTCGATTTGACAAACATGAAGAAGATGGTGGAGGAACTGATCAAGCCAGTTGAGTAAGACCCGTCGCCTGCGGGCGGAAATTGACAAAACTTTACGCATTCTTAAGGGAAATCATCCCCATGCTCGTTACATCGAATACCTTGAAGAACACCTCTATGAGGAGTTGGAGAACGATTACCGAGCGATTCAGAGGGAATATGAAAAAAACAGGGATCGAAACATCCTTCTGCTTTTAGCTTCTCTCTGGGGAGTAGTGCTTTACCGTTATTATTCCCGGGCCATGGCTACGGGAATGCTCAGGGCCTCTCAAATTTACAAATTGCCTATTCCTCCTAACTGGCAAAATTCAATCCAGCAAGCTGTGGATCGGATTTTGGGCTTTGTAAATGGAAATTTAATCCCCGATATTGAGGCCACTTCTTTTGAGGAGCAGTTTCCCCGGGTGAAAAATTATGCCAAGCTCTGGAACCCCTACTATCAGGGAGTTCAAAATTTGGCGCTGGAAGAAAGACAGGTGGAATGGGTTTTGGAACCCACTGCGGATCATTGTGATGATTGTTTGGAACTGGCGGAAGGAAGCCCCTATCTCTGGAGCGAGCTTCCTACTGTTCCCGGCGGTGATGTGCAGTGTGGAAACAATTGTAGGTGCATGCTCAGGGATTTAGAGACTGGCGAATATTTATAGGAGGAAAAAATGGCTAAGAAGCCCAAACTGGGAACAGGAAAGAGATTTGCTGCCCTGAAAGCCAAACTGGCCAAGAGGGGAGCTACCAATCCTGCTGCTTTGGCAGCTTGGATTGGACGCAGGAAATATGGGGCGAAACGATTTGCCAAACTCTCTGCCAAAGGACGCAAGCGAGGGAAATAATTGCCTTTTCGCTCTAAAGCCCAGCAGAGATTCATGTTTTGGAAACACCCCAAGATCGCTCAAAGATGGGCCAGGGAATACGGCGTTCCCTCATCTTTACCTGAAAAAATTACCCGCAAAAAGCGGAGAACTCGAAGGAGAAAAAAATAAATGCCAGAAGATATACCCACTGAAGAAGTGGAGAAAACAGTCCCAGAGGAAAAAGAACTGGAGAAATTAAAAAACGAACTTGGCTATCAAAAACGCCAGAATGAGAAACTGCTCAAGGAACTTGAGGCCATAAAAAAGGCCGAGGAAGAAAAGAAGGCTGCCGAACTTTCAGAAGTGGAAAGGATCAAGAAAGAAAAGGCGGAGCTGGAGACCAAACTCCAGGAGAAGGAAAAGGAAATCCTCAAGAAGGAGTTGGAGATCAAGAAAGTAGAGATCTTCAATGAACTCAAGGTTCCCCACAAGTTTCTCAAGTTCGTTTCCGGAGCGGATGAGGACGAATTGAGAGCAAATGTCCAGGCATTCAAGGAATCTTTGGCGGAGGTGACTACGGTAGGCAATATCGATGCCGGTGTCCCGCCTAAGCGTCCCGAAGCTGACAAAATCCGACTGACCGAGGAGCAAAAGAAAGAGGCAGAGATATACGGGCTGACCGAGGAGGATTATGCCCGGATCATTCTCCCTCATAAGAAAAAATAATTTTACATAGGAGCTAAAAACTATGACTGTATACAAACCTTATGGGTACCGCTACGGTCCCCATGAGATCAAAATGTGCTACATCGACACTACAGCCTGCGCAGCCACAACTATCAATACCGGAGATATGCTCAGTGTTTCCACGACAGCGGGAGCAGGTTATCTTTTGCCTGCAGAAGTGGGTTGCGATTATGTAGTGGGAGTAGCCTGCGAAACCAAAGCACCGGGAGCCACCACGATTATGGTGGATTCCTCACCTCATGCTGTTTACGAGTATCCTGCCAACTCTACGGTGACCATCGCTATGAAAGACACCCATGCCGATGTAGCTGGGGCTCAGGAAGTAGATGTTACTTCGCCTACTGATAAGAACCTCTACATCGTAGATGTGGATACCGCTAATCAGACTGTATTTGTGCGCATCGTCAAGCAGGCGGCATAGGAGGATATAGATGTTATTCAGAGCTGATTTTCCCTATACATTAAGACGAGATCTCTACCAACACTTTTTCGATAAATATACCCAACTTCCCTCCATTTTTGACCAGATCTTTGAAGTCCAGGATTCTGAAGCTGCCCAGGAAGTTATTACTTCCGCAACGGGTATGGGTATTCCCGTCCCCAAGAAAGAAGGAGAACCGATCAAGTTCCATGCTCCTTTTGAGGATTGGGAAGTTGTTTTCACTCACAGTTCCTATGCCGATGGCTTAGAGGTTTCCCACGAGCTGGCTGCCGATTCTTACAAGCTGAAAAACTTCGTCCAACGCCACGCTCAATCTTGGGCAAAAGGAGTTTCCTACCTCAAGGAGAAAATCGCTGCCTCCGTCTTCAATGATAACCCTGAAATTTACGATGGAACCAACTTCTTCTCTGATGCTCATCCTAACAAAGTGGGTGGAACCTTTGATAATAATCTTAACCTGACACTGGATGCCACTGGTTTAGAAACCGCCATATACACTCTGGAGAATACCAACGCCTACGACGAGAGAGGGGAGAAAATCCTGCTCAAGGCGGATACCCTTCTCGTTCATCCCGCACTGAAATTTACGGCTGCCAAACTCCTCAATTCCACTCTCTCTCCGGGAGATGCCGATAACGATATCAATGTCCTCAAAGGTATTCTAAATCTGGTATCTTGGCCTTTTCTCTCTTCTTCTACGGCTTGGTATGTAGGCTGTGTCAAAGAGGGAATTCGTTTCTACAACCGTGAGGGTCCCCTGATCAACACCTGGCTGGACAACGATAACATGACCGCTAAAGCTTCGATTTACTGGAGAGGTTGCGCTGGAGTATTGGATTGGCGTTACTGGGTCCGGGGTCACG
>Ga0207433_10017134_pt1 | contig 10069 bp, 7 predicted proteins | sample YelNatPaOPGAMG01_FD_187559 | JGI IMG/M metagenome (GOLD analysis project Ga0207433, IMG submission 187559) | Hot spring thermophilic microbial communities from Obsidian Pool, Yellowstone National Park, USA - OP-RAMG-01 (SPAdes) (version 3) | ecosystem: Environmental > Aquatic > Thermal springs >... | reverse complement strand
GAGATTTAACATTCATTAAGATGTCTACTTTGAAAAGTAATATGTTTGCGTTTACGGTAACATTTTACCAAATAAGTGGGCATCTTTATTTTTCTCTATTCAAAAATTGCTTTTCAAAGATCCTTATTCATCAATTTTTGCTTGACTTTTTAAAACAATTTTAGAAATTTAAAGATAATCTGAGATAATCTTAGATAATAGAATGCAATGCCCATAAATAATCCACAAACGTCTCAAATAGCCATTTATAATCATTAATGAAGTTTGACAATATATATAAAATTAAATAGTATATTGTTAGGTAGGAATACTATCTTAAATATTTCTTGATAAGGAGCAGTGTGTGGATGTTATTAGTGGAATTAGAGAGAAAAATACAATAAAGGTTCTCGATCTTATCATGAGACATGGTGAGATTTCGAGAGTGGAATTGGCACATTCTATGGATCTCACAAAAGCAACAATTAGTGATATAGTTGCTAATCTAATAGAAAAAGGGTTAGTTAGAGAAAAGAGAACAGTTATCTCAGGATTAGGAAGACCGCAGACAATGCTCGAGATGGTGGAAGATGTTTTTCATGTTGTGGGAATCGGTGTCATGAGAGATAGGATAGAAGGTTGTTTGATAAATGCTCAAGGAAGAATTTTAGAACAAACATCAAGAAGTTTAAGAGAAGATTCAAGTGGAGAAAATATCTTTGACAACCTATTTTCTATCGTAGACGAGTTAAATAAAGATATAAACGCTATATCTATAGGAATTCCAGGTCCTTTAGATGTTGAAAATGGCATTGTGAAAAAGCCACCCAAGTTTCCTGACTTTGAAAATATCAATCTCACCAAAATTCTTTCCGAAAGATATGATGTTAATGTGTGGATAGAGAATGATTCAGACGTTGCCGCATTTGGTGAAAAGTGGTATGGAGATGGAAGACAGCTTGATGATTTTATATATTTATTCGTAGATAAAGGAATAGGTGCTGGAATTATCAAGGACGGAAATATCTATCATGGGAAAAGCGGTTATGCAGGAGAAATCGGCCACCTTTTGCTTCCTGTGGAGGATGATTTTAAATATTTAGAAGACATCTGTGGTATAGATGTGATAATCCAGAAAGCCAAGGAGAATTCTTCAGGCAGAGAAATGACGATTCAAGAAATTGGGAAAAGATATATTTCTGGAGACGAAAAGATTTGTGATTTGGTTGATGAAATGGAAAGATATATTGGGATTGCATTGGTTTCAATAATACATATGTTTGGAATAACAGATATTTTTGTAGGTGGGAAGGCAGTGTATTTAGGAGATAAATTTTTATCAAATGTAAAAGAATTTGTAGAAAAATATTTGTTTTACAAGCATGACATTTCAGTTCGTTTTTCCAATCTCGGAGATTTAGCAATGCCGATGGGTGCAGCAGTACATGGAATTAGAAATTACTTAAGTAAAACAATTCTTGTTTGAAATTTTTTTAAATGATTTTTAATAATCATAAGTTTTCCCTGAATTGGATTTTATTCCCAAATTTTTAAAATAGGAGGTGTTTTGCAATGAAAAAGTGGATAATTTTGCTTGTGAGCACATTACTTTTGTCTATTAGCATTTTTGCCGTTCCAACTGTTAGTATAATGATCCAAGCAGCTGCTGGAGGCGTGAACTCACAAGAGGTAACTTGGTTTAACCAATGGATCCCCAAAATTGAACAAGATTTGGGGATTAAAATCAATCTCATAACATTAGGAGTTTCAGAAGAAGATTTTAATGCAAAACTTGCTTTGGAAATCAAAGGTGGTAGCGGGCCAGATATAATCTGGTTAGATGGCTTCATGACACCGGAATTCGCCAGTGCAGGATATCTTCATTCCATAGATGCAACAGCCACAATTCCAGAATGGCAATATTTCTACCCTTCAATGAAAGCATATGGGAGTTACAACGGTAAAGTTTACAACGTAATAACTGGTACGGATGTTAGGATGATTTATTACAACGAAGAACTATTCCAAAAAGCTGGCATTTCTGTCCCTTGGCAACCACATTCTTGGAATGACATTCTTAATACTGCCATGATTTTAAAGCAAAAGCTTCCCGGAGTAACACCTCTTCAATTAGATGCTGGAACGGGTATGGGGGAAGCAACAACGATGCAAGGCTTCTATATGGTCTTACTTGGTGCGAGTGGGAATCTTTATGATTGGAATACAGGAAAGTGGATTATAGGTAGTCCTGCATTAACTGCGGCAGCTAATTTCTACAGGGATGTCTATATTACAGACAAAGTTGGAGATCCAGAATATCAGTTAACTCCTGGTGGTAGAGAGCAAACCTTCAAAGCTTTTCAACAAGGTAAAATAGCCATGTATATAGAGGGTACATGGTTGTACACTTCTGTTATGAATCCAAGCAACACATCGTGGGGGATTCCTAACAGAGATACGATAATAGGGTGGGCGGCAATGCCAGGAAGAGGAAATTCTGGAGATCCTGATTATGTATCCATCTCAGGAGGATCTGGATTTGTTATAAATGCAAATTCTAAAGATGTGGCACTTGACGAAGAAGTATTGAAATACCTTTCCTATTTTGAGCCAGTAAACTCTCTATTTGAGTTAAAGCCATCTATATTGCCAAGTTCAATTTATACTGACTTTTCAATGACAGTTAATGAAAATAAATTTATAGCTGACACAAGTAAATTGCTTGCATATTCAACATACAGGCCAGCCCTTCCTGCCTACAATCAGGTTTCCTATCAAGTACAGGTACTTACACAAAATTTAGTAAGTGGAATGAGTGTAGATCAAGCATTAAAACAATATGCAGCAGCTGTTACCAATATAGTTGGCAAACAAAATGTAGAAACTTTACCTTGATCGTTTAAAACTTTTTAGACCCTGACTATGCATTAGCATAGTCAGGGGAATATTAGTAATCTTTAAACATTGATGAAATTTTGAAAAAAGGTGAGAAATAATTGAAGAGTGAATTTTTCAACAGTAAATTTGGCATAATCGTGATTTTCTTAATACCCGCTTTAACGTTAATAGGAATTTTTTTGATTTTTCCAGCTTTTTGGGAATTCTATTTATCTATGACAAACGAATCATTAATGGGTATAAATGCTGTTCATCCTCAATTCATAGGAATAAGTAATTTTATTGATGTATTAACTGATCCTTATTTTTACAACTCTTTAGTAGTAACTTTAATATTTGTTTTAGAATCAGCAATTATTGGTCAGGCTGGTTTAGGTATGTTATTGTCCTTATTGACTTATCATAAAAAATTTTTTAGGACTTTAGTGCAAGTTGCAGCTGTATTGGCATGGATTATACCAGATTCAGTTGTTGCTTATCTTTGGATCGCTTTTTTGGATAAAAATGCTGGCACATTTAACAATCTTCTTGCTCTAATTGGCCTATCAAGAATTAATTGGTTTTACAGGTATCCATTAACAACGATTGTTGTCTTTAATATTTGGAGAGGAACTGCTTTTTCCATGTTAATGTTTTCGGCTGCTTTTGATACAATACCACCGTCTTATTTGGAAGTAGCGGATGTAATGGGAGTTTCTTGGTGGAGAAAACTTAAAGATATTATTTTCCCTAGTCTTAAGGGAGTTTTCTTTGCAGATCTGATTTTGATAACCTTGTGGACTTTTAATGTGTTCACTCCTTATTTGTTAACTCAAGGAGGGCCTGGTACCGCTACGGAAATATTACCGATATATATTTACCTCAATGCATTTCAGAATTTCAAAATAGGTTATGGAGCGGCGATATCTGTGATTGTCCTTTTAATAAATCTCGTCCTTGCGTCGTTTTATTTCATTCTTTCTAAGGAAAAAGAAGGTACATCGTTATGAACAAAATTAGGTTTTCAGGTGCTGTTAACTATATTTTTTTATCTGTAATCGTGTCCTTTTTTATTGCTCCTGTAATTTGGTTATTTGTAACGCCATTTAGTAGTTCTCCTTCTTTATCGATTTCGCTTGGAACTCCAACATTATCGAACTTTAGTTCTGTGTTTAAGGATCCCGCAGCAGTATATTCGTTTGGTAATAGTATCATAATAGCGGTAGGAGTTACGTTATTAACAGTTATTTGTGCTTCATTAGCTGCTTATATTTTTTCAAGATATCATTTTAAAGGTAGTAATTTTTTGATATTTATTTTAATTCTCTTTTCAAATATAGTTTCTGGAACAGCAGCCATGGTACCCTTATACATGTTGAATATAAGTTTAGGCTTGATCAACAGTTATTTGGGAGTTATATTTACAATTGCAGGTGGTGGAATTCCAACATCTATATTCATCTTAAAAAGTTTTTTTGATTCTATACCAAAATCTTATGAGGAAGCTGCTCTCGTTGATGGCAGTTCTTATTCTCAAATGTTGCTTCATATTTTTCTGCCTCTGTCTAAAAAAGGAATTATCGTTATAGCAACCTTGAGTTTTATAAGTGCTTGGGGTAATTTTCTAATACCTTTTATACTCTTATCTTCTCAGAGTACTTATCCCGCATCTGTAACTATTTACAATTTTTATACTGAGATGGGATTACCTAACATTGGTTTAATATCAGCTTATGCTTTGCTTTATACATTGCCAGTTGTAATAGGATATTTGGTTGTGAATAAAGTCTTTGGTTTTTCATTTTATGGTGGCATAAAGGGTTAAATGGAGGAAATAATCATGGCTTGGATTGAATTAGAAAATATAACAAAAACTTTTGGTAAAGTTTCAGCAATCAGAGATCTGTCTCTTCAAATAGAAAAAGGAGAATTTGTAGCTATATTAGGACCTTCTGGATGTGGTAAAACTACTTTATTAAGACTAATAGCAGGTCTTGAAGTTGCTGATAAAGGGAAAATAAGAATCAGTGAAGAAGATGTTACTTTTGCTCCCCCTAACGTAAGAAAAATAGCAATGGTGTTCCAAAACTATGCTTTGTATCCTCATATGACAGTTTTCAAAAATATATCTTATCCTCTTTTCATAAAAAAAGTTCCTGATGATGAAATTAAAAAAAGGGTCAATGCTATCGCCGATAGTCTTAAAATCTCTCTTCTGCTTGATAGATATCCTCAGCAAATAAGTGGTGGACAACAACAACGTGTTGCAGTGGCACGTGCTATGATTCAAACGCCAAATGTTTTTTTACTTGATGAACCATTGTCCAATCTTGATGCTATGATGAGAATTGAAGCAAGAAGTTTTTTGAAATATTTACTTGATAAAATTGGAACTACAACTATCTACGTTACTCATGATCAATCCGAGGCAATGGCTTTAGCTGACAGAATAGTGGTTATGCAAAATGGTATTATACAACAGATCGATTCTCCTAAAGATATATACGATAAACCTTCTAATACCTTTGTAGCATCTTTTGTCGGAAATCCACCGATGAATTTGTTAGAGGCGAATATAAATATAAATTCTGCACAAGCTGAGATTGGTTCTCAGTACTTAGATATTAAAGAATCAATTCTTAATCTTCATAAATTTCCTCAAAACGGTAGAGTATATTTAGGCATAAGACCCGAACACATTTCAATTTATCATGAAAGTGACACAAATAATGGATCAACTTTAGAAGGAGAAGTTTTTGTTTCGGAACCATTGGGATTCGAAACAATAATAACAGTCATATTAGGTGAACAACAAATAAAAGTTATCAAATTTGGTGGTTTAAACAATTTAAAGCCCGGAGAAAAAATTAAATTGCAGTTTAAGAAAAATAAGATTTATCTCTTTGACCACGAAACTGGTTATCGCATTAATGAAATACAGGAGGAAGACAATGAATATTAATTTAGAAGGGCAGTTACTTCCAAAAGATTCTAAAACAGTAAAATGGGAAAAATTTGAAGTGCCCAAAGACGTTTCAAATGTCAAGATAAGATTTGATTATACGCCACATGTTGCAGAATTTGAAAATCATATCAATCTATTGATATATGATTCTATGGATCAATTTATGGGACGATATGATCGAGGTTACGAGAATTTTGTTGTTGGATTGAATGCATCTCCAGCAGCAAAAAGATTGTTACCTCTTCCGGGTACGTGGAAATTAGCCCTCGAGAATCATCAATTATTCAGTGATATTAAATATCATATAGAAATAGAATTTCAAGAAGATGATAATCTTATTTACAATTGGCATATCGGTGAATTACATACTCATTCCATTCATAGCGACGGTAAATTGACAGTTAAAGAATTGAATGATTTGATGAGATCAAATAATTTTGATTTTTTCTTTTTGACGGATCACAGTAACAACACAGGTTGGCAAGATTTTTCTACTCTCGGTAAGGAAGGTATTATCCTACCGGGAGAAGAATTAAATACGTTCAAGGGACACATTTTGATTTTAGGTAATCATAATTTTATAGATTGGAAAGATATGACAGGACAAGCAAAACCACTTCAATCGATTCAAAATGAAGTTAGAATTTCTGGTGGCTTGATGGGAATTGCCCATCCTTTTTGGATCGGTGATCCTATATGTGTCGGATGTGCTTGGGGATACGCTGAAACTCCATTTGATTTTGATTTCGTAGAAATTTGGAATGGAGGTAATGGGCAAAAAAGCATTGAGCCTCTGAATGTTAGAGCACTTTATGGATGGTTATCTGCATTAAGACAGGGAAAGAAAATAGTGGCTACTTCAGGACGAGATTTCCATGACAAAAGTGGCTTTAACTGGTGGATGAAATCACATTTTCTATTAAGAACTGTTGAATTGCCGGAAATACTTTATGCGATAAAAAATGGCTTTCTTTACATGTCGCATGAACAGTTAACAGGAGAATTCGATCCTGTCCCTGGAACAGAAGTAAATAATAAGAATCAAATATTTAAATTTCAATTATCTGGATATACAAGTGGTTATAGTTTCGTCATAACTAAAAAAAATGTAATTAATCTTGGAGAAGTAAAATCTGGAGAAGTAAATCTTAAAAATCTTGAAGAAAATGATTTTGCTGTCTTTATAATGATTGATAAATCTGGAACCCCCTTGATTGTAACGAATCCTATATATTTTAGAAAGTTTGGAGAACATGAAACATGAATAACAATCTTCAAAAAATAATTGTTGTGTTTAAAACGCACTTTGATATTGGATTTACTGATTTGCCTTCTAAGATAAAAAAATTTTATTTAGATGAAATGATACCGCAGGTTATCGATGTATGCTTTGAAAGTGCAAGGAAAGATAAAGCACATCTATACACTTGGACAATCCCGTCTTGGCCTTTGCGGTATTTTTTGAATAATAGTAACGGCAAAAACATTGAAAATATTAATTTTCTTATAAAAAACAGACAAATACGTTGGCATGCTTTACCTTTTACCGTCCATACTGAATTTATGGGACTAGAAGATTTTATAAGAGGAATGTATATTTCAAAAAATCTTGATGATAGATATGGGTGTAAAACTGCAAGTGCAAAGATGACAGATGTACCTGGACATACGTGGATTTTACCTTCTTTATTAAAACAAGCAGGCGTTGAATTTCTTCATTTAGGTTGTAATGCATGTTCCACTCCACCTGATGTTCCAAGATTATTTTATTGGGAAGGACCTGATGGGAACAAAATTTTAACCTTTTATTCAAAAGGAGGGTATGGTTCAGAACTTTTTCCACCTGATGATTGGCATTTTCCTATTTGGCTTGCTTTGATACATACAGGAGACAATCAAGGATCACATAAACCAGAAATTATAGCAGACATATTGAATCAAGTAAAATTAAAAAGTCCAAATACAGAGGTTATTTTTGGGGGCCTTGATGATTTCTATGAGGAAATTTCGAAAACAAAATTAGATATTCCTATCATAAAAAAAGATTTAGCTGATACGTGGATACATGGAATAGGAAGCTATCCACGGCAAGTTTCTGCAATAAGAGAAAATCGTAGAACAATGCTTGCCATAGAATCTGCTATTTGCTTTGCAAGCGTAAATGGAATTACTCCTGGGAGTGAAATTAAAAGCATAATTCAAAAAGCATATGAAAATCTTTTGTTATTTAGCGAACATACATGGGGAATTGATACAAAGATCGCTTTAAAAAAAAGGCAATATGAAAAAGAAGCCTTTATTAAAGAGAAAGAAAAAGGAGAATATAATTTGGCAATAAAGTCTTGGAGAGAAAAAATGCAATATTCAAAAAATGTAACTTCATATGTTAATAAACTAACTTCTTACTGTGAAGATAGTTTGAGGTCAAGAAATGGAAATAAAGGTATCAAAAATGAGATACAAATTTATAATCCACTTGGATTTACAAGAAACGGATTAATCGAAATTACCAACATAGCAAAGAAGGGATTTAATTTATATGATTTAGTAGATGGACAAGAGTCTAAGTTGATCAAAATTGATCATAAAATTTTTGCTGAAGTGACTAATATACCCCCTTTGTCTTCAAAAGAATTTAAAGTGATAAAAAGTTATCTTAAAGAAAAAAAGCCAGATAGAGGAATTGCTTTTGAAGATAAAAACAAATTAGGGCTAAAGAATAACAAAATAACTCTTGTTTTAGATAGACAAAATGGTAATTTTTTAAGTTTAAGAAAAAATAAGAGTCAAGAATTAATAGATACTCAATCAGAACTCGGCTTTTGCAAATACCTATATAGCATATATTCAAAAGAAGAGATTGAAAAATATCTAAGTGATTATTGCTATGATAGAGAAAAATGTATTGATTGGTATCCAAAAGACTTTGGAAAACCAGGATATCCTGATATTGTTCACAAAGATTTCGAAGGCAAATTTAAATCTGCACGCATTGAAAATTATCCTCATTATGGTCAAATAAAGATAGAATACGAAAATCAAAATGAAAGTGTCCATAAGTTTGGAAATGGAGTAAAAATAATTCTGAAGATTATTTTATTTGAAGATAGTGATTATTTAGATATAGAACTGAATATTAACCATAAAGAACCAACGTTCTTTTTAGAAGGAGGGTATCTTATTTTCTCACTTAATTTAAAAAAGCCTAAATTTGCAGTGAATAAAACCGGCAGTGTTGTTGATCCTACAATTGATATAGCGAAAGATGCTAATCATGTTTTATATAGTTGCGAAAATTGGGTAGATATTTATGATGAAGAAAACGGATTACTTTTTATCACTTACGATGCGCCACTTTTGTCAATTGGTGAACCAGGAATAGAAAGGTATTCTAAAGACTATGTTCCAAAAAAGTCAGTAGTGTTTTTTAACCTTTTTAATAACCAATGGGGCACTAATTTCCCCCAATGGATAGAAGGTAATTTTAAATATAAATTTAGGATAATTCCTCATGATGGAAATTGGAAAGATGCAAAAGTTTGGAAAAGAACAAGTGATTCTTTAATTCCACTCGTAAAACTTTCTAAATCATTTGTAAAAAATAGAAATATTTTAAAAAGAGATCTTGATGATGATATCGAAATAGTTAATTTTAAAATTGCCGAACAAGGGGAAAATTATATACTGAGATTAAGAGAAATTTCTGGTGAGAATAGAAAAGAAGAATTTGAATTTGATAAGGAAATAAAAACATTATATTGTTGTGACTTACTTGAAAGACTTCTATATGAGATACCATTAAAAAACAGCAAGAATTGCAAATTTGCAAAGATAGAGTTAAAACCATTTGAGATAAAAACATTAATGTTAATATTTTAGTGATATATTTAAATCAACAAAAGCAAGAGTAAATCAACGTAAAACTTAGAAAATGATTTGTATTTTTCATAAATTACTTAAATCCGTATAAAACAATCAAAAATGCCAGAAAAACGCATTTGTAATTAGGAGAAGGATGTGTTATTATTTTTCGAAATCGATTTCGTGGGAGTCAAGAATATGGATTATTTAAAGTTAAATGATATCGCAGAAAAACTTCATATATCTCCTAGTTCAGTGTCAAAAGCTCTAAATGGAAAATTTGACGTGAGTGATAAAACCCGCAATGAAGTCTTGAAAATCGCTAAGGAATTGGGATATATTCCCAATAAAGCCGCTACATCTTTGAGAAAACAAAAAACGTATATT
>Ga0207433_10017132_pt1 | contig 10069 bp, 12 predicted proteins | sample YelNatPaOPGAMG01_FD_187559 | JGI IMG/M metagenome (GOLD analysis project Ga0207433, IMG submission 187559) | Hot spring thermophilic microbial communities from Obsidian Pool, Yellowstone National Park, USA - OP-RAMG-01 (SPAdes) (version 3) | ecosystem: Environmental > Aquatic > Thermal springs... | reverse complement strand
GTAAAATCTATGGTCGCGCCCCGTGCGGGCGCGTGGATTGAAACAAAAGGAGGAACAGTAAAATTAAAAAGGCAACCGTCGCGCCCCGTGCGGGCGCGTGGATTGAAACTTGTACTGATAATCTTTCGGTTGAAATTAAAGTTATGTCGCGCCCCGTGCGGGCGCGTGGATTGAAACGTTTTTGGTTTTAGTTATTTAATTAATAACGATGAGTCGCGCCCCGTGCGGGCGCGTGGATTGAAACGTTTAACAACAAGTGTTATTTTAAATAAAAAAATGTCGCGCCCCGTGCGGGCGCGTGGATTGAAACGATTTCTGAATTCCAGCAATGTTGCGAATTCTTGTCGCGCCCCGTGCGGGCGCGTGGATTGAAACTTGATCGTTTCGTAATTGATTGATTAACTCAATTGTCGCGCCCCGTGCGGGCGCGTGGATTGAAACAAAACACAAATGTAAAACTAAATGAAAAGGGAAAGTCGCGCCCCGTGCGGGCGCGTGGATTGAAACAATATTGTCGATTCAAACAAAGTTGCGTACGGTAGTCGCGCCCCGTGCGGGCGCGTGGATTGAAACCCGACTCCGTGAATCCTGCACTTTTTAATTCCTCGTCGCGCCCCGTGCGGGCGCGTGGATTGAAACTTCGTGAGCTCACGAATACATTAATGATGTCAGGTCGCGCCCCGTGCGGGCGCGTGGATTGAAACTCAATTTTCATAATTTTGTTCCTTTTATTTTGTCGCGCCCCGTGCGGGCGCGTGGATTGAAACCCCTAACACAGAATATAATTTTAGCGCGATAACGTCGCGCCCCGTGCGGGCGCGTGGATTGAAACTCTTATTTTGATCTCTATACAGATCAATTAATTGGTCGCGCCCCGTGCGGGCGCGTGGATTGAAACGACGTGTCATACCTAATGCTTGCGCTATTTCAGTGTCGCGCCCCGTGCGGGCGCGTGGATTGAAACACTTTTAGTTCCTTTGATAATTGACAATGCATCTTGTCGCGCCCCGTGCGGGCGCGTGGATTGAAACGGCAAAGTGATAAAGAGATACAATCTCTGCCGCTGTCGCGCCCCGTGCGGGCGCGTGGATTGAAACCACAACGAAAAAGAGAATATGAAGAGTTGATGCAAGTCGCGCCCCGTGCGGGCGCGTGGATTGAAACTTAATTCCCTCTCATCGATAAATAATTTTTCTGGTCGCGCCCCGTGCGGGCGCGTGGATTGAAACAGATTTCAGCAAAATTTAAATGGTGTTGTGGATGGTCGCGCCCCGTGCGGGCGCGTGGATTGAAACTAAAGTTATAGTAAGCTTAGTTATAAAAAAATCCGTCGCGCCCCGTGCGGGCGCGTGGATTGAAACTTTTAATGATTCAATTAACTGTTCAGCTTGCTTTGTCGCGCCCCGTGCGGGCGCGTGGATTGAAACACGAACAGCATACGGTATAGGGGACACAGCTTACGGTCGCGCCCCGTGCGGGCGCGTGGATTGAAACCGGTAGATTTTTTGATACAATCAATTGATGCACTGTCGCGCCCCGTGCGGGCGCGTGGATTGAAACATGTTGACCCTGAAACGTCCTTGTTGACAATTAAGTCGCGCCCCGTGCGGGCGCGTGGATTGAAACACTTTGCAGGAATAGATTATACCGATAATTCCAAGTCGCGCCCCGTGCGGGCGCGTGGATTGAAACGCTGCTCTTTCCGCATCAATAATTCAATTTGCTGGTCGCGCCCCGTGCGGGCGCGTGGATTGAAACTAGTTATTTAATTAACAACGATGACTCAGGCGGGAGTCGCGCCCCGTGCGGGCGCGTGGATTGAAACAGAGAATCAAGTATTGGAATACAATAATCCCGATGTCGCGCCCCGTGCGGGCGCGTGGATTGAAACATGCCAGACACAAAAGAAGAAATGGAATCAATCGTCGCGCCCCGTGCGGGCGCGTGGATTGAAACGACAGTACCATATGGCACATTATTTACCGATACGTCGCGCCCCGTGCGGGCGCGTGGATTGAAACAATATATTCTTTACGCCGCCAGCTGGCGCAAAAAAGTCGCGCCCCGTGCGGGCGCGTGGATTGAAACGTTGACGCCAGGGAAAAAAATTCATTTGTTTGGGTCGCGCCCCGTGCGGGCGCGTGGATTGAAACCAATTGCGGCAGGTTATGCCGAATCAATTAAAGCGTCGCGCCCCGTGCGGGCGCGTGGATTGAAACCCCAATGAGCTATCTTACATTAAGTGTGAGGATATGGTCGCGCCCCGTGCGGGCGCGTGGATTGAAACTTTCCGACAAACAGAATCACAGACTTCTTGGATTGGTCGCGCCCCGTGCGGGCGCGTGGATTGAAACTCATTGTTATTTGTCTTTGCGATAATCCGCAAGGTCGCGCCCCGTGCGGGCGCGTGGATTGAAACTTTTTAAAATTAAAAGAACAAAATGAAGATTGAGTCGCGCCCCGTGCGGGCGCGTGGATTGAAACTTTCGCGCGTACGCGGTATAAGTCCGTCACAAAGTGTCGCGCCCCGTGCGGGCGCGTGGATTGAAACAAGATATAACAAAGGAAGATTATCAGCGTTGTTAGTCGCGCCCCGTGCGGGCGCGTGGATTGAAACCGTATGATGCTTCTACACTTGACGTTGGTTCTTGTCGCGCCCCGTGCGGGCGCGTGGATTGAAACCTATGCTCCTTAAGAATCCATCAACAACTTTTTGTCGCGCCCCGTGCGGGCGCGTGGATTGAAACAATTGGCTAAATAAAGCAAAGGACGAAGGCTATGGTCGCGCCCCGTGCGGGCGCGTGGATTGAAACATATTGAGCCTGAAACGTCCTTGTTGATAATTAGGTCGCGCCCCGTGCGGGCGCGTGGATTGAAACCCTTCCCAACAGCTATCCGCATTATAATTATTCTGTCGCGCCCCGTGCGGGCGCGTGGATTGAAACCTGAGCTTGTTTGAAATACTGCTCAGGCGGTAAGTCGCGCCCCGTGCGGGCGCGTGGATTGAAACGATTTTGTTTGCTCACCCGGGAAATTAGATGCGGTCGCGCCCCGTGCGGGCGCGTGGATTGAAACTTATCGGTCTTAAAAATTGTGCATTTACGCCTATAGTCGCGCCCCGTGCGGGCGCGTGGATTGAAACAAAAATAATAATCATAACAATATTAACGGAGGGTCGCGCCCCGTGCGGGCGCGTGGATTGAAACGGTTCTACGGTTAATTCGATGACAAAATGCTCATGTCGCGCCCCGTGCGGGCGCGTGGATTGAAACAATTCCTCTTCTGTTAAATTTGCAAGTAAATCATGTCGCGCCCCGTGCGGGCGCGTGGATTGAAACTTTTTGGCCTTTCATTTTAGTTAAACAATTATTAAGTCGCGCCCCGTGCGGGCGCGTGGATTGAAACTTTGAGTTCCGCCGGGGAATCGAACCCCGGCTTGGTCGCGCCCCGTGCGGGCGCGTGGATTGAAACTTAAATCAGCCTAAATAATAATTGATTAAGTAAGTCGCGCCCCGTGCGGGCGCGTGGATTGAAACATGTAAGGCTTACTAATACCAAGTGTATCCATAAGTCGCGCCCCGTGCGGGCGCGTGGATTGAAACGGCACATCAGCAACAAATATTTCAGGCGTTCTCTGTCGCGCCCCGTGCGGGCGCGTGGATTGAAACGGAAAGAAGTAGGGAAACTTTATCCGAGATTTAAGTCGCGCCCCGTGCGGGCGCGTGGATTGAAACACAGAATGCTGCTGAAAATTACAAAAGAAAATGGTCGCGCCCCGTGCGGGCGCGTGGATTGAAACCATAGCATTTCTCCTTTTTTTAAAAAAGTGAAATGGTCGCGCCCCGTGCGGGCGCGTGGATTGAAACGATTTTTGGTACAGTAAAAAACCGAGCTGAAACAGTCGCGCCCCGTGCGGGCGCGTGGATTGAAACACAGTTTGCACTGCCTTATCTTAGCGAACAAAAATGTCGCGCCCCGTGCGGGCGCGTGGATTGAAACTCCATTTCGGAGGCAAAAAAATGGATGCAGGAACGTCGCGCCCCGTGCGGGCGCGTGGATTGAAACAGCAAATGAAATATTACTTATTTCCGACTCTGTGGTCGCGCCCCGTGCGGGCGCGTGGATTGAAACGCTGACGGCGAATAAATTACAACCACAATTTTCGGTCGCGCCCCGTGCGGGCGCGTGGATTGAAACACCTGAACGATATAATCTAACCAAAATAGAATTGTCGCGCCCCGTGCGGGCGCGTGGATTGAAACTGGTCGCAAATATGCCAAAATACGTTCGATATATGTCGCGCCCCGTGCGGGCGCGTGGATTGAAACGAAATCGCTGAATCTGCGAATGATTATTACAACGAGTCGCGCCCCGTGCGGGCGCGTGGATTGAAACAAAAAGATTCATTAACGCAAAAATTAAGGGTTAAGTCGCGCCCCGTGCGGGCGCGTGGATTGAAACAGAGTTTGAGAGGATGGAAATGAAAGAATTAGAGTCGCGCCCCGTGCGGGCGCGTGGATTGAAACAAATTATAGAGCTTATTGAAGTCGGCAATTGGGTCGCGCCCCGTGCGGGCGCGTGGATTGAAACTATTTCTTGGCGAAATTGATTACGATTCAATTGAAGTCGCGCCCCGTGCGGGCGCGTGGATTGAAACTCAGCTGAACAGATTAACGTGTCAGAGCTTGAACGTCGCGCCCCGTGCGGGCGCGTGGATTGAAACTCGTTAAAGGCATCCAAATGGTTGACTCAATGTTGTCGCGCCCCGTGCGGGCGCGTGGATTGAAACCCAAGAATAAAATAACCATTGTCATTGGATTAATGGTCGCGCCCCGTGCGGGCGCGTGGATTGAAACTCATTGGGGCTGGAATTAAATTTGCAAGTTTCGGTCGCGCCCCGTGCGGGCGCGTGGATTGAAACCTACATTGAGGATAAGGTTACTCACAATAATTACAGTCGCGCCCCGTGCGGGCGCGTGGATTGAAACTTGAATGGCACGGTATTATGTCACAAAGCTGAATGTCGCGCCCCGTGCGGGCGCGTGGATTGAAACTTAATCACACAAAAAGACGACCAGTGGCTCATTAGTCGCGCCCCGTGCGGGCGCGTGGATTGAAACGAATTATGGCTTAGAATCCAAGCGGCTAATGGCACGTCGCGCCCCGTGCGGGCGCGTGGATTGAAACGTGTAGTGTATCTAATTGATGGTCTGGATTGCCGAGTCGCGCCCCGTGCGGGCGCGTGGATTGAAACTTGTATATCCTTCCATAAGCATACTCGCTATAACCGTCGCGCCCCGTGCGGGCGCGTGGATTGAAACGCAGAACTTTCAAAAACGGGACAAAAATTATCTCGTCGCGCCCCGTGCGGGCGCGTGGATTGAAACTGCAAAATCTACCGAAATTACAGCGGTGGGGATATAGTCGCGCCCCGTGCGGGCGCGTGGATTGAAACCTTTGATATTGTTATTATTTGGCTTCAATCGATTAGTCGCGCCCCGTGCGGGCGCGTGGATTGAAACTAGAACACAATCTGCTAAAAGAATATAATCCAAATGTCGCGCCCCGTGCGGGCGCGTGGATTGAAACCATTAGGAACAGAGCAGTCTAATAATACAACTTCGTCGCGCCCCGTGCGGGCGCGTGGATTGAAACCCAGCTGTAATTACAATGAATAATCATAATAAATGTCGCGCCCCGTGCGGGCGCGTGGATTGAAACCGTCACATATCTTATCCCATATTTCGTTCGGTAGTCGCGCCCCGTGCGGGCGCGTGGATTGAAACAATTGTATGTTTTCGAAAAATGTTAATTCTTTTGTCGCGCCCCGTGCGGGCGCGTGGATTGAAACAAAAAATTTATCACGAATGAACTGGTAGCATTAGGTCGCGCCCCGTGCGGGCGCGTGGATTGAAACCGGAAGTGCCTTTTTTACTTGCGACTTACCCCGGTCGCGCCCCGTGCGGGCGCGTGGATTGAAACATGAGAGTAATGCACAAACGGAATATTCAGAAAGTCGCGCCCCGTGCGGGCGCGTGGATTGAAACAACTTCAAGCTCGTTATTATTATTTAATCCGATGGGTCGCGCCCCGTGCGGGCGCGTGGATTGAAACTTGTAATTTACAAGTAGGTCTGGGACACCTTCAGTCGCGCCCCGTGCGGGCGCGTGGATTGAAACCTTTCATGCTTACGGTTAAAATGGTGTCCGGATTGTCGCGCCCCGTGCGGGCGCGTGGATTGAAACCTAATTATCAACAGGGACGTTTCAGGCTCAATATGTCGCGCCCCGTGCGGGCGCGTGGATTGAAACTCAATTGGTTCGTTAAGCCTGTATAAATCATACTGTCGCGCCCCGTGCGGGCGCGTGGATTGAAACTGAACAATTTGCAAGTGAATTTAGTCGGGATTTGGTCGCGCCCCGTGCGGGCGCGTGGATTGAAACAGAAATTGAAAGATACCACAGGTTTGCCTCTGTGTCGCGCCCCGTGCGGGCGCGTGGATTGAAACCCGTTACCATCATTATGTAGTAATCCAAGTAAATTGTCGCGCCCCGTGCGGGCGCGTGGATTGAAACGTATATTCCTTGTGCTATTCTTATCCAGCTTATATGTCGCGCCCCGTGCGGGCGCGTGGATTGAAACTGTCTAAAACTTGACAATACACTATATATAGTGGTCGCGCCCCGTGCGGGCGCGTGGATTGAAACTCAACACCACAGACAGGTGGGAGGTAAAATGTATGTCGCGCCCCGTGCGGGCGCGTGGATTGAAACGCTAAAAGAATATAATCCAAATGTTGATAGTCTAGTCGCGCCCCGTGCGGGCGCGTGGATTGAAACTTCCAAGTTTGAATGCCTAATAAGCTTGCGATGTCGCGCCCCGTGCGGGCGCGTGGATTGAAACACTTGTGTGTTGTCAAGGCCAAATTCAGCGGATAGTCGCGCCCCGTGCGGGCGCGTGGATTGAAACAATTTGCGAAGTTACTGAGTTCGTCATCATAGTAGTCGCGCCCCGTGCGGGCGCGTGGATTGAAACGGACGCCGTACCGCAGCTGCAAATAGACAATAGAGGTCGCGCCCCGTGCGGGCGCGTGGATTGAAACTGGAAATCACGGTACGTTAAACTCTTCCGCATTAGTCGCGCCCCGTGCGGGCGCGTGGATTGAAACGTCAAGAGAAAAAAACACTTAAGTGTTTGGAAAAGTCGCGCCCCGTGCGGGCGCGTGGATTGAAACTCTATAGTCTCTTCTCTTTCCTTAAGTAATTTAGGTCGCGCCCCGTGCGGGCGCGTGGATTGAAACTAAAAAGAAAAAACATGGTCATTACGGTCGGTGTAGTCGCGCCCCGTGCGGGCGCGTGGATTGAAACTATAAGTATAGCCCCGTGTGGGTTCTTGCGACAGGTCGCGCCCCGTGCGGGCGCGTGGATTGAAACTATTTGTAACGGCAGAAACTGGCATTGAATTAAGTCGCGCCCCGTGCGGGCGCGTGGATTGAAACGAGTTATGGCTTAGAATCCAAGCGGCTAATGGCGGTCGCGCCCCGTGCGGGCGCGTGGATTGAAACTATAAGTATAGCCCCGTGTGGGTTCTTGCGACAGGTCGCGCCCCGTGCGGGCGCGTGGATTGAAACGGAAAACTCACAGGTAAGTTAGGGAGCGCGATAGGGTCGCGCCCCGTGCGGGCGCGTGGATTGAAACGTACTGAGTGAGCCATGAGGGATGGGGCTGTATTAGTCGCGCCCCGTGCGGGCGCGTGGATTGAAACCCTTATCTATTCCTGTTTCAATTTCTTCATTGAGGTCGCGCCCCGTGCGGGCGCGTGGATTGAAACGGGTACGCGGGGAGGGGATTAATCCAGAGCACGAGTCGCGCCCCGTGCGGGCGCGTGGATTGAAACACAGTGCCCTCATACACTCTATCTACTGTTAATAGGTCGCGCCCCGTGCGGGCGCGTGGATTGAAACACTGAACACAATACAGCGGACGGCACACATAAAGCGTCGCGCCCCGTGCGGGCGCGTGGATTGAAACTGATTTAAACAATACCGAAGCTTCAGCAATTGCAGTCGCGCCCCGTGCGGGCGCGTGGATTGAAACTGTATTTAATTGGTTAAATAAGGCAAAGGAGAATGTCGCGCCCCGTGCGGGCGCGTGGATTGAAACCTGTAAAAACCCCATTCAAAATTCCTTTGTATAAGTCGCGCCCCGTGCGGGCGCGTGGATTGAAACGTAAGTAATAGTTTTGTGAATTAATAGTTTTATGGTCGCGCCCCGTGCGGGCGCGTGGATTGAAACTTCTTGGAAAAAGTCCAAAATGTATAGTTTGCCTTGTCGCGCCCCGTGCGGGCGCGTGGATTGAAACCAACCTTCGCACCCACATATGCCAGTGATACCGGGTCGCGCCCCGTGCGGGCGCGTGGATTGAAACTTTTCGGCGTATTGGACGGTTACGATGCAAGAGAGTCGCGCCCCGTGCGGGCGCGTGGATTGAAACGATACTGTCTGTCAACGTGTTGCTGAAACTGTTGTCGCGCCCCGTGCGGGCGCGTGGATTGAAACACAGAATGCTGCTAAAAATTACAAAGGAAAATGAGTCGCGCCCCGTGCGGGCGCGTGGATTGAAACTCAATTTCAGAGGCAAAAAAATGGATGGAGGAACAGTCGCGCCCCGTGCGGGCGCGTGGATTGAAACTGAATGAACGTACAGAAGTTTCGAAGGAACAGACTGTCGCGCCCCGTGCGGGCGCGTGGATTGAAACGTTGATACAGGCTCAGTGAGTCCAGCTGGTGTAGGTCGCGCCCCGTGCGGGCGCGTGGATTGAAACTCTTTGCAATAACTTCAATCCGTTTTTCAAGCCAAGTCGCGCCCCGTGCGGGCGCGTGGATTGAAACAAATCAAGAAACAATTGCAAGAGCACTTGAAAAAGGTCGCGCCCCGTGCGGGCGCGTGGATTGAAACTTGAAAAAATACGCTCTTCGTGGCCAACTGCACGAGTCGCGCCCCGTGCGGGCGCGTGGATTGAAACTCAAGTCTACAATCCATAATCCTTTTTCGCCCACGTCGCGCCCCGTGCGGGCGCGTGGATTGAAACAGCATTGTCTGTGAAAATGCAATGAATAAAGCTCGTCGCGCCCCGTGCGGGCGCGTGGATTGAAACTTATCTGAGCAAAAAATAGATTCGCCTTATCTAAGTCGCGCCCCGTGCGGGCGCGTGGATTGAAACTCTGATGAGCAAACCAAAGCGGGAAGAGAAAATAAGTCGCGCCCCGTGCGGGCGCGTGGATTGAAACTTTCCAAAGAACAAACTGGTTATAATTCCTGATGGTCGCGCCCCGTGCGGGCGCGTGGATTGAAACCATAGGGTATGAATAGAGTATCCATACCCTTACCGTCGCGCCCCGTGCGGGCGCGTGGATTGAAACTTAAAGAGCATAGGAATTGAGGTTGATAGTTCTGGTCGCGCCCCGTGCGGGCGCGTGGATTGAAACGATATCTCGGCAATCTGCTCGCAATAATTCTCCGTCGCGCCCCGTGCGGGCGCGTGGATTGAAACTGTTATAGCACACGCCTACAATAGTGTGTGCACCGGGTCGCGCCCCGTGCGGGCGCGTGGATTGAAACGACGTTAATAAATAACCCCGTGCCTCCTCTTCTGGTCGCGCCCCGTGCGGGCGCGTGGATTGAAACTATTACTTAATTTTTCATTTTCTTTTGTAATTTTGTCGCGCCCCGTGCGGGCGCGTGGATTGAAACCTACGATATGGATAGAGTATGGATACTCTATTCCTGTCGCGCCCCGTGCGGGCGCGTGGATTGAAACTCTTTTTGTTGGTCTTGGTCGGCTTGTTATGATTGTCGCGCCCCGTGCGGGCGCGTGGATTGAAACTTAGGGAAAGGAAAAGGAAATGTACACGATGCCTGTCGCGCCCCGTGCGGGAATGAACAAAAAATTGTGTCTGAGTATATTATAAGAAATTTAAATAATAGATTAATAGAAAGACAAAATAAATTAAGAGGGAGAATTTAATATGGCAAGGAAATCCAATCATTTAACCAAGCAAGAAGCTTT